>CAJHXX010000423.1_pt1 | contig 16150 bp, 15 predicted proteins | sample 9198511 | NCBI WGS metagenome assembly CAJHXX01 (sample SAMEA7708325, study PRJEB35096) | sediment metagenome | biome: marine neritic benthic zone biome [ENVO:01000025]; feature: sediment [ENVO:00002007]; material: shallow marine sediment [ENVO:03000034] sea grass bed [ENVO_01000059] ...
GAACGCCCGCTGGCTCTATGTCTCCGGCCAGGTGCCGCTGGCGCCCGACGGCACCATCCCGGATGGCATCGCCGCCCAGACGGCGCAGGTCTGGCAGAACCTGCACCGCATCCTGGCCGAGGCCGACATGGCCATGGCAGATGTCGTCCGGCTGACCCATTCCATCGTCGGCCGCGAGCATCTGGCCCGCTACAACGCCGCCCGGGCCGAGCATATGGGCGGCGTCGAGCCGGCCTCGACCCTGCTGATCGTCGCCAGCCTGGCGCGGCCCGAATTTCTGGTCGAAGTCGACCTGGTCGCCGCCAAGGCGGCATAGGACGCCGACGCGCCCGCCGCGACGGCACCGCGGGCAGAGTGCTGTCAGCTTTCTCGGTTTGGGCCGAGTGGACAACCTGTTGAAAGCTCACATCTAGTGGTTCGAATCTAACGCTTCGAACCACTAGAGTCTTTGGTGATGGATCAATTTATCCAAACATTTGAGTGGCTTAGTGGGAGCCAAGAACCAACGCTATCGGGGCTCAAATGTTTGGATTGATCCACTAGCCGGCATCGCGGCAGGTGAGCACCCCAAGTTTAGACAGACCGGTCTGTCTAAACTTGGGGCAGGCCCGCGAGCCACAGCCGGCGCAGGATCGGGGTGCGGGCACTTCGGGCACTTGGCAGGGGCGGCGCGAGGCAGGGGTCGCGCGAGAGAGGGGCCGCGCTTGACGACAAAAAACAGACAGACCGGTCTGTCTATCATAGCCGCGCGCTGTTCGCCTGTCGCTGATTCGGCCTTGCCTCGGGAGCCGTCGGTGTCGGTCGGTGTCGGTGTCGGCCTGTCGAGACGGTGCGGATCGGTCCGGCTGGCGGGGCGGCTTCGGTGGCTGTGTCCGGGCGCGGTTCCGGCGGCTCAGAGATTCTCGCTCAGCAGCCGGATATGTTCCGGGCCGATGCCGCAGCAGCCGCCGATTGCCCGCGCACCCTGGGCGACCCAGCCCTTGGCCTCGGCCAGGTAGGCCTCCGGCGAGATCACCTGGTCGAACTGCCAGTTCGGCATGACGAAGTGGCCGCTATGGGGATAGGCGGCGATCGGGCCGGGCCAGTGGGCGCGCAGGACGTCCAGCGCCGGCGCCGTCACCTCGACGTCGGAATGCATTACCGCGGCAAGGGCGCCGCCGACCGCCAGCGCCAGGCCGATCAGCCCGGCGAAGGCCTCGGCGCCGCGGCGGCTGGACATGATGACTGCACCGTCGTCGTCGAGCTTGCAGGAGAAGCCGACCCAGACGGCTAAGCCGGTCGCCGCCGCCGCCTCGGCCGCGGCAAGGGCGTGATCGCTATCGACCATCATCTCCAGCACCAAGAAGTCGGCGCCGGCCTCGGCCAGGATGCCTGCCTGCTCGTCATAGCTGGCGCGCACCGCCGCGGCTGCCGGCCATTCGATGGCGCCGCCCGCGATGACACCCGACAGCGAGCCGGCGATCCAGACCGGCCGCTCGGCGGCCGCCTCGCGCGCCGCCTGGGCCAGCTCCACGGCGCGGCGGTTGAGCGCCGGGACCTCCTCCGCCAGTTCGGTCGCGCCGAGCACGACGCGGCTCGAGCCGAAGGTATTGGTGATGATCACCTCGGCGCCGGCGCGGATGTTGTCTTCATGGATCTCGCGGATCACCTGCGGATGGGTCGCCAGCGCCGCCGCGCTCCACGCCAGATGGTGCATCGGCACGCCGCGCCGCTCCAGCTCCGTCCCCATGGCGCCGTCGAGGATGACCACGCCACCGCTGTCGAGCCGTTCCTGCAAGGTCATGGCGCGGCACGCCGTCGGTGCGTCATCGTCGCGGCCCGCGGCCCATGCGGCTAGCCGAGCTGCGGCTGTGTCGCGGCCATGGTATCGCGCGCCTGCATCGCCTCCCACCAGCGGTGCAGTCCCGGCTTGTCGGCGAGTATCGGGCCGGCGTCCGGCGTCATGGTGAAGTAGGCGAAAATCGGTGCCGCGTGCAGGTCGGCGAGGCTCAAGGCATCGCCGGCGAACCACGGCTGGTCCCCGATCAATGCCTCCAGCGCCGCCATCGCGGTGCGCACCGCCGGCAACGCGGCCTCGACCACCGCCTCGTCCGTGGTGCCGCCGAGCATCGGCTGGACCAGGCGCTGGATCACCACGCCGCCGACGGTCGGCGCATAGGTATAGCCGTCGAGCACGGAGACGACCTGCGTCATGCGGGCGAGCTCGCGCGGCGCCGCCGGCTGCAGCGACGGGCCGTCGAAGGCGGCGTCGACATAGCGGGCGATGGCAAAGGTCTCGTAGAGCTTGAAGCCGTCATGTTCGAATGCCGGCACCTTGCCGAAAGGGTGGCGCGCAAGTTGCTCCGCCGGCATGGCGCCCTGCAGGAAATCGACCTCGACCAGGTCGTAGGCGACGCCCTTCTCCGCCAAGGCGAGGCGGGCGGTGCGGACATAGGTGCTGTAGGCGGGACCGTAGAGAATGGGATCGGCCATGATCGTTACCCCCGATTCCGGCGGGCCGCGGCGGCCCGCGCTCATTGCAATTCTAACGCCGATTGCGGCCCGGAGTCCCGATCAATTCACGACCTGCCGCCCGCCGCCGGGTAGAGATGCACCTGGCCGGGCCGGGCGGCGTAGTCGGGGTCGTCCCAGGCGGCCATCTTGCCGGGGTTCATCAGGCCCTTGGGGTCGGCCTCGCGCTTGAAGGCAAGCTGCACCTCGTCGACCATCTTCATGCCGCCGCCTTCGAGCGTCACCTCATGCGGGTTGAACACCGGGCAGCCGTTGGCCTCCAGCTCGGCGATGATCTCGGCCAGCCGTTCCGCCGAGCTGTAGCGGACGATCGGCAGGCCGAAACAGGCGATGGTGCCGGCGAAGCGGACGAATTCCAGATGCAGCGGCATCTCGTCGCCGAAGCGTTCGTGCATGCGGGCGACCAGCTCCAGGTGGTTCGGCGGCGGGAACAGGATCTGCAAATAGGTGATGGTGCGGTCGACCTTCAGCGCCTGCAGGGTGGTGTGGTTCCAGGCGAACTCATAGAGCGGCGTCTTGCCCTTCAGGTCGTCCGCCGTGCGCCGATAGACGATCTCGCCCGGCCAGTCGGCCAGGAACGCCTGGAACGGCTCCAGCGCGTGTTCGGCGATCATCAGCAGCACGATATGCTTAGCCTCGGGGATATGGTCCTTCAGCGGCCGGAAATATTGTTGCGGCACCGGGGCAGCGATCGGCGTCACCAGCTTCTTCTCGATACCGACCTCCTCGCAAAGCGCCTGGGCGAAGCGGCAGGCGGCCATGAAGTCGTCGAACGCCACCATCACGTCGGCCCAGGGCCAGGCCGGCGCCAGCGGCAGCTCGACCTCGGTGATGACGCCGTTGGTGCCGTAGGCGTGGTTGGCCTTCTGGATGTCGTCGCCGCGCAGCTCCAGGATGCGCGGCGCCGCCTCCATGGTGACGACGCGGAGCGCGATGACGTTGCCGCGGTCGCGCAGCAGGCCCCAGTTGACCGAGCCGACGCCGGACGAGCCGCCCGCGACATAGCCGCCGATGCTGCCGGTCTTGCGCGTCGAAGGGTAGAAGCGGAGCTCCTGGCCACTGTCGGCGATGGTCGCGTCTTCCAGTGCGCCCATCTTGATGCCGGCCTCAGAGCGCACGACACCGGGCTTGATCCACTTCATGGCGTCGAGCCCGGTGACGTCGAGCACCACGCCGCCCTCGAGCGGCATCGCCTGGCCGTAGTTGCCGGTGCCGCCGGCGCGGACGGTGACCGGGATGTCCCGGGCGTAGCAGAGCTTCAGCGTCTGGACGATGTCGGCCTCGGAGCGGGCCATGACGACGATGTCGCCGGTGACGTCGTCGAGCTGGTCCTTCAGGATCGGGCTGTACCAGTAGAAGTCGCGGCTCTTCTGGCGCACCTGCACCGGATCGGTGATCACCGGCACCTCGCCCAGCGCCGCGATGAAGTCCTGCCAGTCCGTCATGTCCCCGCTCCCATCACCAGATCGTCCAGTTCCTCGTAGGCCGGCAGGGCCGTGTCGATGGCGTGGCCGGCGCGCAGCACGACGCGGCCGGCCTCGCGCCGGGCCAGCAGCTCGCTGTAGCCGCGGCCGCGAAAGCATACCAGATCGGCCGGCCCGCCGACGGCGAGGCGCCCGGCGCCCGCGAGGCCCATTGCATCGGCGGGCGTCCGTGTTACCGCCGAGGGCCAGCCGCCATAGGGCCGGTCGAGATGGGCGATGCGCACCGCCTGGCCGAACACCTCCAGCATGTCGTGGTCGCCGAAGCCGAAGAACGGGTCGCGGCAGTTGTCGCTGGCCAGCGCCACGGCAACCCCGCGGGCGGCGAATTCGTGCAGCAGCGTGACGCCGCGCCGGCGCGGCGTGCGGCCGGGGCCGCGGTCCTGCAGGTACAAATTGCACATCGGCAGGCTGACCACGGCGATGCCGGCCTCGGCGGTCAGGTCGAGGGTCGCCGCCGCTTCGGCGGGCGGCTGGGCGCCGAGGCTGCAGCAATGGCCGACCACGACCCGGCCGGAAAACCGCTTGCGCAGCACAGCCTCGGCCAGCAGGCGGAGCGAGCGGGCGCCCGGGTCGAGGCTCTCGTCGACATGGAAATCGAGGTCGAGGCCGCGCTCGGCGGCGAGGTCGAGCACGCGGTCGAGTTGCCGCTCGATCTCCGGCGCCATGAAGGTGACGCCGCCGATCAGGCCGCCGGCGTCCGCCACCAGATCGGCCAGGCGCTCGCCGGCGGCGCCGTCGAATTCCTCCAGCAGGCAGATGGTCGCCGCCTGCAGCTCGATCCGCCCGGCCCAGGCGTCGCGCAGCGCACGGAACACCGGCCAGGAGGTCTCGGCCTGCGGCGCGAACGAGTCGATATGGGTGCGGATGGCGGCGGTACCGTGGGCGTAGGCGCAGCGCAGGCCGAACTCGAAGCGTCGATGCAGGTCGGCGGCGTCCCAATTGGCGCGGTCCTCCGCCACGGTATCGAGCGCCGCCTGGAAACTGCCGTCCGGGTTCGGCGCCCGCTCCCAGATGTGGCCCTTGTCGAGATGGGTGTGCATGTCGACGAAGCAGGGCCAGACCTGGCCGCGGCGCATGTCGACCGTGGGGCCGTCGTTTTCGCTGGTTCCACCGGCCCGTAGAGCCGCGATCCGGCCGTCGGCGATGTCGATGTCGAGCAGGACGAGGCCGTCGCGGTCGGCGATTACGTCAACGCCGTCGAGCAGGCAGGCGGGCACGGTGGCGTTGGCCAGCCGATAGCGGGCGGCATCCGCGGGGGGCGCTGCGACTGTGGTCATCGCCTCAATTCTCGCGCTTCATGGCGCTCTCGTGCCATTTGCGCAGAACCAGGTGGGAGATCAGGCTGAAGGTCAGGAAGATCATGATGCCGGTCGCCGAGATCAGGATCAGCGAGGCGAACATGCGCGGAATGTTGAGCCGGTAGCCGGCCTCCAGGATGCGGTAGGCGAGACCGGACTCGGTGCCGGCGGTACCGGCGGCGAACTCGGCGACGATGGCGCCGATCAGGGCGAGGCCGCCGGCGATCTTCAGACCGCCGAGGAAATACGGCATCGCCGAGGGCAGGCGGAGATGCCAGAGCATCTGCCAGCGGTTGGCGCCGTAGAGCTGGAACAGGTTGATCAGGTTGTGGTCGGCGCTGTTCAGCCCGAGGGTGGTGTTGGACAGGATCGGGAAGAAGGCGACGATCCAGGCACAGATCAGCAGCGCGCCATAGGTGCTGTCGACATAGATCAGGATCAGCGGCGCGATGGCGATGATCGGTGTCACCTGCAGGATCACCGCGTAAGGGAAGAAGCTGAGCTCGACCCATTTCGACTGGGTGAACAGGATCGCCAGCGTGACGCCGCCGGCGACGGCGACGCCGAGCGCCATCAGGGTGATCTGCAGGGTGACCAGCAGCGAGGGGTAGAGCGAGGTCCAGTCCCGGAACAGGGTCTCGAACACCAGGATCGGGCCGGGCAGGATGTAGTGCGGGATATCGTTCAGCCGCACGACCGCCTCCCAGCCGGCCAGCGCCAGCAGGCCGATGGCGAGCGGCAGCACGACGCGGGCCACGCGGGTGCGGCCCGCCACCCGGCCGTTCGCCGCCGGCACCGCCTCCGGGGCCGCTTCCCGCGCCGTCGGTTCTGCCGTGGCGGTCATGGCGCACCCGCCTCCATCGCCTCGCGCAGCTTGGTCGAGACGGCGCGGCAATGCTCGTTATAGGTCGACGAGGTGCGGTAGTCGTCGCCGCGCGGATAGGGCGCCGGCACGTCCATCTCCGCCACCACCCGGCCGGGCCGCGCCGCCATCACCACGATGCGGCTCGACAGGTAGACCGATTCATAGACGCTGTGGGTGACGAAGATCACCGTCCAGCTCTGGTCCTTCCAGAGCTCGAGCAGGTCGTTGTTGAGCCGGAAGCGGGTGATCTCGTCGAGCGCCGCGAACGGCTCGTCCATCAGCAGGACCTTTGGCTTGGTGACCAGCGCCCGGGCGATCGAGACGCGCATCTTCATGCCGCCGGAAAGCTCGCGCGGATAGGCGCCCTCGAAGCCGTCGAGCCCGACCATGGCGATCGCCCGGGCGACCTCGGGCGCCGCCTCGGCCTTGGCCATGCCGGCCAGGCGAAGCGGCAGGTAGACATTCTTGAACACGGTCGCCCAGGGCATCAGGGTCGGCTCCTGGAAGACGAAGCCGATGTCGCGTCCATGATTGCTTGGGGCGCCGGGCAAGCTGTCGACGCCGCCCGGCCAGCGAATGCGGCCGTACGTCACGTCGCCGAGCCCCGCGATCAGGCGGAGCGCCGTGCTCTTGCCGCAGCCGGACGGGCCGAGCAGGCTGATGAATTCGTGCTCGCCGACGGTCAGGTTGAGGTCGGCCAGTGCCTCCGTGCCGTTGGAAAATCTCTTGCCGACATATTCGAGCGCGATCAGCGGCCGCGGCCCCGCGGCGGACTGTTGGTTGTCCTGTTCCGTGCTGGTCTGCAACATGGCTCCGCGGCCGGCGGCCGGCCGGGTCGCCCCGGCCGGCCTTCCCGATCAGTTGCCGGTCAACTTCTTCTTCAGCGCCAGTCCGACACCCTTGTTGACGAATTGCAGGGTGTAGGCCTTCGACAGATCGATATCGGCCTTGTAGAGGCCGGCGTTGACGGCGAAGTCGCGGAACTCCTGCCAGCGTCGGTCGGTCATGGCGCCGATGCCGAGCTTCGCCGTGTCGCCGGAATCGACGATGCCGTAGGACTTCAGCGTGGCGATTGTGTAGGCGACCTGTTCGTCGGTCATGTCCGGGTTGTCCTTCTTGATCAAGGCGTTGCCCAGCGATGGATCGCCGTAGAGATAGCTGACATAGCCTTCGATGGTGGCGTCGACGAAGCGCTGCACCAGGTCGGGGTTTTCCTTCGCCAGCTTCCACGAGGTCTGGATGGTGGTCGAATAGGTGCCGAAGCCGTTGTCGGCCAGCAGATGCACCACCGGCTTGAAGCCGCCCTGCTGCTCGATCGCGAACGGCTCGGAAGTGACATAGCCCTGCTGCACCGCCTGCTTGTCGGCCATGAACGGCGCCGGGTTGAAGGTGTAGGGCCGGATCTGGTCGTCGGTGTAGCCGAACGCCTGCTTCAGCCACTGCCAGTACTGGGTACGGGCGTCGTTGGAGATCATGATCGGCTTGCCCTTGAGCGCCTTGAGCGAGTCGTGGCCGACGCCCGGATGGGCGATCAGCACCTGCGGGTCCTTCTGAAAGATCGCCGCCACCGCCACCATGGGGATGTCGTTGGCGACGAAGTTGAGCGCCTCGAAGTCGCTGGAACCCATCGAGAAGTCGATCTTGCCGGCGGCGAGCAGCTGCGCGTGGTTGACCTGCGGGCCGCCCGGCCGGATGGTCACGTCGAGGCCGTATTTCTCGTAGATGCCGGCGCCGACCGCCTGGTAGTAGCCGCCATGCTCGGCCTCCGCCTTCCAGTTAGTGCCGAAGGTGACCTTGTCCAGCGCCGCCACCGGCTGGCCGGCAAGCAGGACCGCCGCGGCGGCGAGAATGACGCGGTGGAGAGCCGCCGGAATGAATGATGCTGTCACGGGTTGCCTCCTCGAATTGTCCGACGCGTTGCGGTCGGCTTTTTTATGTCTGCCAGTCCGGCCCGCCGAATGTGCTTTCTTGTCGTTGCTTCTTTAAGCAAACCGCGTGCCGGCGGCGGCCGGGCGCAATGCCAGGCCGCGCCCGATGGTAGCCCTCGGCCGGCGATAAAAAAAGAGGCAGCGCCGGCGAAACCGACCGGAAATCGGGCAGGCTGTCAGTCGCGGCGCTTTTGCAGGTCGAGGGGCGCGCGGTCGATTTCCTGCAACACTTCGACGATACGGGCGGCAACGAACTCGACGACTTGGGCGCCGCGCTCGGCGTCCGCCGCGGCGGCGTTGCCGGCAGCGCCGGACGGGTGCAGGTCCTGCGCCTGCCAGGCGAGCTGCGCCGGCCCGAGCGGCGACAGGTAGCGATAGTCGTCCGCCATATCCTTCGACAACGGCCGGAAGTCCGCGGCCTTCTCCATCTGCACCAGATCGGGCGCCAGATGCAGCATCATCGAGGTCTCGATCTCGCCGGCATGGATGCCGTGCGCCACCTCGTCGGCCGAAAACAGCCCCTCCGGCAGGCCGAGCCGGTACCAGTTCAGCACCACGACGAACATACCGTGGCGGACGCGCAGGTCGCGGGCGACGATGTCGGCGACCTGCGGCTGGCCGCCATGGGCGTTCAGGATCATCAGCTTGGCGACGCCGGCACGGGCGGCGCTGTCGCCGATCTCGGTCCAGAGCCGGATCAGCGTCTCGGCCGAGAGGGTCAGCGTGCCGGGGAAGTCGATATGCTCGTTCGACTTGCCGACCGGCTGCAACGGCAGGGCGACGACGGCCAAGTCGTCCGGCACCAGCGCCAGCGCCCGGGCCAGCAGCCCCTCGGCGATGCACGCATCGACATTGACCGGCAGATGCGGCCCATGCTGCTCGATCGCGCCGACTGGCAGCACGGCGATGGCGCGGTCCGGGTCGAGCGCCGCCACCTCCGCCGCGGTCATCTCCGCCCAATAGCGCCGCGGCACTGTCATGGCGCCAGCCTCCCTTCGATCTGCCTGTTCATCCCCGTAGTCCCCATCCGTCGCAACGCCCGGGCTTATCCGGACCGAAAGGTACCGTCCCGGCGGCGCCCACGTCACCCGATAGATTTCGCGCCTGGGTCACGGCAAGTGATCCGGCGACCGCGGCGTCCTATGCTGGCGACAGCCATGACCGACCCGACCACCGAACCCGATCTCTCGGAATTCACCGACCCGGCGCTCTACGACGCCGAGAACCGCTGGGCGGCGGATGATGAATTCTACCTCGCGCTGGCGCGCGAGACCGGCCGGCCGGTGCTCGACCTCGCCTGCGGCACCGGCCGGCTGGCTCGGGCGATCGCAGCCGCGGGCCTCGCTGTCGTCGGCGTCGACCTGACAGAAGCGATGCTGGAACGGGCCAAGGCGTTAGACCGGGAAGGCCGCGTGACTTGGGTGCATGGCGACATGCGACGGCTCGACCTCGACCGGCGTTTCGCCTTCGCCTTCATGAACGGCCATGCCTGGCAATGCCTGCTGACCGACGGCGACCAGCGGGCCTGCCTGGACGGCGTCGCCCAGCATCTGCAAGCCGGCGGCCGGTTCGCCTTCGAGAGCCGCAACCCGGCCGCCCGCCTGGCCGACGGGGTGGTGCGCACGACCCGCAACCGCTTCCGCGACGCGGCCGGGCATAAAGTGGAGGCCGAGGCAGTGTGGCGCTTCGATCCGGCGACGGCGGTCGACCACGTCACCGTCGCGCGGGTGACGCCGGCCACCGGCGCGCGCCAGGATTCGACCATCGCGCTCCGCTACACCGAGCAGGCGGCGCTGGCGGCGTTATTGCAGGCGAGCGGCTTCAAGGTGCTCCATCAGTACGGCGACTGGGACCGGACGCCGGTCGCGGCGGCAAGCCCGGAGATCATCACCGTCTGCCGCCGCGTTTGACGTAACCCCGTCATCGCGAGGCGCGCAGCGCCGCGGCGATCTCGTGGCCATGGAGACTCGCCCATCTAGATTGCCGCGCTTCGCTCGCAATGACATGCGAGGGGCGGCCGCCCCTGCCCGGTCACTCGGCGGCGGCGATGGTCTCGGCGACGCGGCGCTTGGCGTCAAACTCCTCGGCGACCTGGTTGTCGCGCTCCAGCATTTCGCCGACATCCGTGTCCGGGTCGACGAATTCCAGCACGCCCATCTTGACGAAGGCGTCCCGAACGCGCGGCGTCCAAAGGCCGATGTCGCGGACGATCGGCACGATGCGGGAGAACAGCCGGGTGCGGAACTGGCGCATGCCCTCCGACTGCTCGACCCAGTCGATGCATTCCTGCTCCGGCAGGCCGATCGCGCCCCACAGCTCGACGGAGGTGAAGCGGTCGCGCATCTGCCGGCTCGCCTCGATCACGAATTCCTCGCGCTCGCCGCGCTCGGCTTCCGAGAGCTGTGGGTAGAACTCGCGCAGCGCCAGGCGGCCGAAGGCGACATGGCGCGCCTCGTCCTGCATCACATAGGCGTTGACCGAGGCCGACAGCGGGTTCTGGCTCATGTCGCGGATGGCGTGGAAGGCGGCCAGCGCCAGCCCCTCGATCATCACCTGCATGCCGAGATAGGTGAAGTCCCAGCGCCGGTCGCGGATGATATCGCCGAGCAGCGCCTTGAGCGGCGGCGTGATCGGGTAGGCGAGCTCGAATTTTTCATGCAACAGGCGGGAGAACGCCTCGACATGACGCGCCTCGTCCATCACCTGGGTCGCAGCATAGAACTTGGCGTTGATGTCGGGCACCTGCTCGACGATCTTGGCGCAGCAGACCAGCGCGCCCTGCTCGCCATGCAGGAACTGGGAGATCTGCCAGGCCTGGCTGTGGCGGCGCAGATTGGCCTTCTCCTTCGGTGTCATTCGGTCCCAGATCGGCGAGCCGTAGATGCGTACCATCTCGTCCGGCATCAGCATCGGGTTCTCGGGGTCGAGGTCCTGGCTCCAGTCGATCCGCTCGGCCGCGTCCCATTGCTGCTTCTTGCCCTTGTCGTAGAGCTTCAGCAGCTCGTCGCTGCCGTCGTCATATTCCCAGACGAAGCGCACGTCATGGGCGCCGTCGACGACCCACTGGGTCTCGTCGACCGGCAGTTGATAGCGGTACATCGAGGTCATTCGTCTCTCCCTGAGCGCCGGGCACGGCCCGGTGCGGTTCTTTGGCCCTACCCTGTCTCCGGCGGGCCTGCTTGACAGTTCTCGGCGGCCGGGACAGAATTAGAATTCTGATTCTGGTTTTTGTCAAGCGGGATGTGATGCAAGCTCGGGGAGGTGGGGTCAGTCCTAAACCTTATACCCATCATTCAAGCATTTGTCGGACATATATACTTGTTCTATGGGTATAAGGTTTAGGACTGACCCCACGGGCCACTTGGGTATAAGGTTTAGGACTGACCCCACGGGCCACGGCCCTGGCCTTTTCCGCATCCGGCGCTAGTTTCGTCGCCACCGGGAGATCGGCGTGAGGTTTTCGAGATGGCGAGCGTAACCGAGACGGCGGCGATCCGGCCGCCGCGCGGCCGGCCCGAGGCCAAGCAGGCGCGCGCGCGACGCACCCGCGCCCTGTTGCTCGACGCCGGCGAGCGGCTGATCGCCGACCGCGACTTCGACCAGGCCTCGATCGCCGATCTCGTCGCCGAGGCGAATTCCTCGATCGGCGCCTTCTACCACCACTTCGCCGACAAGGACGATTTCCTGAACGCGCTGGTCGACCGGGTGATCGAGGCGCTGTGGCGGCGCTTCGATGCGACCTTCGATCCGGCGACGCTGGCCGCTCTCGACACGCCCGGGCTGATCCGCCTCGTGGTCGGCTTCATCCGCGACATCATGCATGACAGCCAGGGTCTGATCGGCGCCACTTTCAAGAAGTCGATGGAGGCACCGGAGGCCTGGACGCCGCTCCACGCCTTCGCCCGCGCCTACGAGGAGCGGGCGCGCGGCCTGCTGGCCGGGCGGGCCGGCGATTTCGGCCACAGCGACTGGCAGTTCGGCTTCCGCTTCGGCATGCAGATGGTGTTCGGCACGCTGTTCAACGGCATCGTCAACCGCCCCGGCCCGCTCGCCCTGGAAGACCCGGCCATCATCGACGAGCTGACGGTGATGCTGCTGCGCTATCTGCAGGTGAGCGAGGACGGCACGCCTTAGCGATCCTCGGCGGCGAGCCGGGCCAGGGCGGCGCGGTCGAGCTCCAGGATGCGGGCATCGTCGTCGCGGGCGCCGAGGCCGGCGTAGAAGGCGCGCGCCCCGGCGTTGGCCGAGCGCACGCCCCACCAGAGCGACTCGGCGCCGCGGTCGACGGCGGCCGCCGCCATCGCGGCCATCAGCGCCCGGCCGATGCCGCCGCCGCGTGCCGCCTCGACCACGTAGAGGTCGCCAAGCCAGAGCCCGCGGGCGGCGATGTCGGTGTTGTAGCAGTCGTAGTAAAGGGCGTAGCCGACGACCACCCCGTCCCGCTCGGCCAACAGTACGCTGGCAGCCGGGCGGTCGCCGAACAGGTCGCGCCGCACCTTGGCTTCGGTAAAAGCCTCCGGATAGCCCTCGTGCCGGCTCAGCCGGTTGGCGAGACCGGCGATGACGGCGGCATCGGCGCGCGCCGCCGGGCGGATGGTGAAATCGGCCACGCTCCCTGCTCCTTGGTCCTCGGCGCCATCGTGATAGCAGGCGGCGCACCGCTTGTCAGGGGTATCCCGCCCGCCTTACGCTACTGCCGCGCGCCGCGGTCCGCGGTCGTCTCGGCAGACTTATCAACCCAAAGGGAGATTGCGTAATGGAGTTCGGCCTTTTCACCATGCCGTCGCACCCGCCGGAGTGCAGCTTATATGACGGCCATCAATGGGATCTGCAGACGTTGCGCTGGGCCGACGAGCTCGGCTTTACCGAGGCCTGGATCGGCGAGCACCACACGGCGCCGTGGGAGCCGCATCCCTCGCCCGACCTGCTGGTCGCGCAGTCGCTGATGCAGACAAAGAATATCCGCATCGGGCCGGGCGGCTTTTTGCTGCCCTACCACCATCCGGCCGAGCTCGCCAACAGGGTCGCCATGCTGGACCACATCTCGCAAGGCCGGCTCAACTTCGGCGTCGCCGCGAGCGGCCTGCCGAGCGACTGGGAGATGTTCAACGTCGACGGCATGTCCGGCGAGAACCGCGACATGACCCGCGAGGCGCTGGAGATCATCCTGAAGCTGTGGTCCGAGGACGAGCCGTTCGAGTACAAGGGCAAATACTGGAACGTCAACAAGCCGGCCCGCATGATCGACCTGCTGGAGCCGCATCTGAAACCGCTGCAGACGCCGCATCCGCCGATCGGCGTCGCCGGACTGTCGAAGGGCTCCGACACCCTGAAGCTCGCCGGCGAGCGCGGCTTCATCCCGATGAGCCTGAACCTCAACCCGGCCTATGTGGCGAGCCACTGGGATTCGGTCGAGGAAGGCGCGGAACGCACCGGGCGGACGCCGCACCGGCGCGACTGGCGCCTGGTGCGCGAGGTCATGGTCGCCGACTCCGACGAGGAGGCCTGGAAGCTGTCGGTCGACTCGATGATGGGCCGGATGATGGGAGAATACTTCCTGCCGCTGCTGGCCGGCTTCGGCTTCACCGAGTTCCTGAAGCATGACGAGACGGTCTCGGATTCCGACGTGACGCCGGCATACTGCGCCCAGCACAACTGGCTGGTCGGCTCGCCCGACACGGTCGCCGAGAAGATCGAGGCGGTCTACGCGGAGACCGGCGGCTTCGGCCAGCTCTTGGTGTTCTGCTTCGACTACCGGGAGAACCCGGAGGCCTGGCACAATTCCATGCGCCTGCTGCAGGAGGAGGTCGCGCCGAAGGTGGCGCATCTGAAGCCCTGAGGCGTCGGCCTCAATGGTCAAAAGGGTCAGACTCGATTGAAATTCAATGGAGTCTGACCCTTTTGATACAATGGAGTCTGACCCTTTTGATAGACCCTTTTGATATCGTCATTGCGAGCGAAGCGCGGCAATCTCCCTGACGTTGACTCTCCGGTCGGGAGATCGCCACGGGCCTTCGGCCCTCGCGATGACGTGTTGGGGCGAAAGACCGCCGCGGACGGCGCCCGCCGCCATCAGCCTCCCGGCGCGCCCTGTGTGTTCACATAGAGCGAATAGAGCGACTGGCTCGCGGCCATGAACAGCCGGTTGCGCCTGCGCCCGCCGAAGCAGACATTGGCGCAGCGTTCCGGCAGGGCGATGCGGCCGATCGGCGTGCCGTCGGGCGCGAACACCATGACGCCGTCGAGCTCGGCGCTGCCCATGCCCCAGCCGCACCAAAGGTTGCCGTCGACATCGCAACGCATGCCGTCCGGCGTGCCGCCCGGTCCGGCGTCGATCAGCGTCCGTTTTCCGGTGATCTCGCGGCCCTGCCCGGCGACGTCATAGGCCAGGATCTTGCGGTAGGGCTGGCCACGGGACTCGACGATGTAGAGGATGCTTTCGTCGGGCGAGAAGCAGAGGCCGTTCGGGCCGAGCACGTCGTCGGCGACCACCGAGACCTCACCGCTCTCGCCGTCGATGCGATAGACCGCCTGGGACAGCTCCGGCTCCGCCTTGACGCCCTCGTAATTGCCGAGGATGCCGAACGGCGGGTCGGTGAACCAAATGGAATCGTCCGATTTCACCACCACGTCGTTCGGCGAGTTGAGCGGCTTGCCCTGCCAGCCGTCCATCAGCACGGTGACGCTGCCGTCATATTCGGTGCGCGTCACCTTGCGGCCGTGCTCGCAGGTGACCAGGCGGCCCTGGCGGTCGCGGGTATTGCCGTTGGCGAAATTCGTCGGCCGGCGATAGACGCTGACCGCGCCGGTCTCCTCCTCCCATTTCAGGATCCGGTTGTTGGGGATGTCGCTCCACAGCAGGTAGCGGCCGTCGCCGAACCAGACCGGGCCCTCCGCCCAGCGGCAGCCGGTATGGAGGCGCTCCACCGCGGCGCTGAAGATGCGGTACTTCTCGAACCGTTCGTCGAGGGTCTCGATCGCCGGGTCGGGATAGCGCGGATGCGCGCGCCAGCCGGCGGTCAAAGGATTATCCGTGCTCATCGCGGCTATCAACTCCGATAGCCGGTGCCGTCCCGGCGCTCGAGCTGGCGGATCAGGGCCGGCCATTCGGTGCCGGCCGGCACGAAGCCGTCCTCGCCGAAGATCCTCAGCCCCTGGGCGATCGCGTGCTCCCGAGTCTCGTCGCCGAGCTCGTTCAGCTCGCGCCCCTGGCCCAAGGCGTCGACCTGGTAGCGGCAGGCGGTCTCGATGCTGTACATCCAGGAGAATGCCTCGCCGATCGACTTGCCGACGGTCAACAGGCCGTGGTTGCGCAGGATCAGGATGCGCTTGCCGCCGAGGCTGGCGACGATGCGCTGGCGCTCGTCCAGGTCCAGCGCCGCGCCCTCGTAGTCGTGATAGGCGATGAAGCCGGTGATCAGCAGCGCTTTCTGGTTGAGCGGCAGCAGCCCATCCTTGATCATCGCCACCGCGTTACCGGCGCGGGTATGGGTGTGCATCACGCAGTTCATGTCGTCGGACGACATATGCACCGCCGAATGGATGGTGAAGGCGGCCGGGTTGACCGGGTATTCGCTGTCGTCCAGCGCGTTGCCGTCCTGGTCGACCTTGATCAGCGACGAGGCGGTGATCTCCTCGAACAGCATGCCGAACGGGTTGAGCAGGAAGGTCTCGGTGCCGGGCACCCGGGCCGAGATATGGGTGCCGATCATGTCGGTCCAGCCGTAGAGCGCGGTCAGCCGGTAGCAGGCGGCGAGCTCAGAGCGCGTCTGCCACTCCTCGCGCGTCATGCCCTTCGGGATCGCAGTCACCTTGCCGGCGGCGGCCTTGGCCATGGGTCTCTCCCCTCGATGGTTTCGCCGATGCCCTAAGGGTACGCGCAACGCACCGGCGGGTCGAGGGGCGCCCTACCGCGGTGATGTATGAGAGTTTGTGTCAGGAGCTGAGAGGAGGGTACTCCGTGGGTTGTCAAGATCCACAAGGAAGGAGCACCCCCCAATGCCGCACACTGCGACGATCAAGAGTTTACCTGCTGCGTTCCGGATGATGAAAGAGATGCGTTGC
>CAJHXX010000227.1_pt1 | contig 16101 bp, 13 predicted proteins | sample 9198511 | NCBI WGS metagenome assembly CAJHXX01 (sample SAMEA7708325, study PRJEB35096) | sediment metagenome | biome: marine neritic benthic zone biome [ENVO:01000025]; feature: sediment [ENVO:00002007]; material: shallow marine sediment [ENVO:03000034] sea grass bed [ENVO_01000059] ...
CCCTGGCTGCTGGCGCTCTATGTCGCGCTGGCCGACGAGCAGGGCGCCGACCGGGCGGTGCTGACCGAGACGGTGCCGAACGCCGTCGTCAAGGAGTACCTATCACGCGGCACCCATATCTTCCCGCCCGCGCCGAGCCTGAAGCTGACCACTGACGTGATCGGCTTCACCGTTGCCGAGATGCCGAAATGGAACCCGATCAACGTCTGCTCCTACCATTTGCAGGAGGCCGGCGCGACGCCGGTGCAGGAGCTCGCCTTCGCGCTCGCCACCGCCTTCGCCGTGCTCGACGCGGTACGTGGTGCGAACGCGGTGCCGGCGGAGGACTTCCCGCGCGTCGCCGGGCGGATCAGCTTCTTCGTCAACGCCGGCATCCGCTTCATCACCGAAATGTGCAAGATGCGGGCCTTCACGCGGCTCTGGGACCAACTGCTGGAGCAGCGCTACGGCGTCGCCGATCCGAAATACCGCCGCTTCCGCTACGGCGTCCAGGTCAACTCGCTCGGCCTGACCGAGCAGCAGCCGGAGAACAACGTGTACCGCATCCTGCTGGAGATGATGGCGGTGGTGCTGTCCAAGGATGCCCGCGCCCGGGCGGTGCAGCTGCCGACCTGGAACGAGGCGCTCGGCCTGCCCCGGCCCTGGGACCAGCAATGGAGCCTCAGGCTGCAGCAGATCGTCGCGCATGAAACCGACCTGCTGGAGTTCGGCGACATCTTCGCCGGCTCGATGGAGATCGAGGCCAAGGTCGAGGCGCTGGCCGAGGAGGCGCTGGCCGAGCTTCAGCGCATCGAGGCGCTCGGCGGCGCCGTCGCCGCGGTCGAGCAGGGCTACATGAAGCGCGCCCTGGTGGAGAGCAACACCCGCCGGGTGCAGGCGATCATGCAGGGCGACACCACCATGGTCGGCGTCAACGCCTTCACCGAATCCGAGGAGTCACCGCTGACCGCCGCCGGCGAGGTCGCGGCGCTGACCGTCGACGACGCGGTCGAGGCGGAGCGGATCGCGGCCCTTGCCGCCTGGCGCGAGCAGCGCGACGCGGCCGCGGTGCAGGCGGCGCTCGATCGTCTGGAGGCCGCGGCCCGAGCCGGCGAGAACGTCATGGAGCCCTCGATTGCCTGCGCCAAGGCTGGAGTGACCACCGGCGAATGGGCGGCGGCGCTGCGCCGGGTCTATGGCGAATACCGCGCCCCGACCGGTGTTGGCGTCGGCGTTACAGAGCAAGACGGGGCCGACCATGACGGGGCGGCCATGGCGGCGGCGCGCGAGCGCGCCCGGGCCATGGCAAAGCGGCTCGGTCGGCCGATCCGGCTGCTGGTCGGCAAGCCCGGCCTCGACGGCCATTCCAACGGCGCCGAGCAGGTCGCGGTCGCGGCCCGCGATTGCGGCCTGGAGGTGGTCTATGACGGCATCCGCCTGACCCCGGCGGAGATCGTCGAGGCGGCACGCGAGCAGGGTGTGCATGTGGTCGGGCTATCGGTGCTGTCGGGCTCGCATCTGGCGCTGGCCAGGGAGGTGCTCTCGGGCCTCGGCGCGGCCGGGCTGGAGCTGCCGGTGGTGATCGGCGGCATCATCCCGGCGGAGGACGAGGCGGCGCTGCGCGCGGCCGGCGTCGCCGCCGTCTACACGCCGAAGGATTTCGACCTCGCGGCGATCATGGCCGACATCGTCGGCATCGTCGAACGGGCCGACAACCGCCGCGCAGGCTGACCGGGTCAGGCGATTGCCATGACGGCCGTTGCGGGTTTGTCGGTTGATCTTACAAGAGAATTTTTCGATAATATCACCATGTCTGATTGAGACGCGGCATGCCGCCCTGATGTAGCGGGCCGCCGGCGCCATCCGCGAGACAAGAAATTCGTTGTCGGGGAGGGGATGATGCGCCGGGGAGCCGTTGCCGGGGGTCTGAAAACCCTTGTCTGTCTCATTGCCGCGGTCGGCCTTCTAGGGCTGCAAGCCTGCGCCAGCTACCGGGTCACGGCGCCTGACTCCGACCCGCTGCGGCCCGAATACAAGCAGCGCACCATGCACGCCTATTTCTGGGGCGTGCTGGTCGATCCCGAGGTTCTGGCCGCCGACTGCCAGGGGCAGGGCATCAACGATGTGGTCGTCGCGCAGTCCTTCGCGCACGACCTCGCCGGCGTCCTCACCTTCGGAATCTGGATGCCGGTCGAAGTACGCTATCGCTGCAAGGCGCCGCCGATCCAAGGCGGCAGCTTTCCCAGACGCAACTGAGCGGGGCCGGCCGCCCGATCCGACCGCCCGCGGAATCCAAAGGACCCAGGCCATGCCGAACGGACGCGCCTTCTTCATCCCGAGAGATACCGAACAGGGCCGGCATCAGGCTTTCAAGCAGGTGCTCGACGGTGAATATGCCTTCCGCGTCTACCAGGGCGCCGCCGATCCCGGGGCGCGGCTCGATGCCTACAATGCCGCAACGGCGGAGCTGCAGGGGCTGATCGCTACCTCGATTCAGGACGGCAAGACGCTCCGCGCCCGCGGCAGCTTGTGGTCGTTGAGCCCGGTGGCGGTCACCGACGGCCGGCTGGTCGATACCAAGGCGCTGCGCATGGGCTTCGATTTTCCGGCCGAGCTGGTGGCGCCGACCTATACCGGCGATTTCCGCAAGCTGAGATACATCGAATGCGGCGCCTCGGTCGATTCGGTCAACCGATATCTGTTCGCCGACCGGCTGTCGCTCCAGGCGTCGGGGGCGAACAACGGCCAGACCCTGGTCGGCGCGCTGTCAACCGGCACCCATGGCGGCGCTTTCGGTGTCGGCGCCATTCAGGACTCCGTCGTCGGCCTGCATATTGTCGTCGGCCCCGGCAAGCATGTTTATCTGGAGCGCGGCTCGCAGCCGGTCATGCAGACGGAATTCGCCGACAGCCTCGGCGCCCAGTTGATCCGCGACGACGGGCTGTTCAACGCCGCGCTGGTCAGCTTCGGGTCCTTCGGCATCATCCACGGCGTGGTGATCGAGGCGCGCGAGCTGTTCCTGCTGCATGCCCTGCGTTTCGTGCACCCGTTCGACGCGGCGCTGAAGACGGCGGTCACCTCGCTCGACTTCTCCGGCCTCGCCCTGCCGGCGGCCGCGGCTGCGGTGGCGAAGGACCGCCCTTATCATTTCGAGGTCTTCTACAACCCCAACGAAGGCACCCCGCCCGGCGAGGCGGTGGTGCTGATGATGTACGAAGACGGCTGGGACGAAAGCTATGTGGCGCCGGAATGGGACGACGGCGATCTCGGCCTTGGCGCCGGGGCGACCGACGTGATGGGCGCGTTGCTGGATATCCTGCCGCGGCCCCTGGACCAAGTGATCGTGCCGGTCCTGAACGACCAGGTGCGCGATAGATTTGCGCCCTATTACAAGCAGGGCATCATCCGCGACCTGTTCCGCGGCGAGAAGGCGCTGGGCAAGACACTCGCCGCCGGGGTCGGCGTGCCGCTCGACCGCGCGTCGGACGCGCTGGAGATCGCCTTCGCCGCCTATCGCAACCAGGGCGACGTGCTGCCGCTGATCCTGTCGCACCGTTTCGTCAAGGGCACCCGGGCGCTGCTCGGCTTCACCCGGTTCGATCCCACCTGTGTCCTGGAGATTGATGCGGTCAACAACGCCGAATCCCGCAAATACCTGAAGCGGGTGTGGGACGACCTCGCCGCCGCCGGGATTCCCTTTACCCTGCACTGGGGCAAATTCAACGCCTACCTGACGTCCGCCCGCCTGCGCGCCATCTATGGCGCCGCGGCGGTCGACCAGTGGATCGCCGCCAGGGAAGAGCTGCTCGAGAGCGCCGAGGTCCGCCAGGTGTTCGCCAACCCGTTCATCACCCGGCTGCAGCTGACAACCTGAGCCGCGGCGGGAGACGGCGGCGCGCCGCCGTCTCCCCGATGCCGCGAACCGGCGTTCGGCCTATTGCTGGCCGACCTTGGCCGAGCCGGCGCCGTACTCTTTCAGGACATACAGGCCGCCGTTGCGGTCGGAGGTATATATCCACGGCATATTGGCCAACTTGTAGATGCCCCAGACGTCCTGGATGCCGCCGTTCTCGTCCTCGAACTCGGGGCCTTCGCGATGGTACCGGGCGATCTCGACCGGGTTGTAGGGATCGCTGATATCCAGGATCAGGACGCCGTCCGAGTACCAGGAGATGTACGCCTTGCTGCCCTCCACGATCACGTTGTGGACCGAGTAGGTGCCGCGCGGGTCGCAGCTCGGGTCGTTCGGGTCGGCGCTGCACACGGTATCGAAGGTTGACGCCAGCATCGGGTTCTCCGGATCGGCGTAGTCCCAGATCCGCACCCCGCCCCAGGTGGAATCCGGCACGTTGTTGGTGATCACGATGGCCGAAGCCTTCAGCGCGGCGGCGCTGGCCAGCTTGGTCGCGAACAGGCAGGTGCCGCGGCGGGCGATCGCGATGTCGCCCTCGGTGAAGACGCCGGCATTCTCCGTCGTCGCCGCGTCGCAGGCGGTGCCGATCCAGACCGCATTGCCGGTCACCGACCCGCCGAGGTCGGCGAGCCGCGGCTGGCTGCCGAAGAACTCCAGCGCCGGATAGACGGTTCCGGCCAGCGGGCCGCTGTTGACCGTCACCTGCGACGCGGTGATGGTGATGTTGTTGCTGGTCTGGTTGGCTTCGAAGGCATCGCCGGCACGCGTGGAGATGCCGATGCCCGGGATGGTGTTGGCGGGCGAGCTGCCGAAGTTGCCGGCGAACGGCTCCAGGCTGGCGAAGACCGAGAAGTCCTCCTCGGTCTCGACCACGACGCTGCCGTCCGCGTTCGGCCAGGCGGCGTGGCTGTTGACCTCGCCGTCCAGGGAGCCGTTGAGCGGATCCAGCGCCGTCGAAATGAAGCTCGGGTTGGCCGGATCGGAGATGTCGAGCAGGACCAGCCCGGCATCCCAGTTGCTCAGATACGCCCGGCTGCCGTCGTCGGAGATGGTGATGTCGTGCAGCAGCCGGTTCGACGAGGCGCCGAAGCCGCCCAGCATCCAATTCACCACCTCGCCGAACAGCAGGCCGGCGTCGGTCTCGTTGGCCGGGTCGGCGCTGCACGGGCTGGCGCTTGGATCGCAGATGAACTCGGCGCCCCAGAACCCGACCCGGACCGGCGCGGTCGGATCGGTGATGTCCCAGATCTGGAAATTGCCGAACCAGGTCTCGAACACCGCGGCGGCGTAGTCGCGGCCGCCCTGGGTGAACAGCCACAGATTATGCACGCCGGCATCCTGCACGAACGGGCCCAAAATCGGGTGGGCGTTGATCGTGGCGTTGACGTCATCGGACCGGGCCGAGCCGAGATGGATCGGATTGGCCGGGTCGTTGACGTTCCAGATCTCGAACCCGCCAGGCCCGCCGTCGCACGACTCGTTGGAATGGACCAGGATGTCGCCCGAATTCATCGTGGCGACCCTGACGTCGTTGGTCCGGCTGCCGGTCGGCGACGCGATGAATCCGGCCTGGACCACATCGTTGGGATTGTGCACGTCCCAAATGAAAATTCCGGCATCCGGCTCGCCGCCGCAAGGGCTGTTGAAGGTGCCCGTGTAAGCGAAATTGCCGAGCGCCCAGACGTCGGTTGTCGCGTTGGCCGCCAGCCGCTCGCCGCGCGCCGAGGGCGCCAGGTTTTTGATCACGTCGGCGAACGGGCCGTCGCTGATGACCATTCCCGCGGTGGCCGCGTCGTGCGCGATGCGGGCGGCGTCGGGATCAGGTCGCGGCAGCGGCTGGTCCGGATCATGCGCCGACACCGGTATCGCCATCAAGATCCCGCCAATGATTGCCGGGAGAAATACGGATCCGAATTTCATGTCGCTCCCCTCCGTCGTGTTCGATCTAGCCGGAATTCGCGCCCCAGACGGGCAAATCATAGCGACTTGTTCGAACGGTCCGCAACGGCCGGGTTGCGCAAGCCAGTTTATTTTCCTGTTAAGAAGGGATGGCGGGCCGGTGTTCCGATGCTGACGGAAGTTCCCGATCGGTGGGCTGAACCGGCTTGCGACCGGACGGACGTCGCTCTAACCCATCCCGGAACCGACCTTCGGCGCCTCGTCCGCTGCCGCGGCCTGGTCCTGGTCCAGTTGCCGCGCCGCCGCGCGGGCACGCAGCCGCTCCATGCGGTGGGCGCGCCGTGCCCGGCGCAGGCGATGGAAGCGCTCGATGAAGCCGTGGCTCCAGCGATAGGCGAGCCAGCCGCCCAGCACCGCCCAGGGGATGCAGCCCAGGAACATCGGCGCGCCGAAGCTCTCGAACAGGCTTGCCGTATAGGCCCAGAGCGAGTCCATCCAGGTCGCGTGCGGCTGCAGCGCCCATTCGAGCTGCGACTTGAAGCCGTCATAACCGGCGAGATCGTCCCAGCGGCCGAGCATCACCTGGCCGGTCGCGAAGAAGGCGTAATAGATCGGCGGCAGCGTCAGCGCATTGGTGATCCAGGTCCAGGCGACGGCCGCCACCAGATTGAAATCCCACGACCGGTTCAGCCAGCGGACCGCCAGCCAGACGCCGAGCACGATCGCCATCTGTACGCCGACGGTCGGGGTCAGCCCGATCAGCACGCCGTAGAAGACGCCGCGCGCGGTGTAGTCCGGCGGGTGCTTGGCGCGCAGGATCGGCAGGATCAGCCGTGCGCGAACGAACCGCCGCAATCCAACCCGCAATCCTTGATTGATCGGTTCCGACAAACCGCACTCTCCCAGCCTAACGCTGCTATCCGGAATGTCCGTGATGCCCGGGCCATTGGCAAGTGCCTTGCCGGCCGGTTTCGGGCGTTGATTCGCGCGCGCCCTAAGACTATCGTTCGGACATGAACGGGATGTTTCAAATCCGGCCGATCGATGGGCGAATTATCGGCCCGGCTGCCGCGCGCAGCCGGGACGCCGTTGCCCGAATCCGATCCCTGCCGAACCGGAAGGAACATCCTGGTCATGCCCCCGACTCTCGAGGCCGTTGAGGCCGCCACTCGAACCGACCCGCTTACCGTCACCTTCAGCCTGCGCGCAGAGGTCGAACCCTCCGTGCTGCCGCGCGTGTTGGAACCCTTCGCGCTCCGCAATCTGACGCCGCTCGCCCTCTCCAGCCGCTGTGACGGCGTCACCCTGCGGATCGATGTCACCGTCGCCGGCCTTGCCCGGCGCGAGGTCGACCACCTGGCACTCAAGCTCAACAATATGGTGCCGGTGCGGACCGTCCTGGCGGCCGAAGTGGGCTAGAGCCCGACCATTCGGCGTAAGTCCTGAACCGAGTGCCCGGCGGCGCGCAGCGCCGCGACTGTCATCGCATCGTGCCGTTTGGCGAGGCGTTCGCCCTGCGCGTCGGTCAGCAGCCGGTGGTGGCGGTAGTGCGGCGTCGGCAGGTCGAGCAGCGCCTGCAGCAGGCGGTGCAGGTGGGTGGCCTCGAACAGGTCCAGGCCGCGAATCACGTGGCTGATCCCTTGCAGCGCGTCGTCGAGGGTAACCGCCAAATGATAGCTGGTCGGAATATCCTTGCGCGCGAGCACCACGTCGCCGAGCTCGGCGGCCCGGCAGGCCTGCCTGCCGGCCTCCTGGTCCGTCCAGAAGAGGCCGTCGCCGGCGAGGGCCAATGCCCGGGCGATGTCCAGGCGGAGCGCGTAAGGCCTGTCGGCGGCGATCCGCTCGCTTGCCTCGCGCGGCAAAAGGCCGCGGCAGGTGCCGGGATAGATCGCGCCGAGCGCCTCATGTGGCGCGTTCGGGCTGCGGGCGATCTCCGCCCGGATCTCTTTGCGCGTACAGAAACAGGGATAGACCAGGTCGCGCGCCGCCAGCCGGTCGAGCGCCGCCCGGTAATCGGCGAAATGCTCGGATTGGCGGCGCACCGGCCGCTCCCATTCCAGGCCGAGCCAGGCAAGGTCGTCGAGGATCGCCGCCTCATGCTCCGGCCGGCAGCGGCCGGTATCGATATCTTCGATGCGCAGGAGGAAGCGGCCGCCGGCCTGGCCCGCGGCGTCCGCCGCCAGCAGCGCCGAATAGGCGTGGCCGAGATGCAGACGCCCGGTCGGGCTCGGCGCGAAACGGGTGACAAAGTCGGGCATGGCGTGACAATACGCGCCGCGCCGCGCTATGACAGCCCCGATGAGTAGGCAATCGACAGCGGCAGAGCCGGCACGGGCCAGCGACGCGGAACTCGACCGGGTGCTCGACGCGCTCGGCGCCGCCGATCCGGACCTGGCGCGGGCGCGGGCGTTGAGCGGCCCGCTGCCCGACCGGACCCGGCCGGCGACGCTTGCCAGCCTGACCAGGATCGTCGTACAGCAGCAGGTCTCGCTCGCCTCGGCCGATGCCATCTGGCGCCGCTTCGAGGCGGCGGTGGCGCCGAACGGCGCGCCGTTCACCGCGGACGCCGTGCTGGCGCTTGGCGCGGCGGATCTGCGTGCGGCCGGCCTCAGCCGGCCGAAGGCCGCCTATTGCCGCAACCTGGCGGCGGCGGTCGCCGACGGCGAGCTCGACCTGGCCGGCCTGGCGGCCATGGACGACCGGGCGGCGCTGGAAGCGCTGACCCGGGTCAAGGGCATCGGCCGCTGGACGGCGGAGATCTATATGATGTTCGCCCATGGCCGGGTCGACCTCTGGCCGGCGCATGACGTCGCCCTGCAGGTCGCGGTGCAGGACCTCAAGGCGCTGGCGGAACGGCCCTCATGGCGCCGGATGGATGCGATCGCGGAGCCCTGGCGGCCCTGGCGCGGTGTCGCCGCGCGGCTGCTCTGGCGCTATTACCGGGTGATCAAGGACCGGCCCGATCCGACGGGCTGAGATCGGGGGATCGGCGATGTCTCGGAAGGGAGAATTGGACGGGCCGCGGGTGCCGCCGGCGTCCGGCGGGCCGGCGCGCCAGCTGGTGGTCCTGCTGCACGGTTACGGCGCCGACGGCGAGGACCTGATCGCCCTGGCGCCGCACTGGCAGCGCCGGCTGCCGGATGCCGCCTTCGTCTCGCCGCATGCGCCGGAGCCCTGCGAGATGTCGCCGATGGGCCGGCAGTGGTTCTCGCTCGGCCGCTACGACCCGACGATGATGCGCCGCGATCCGGACCGCACCGCCGCGGTCTATGCCGAGATGGCGGCGGGGGCGGACGCCGTGGCGCCGACCCTCGACGGCTTCATCGACGGGGAGCTGGCGCGCCATGACCTGACCGACGACCGCCTCGCCCTGGTCGGCTTCAGCCAGGGCAGCATGATGTCGCTGCATGTGGGATTGCGGCGGGCGCGGGCGCCGGCCTGTATCCTGGGTTTCTCGGGCTCGCTGCTGGGCGCCGATCGGTTGGGCCGCGAGGCCCGCCACGCCCCGCCGGTGATGCTGGTCCACGGCGATTCGGACGATGTGGTGCCGGTGCAGTCGCTGTTCGATGCCGCCGGCGGCCTCGGCGAGGCCGGGGTCGCGGTGCAATGGCACGTCTCGCGCGGCGTCGGCCACGGCATCGCGCCGGACGGGCTGGATCTCGGCGGCCACTTTCTCGCCACCTCGTTTCAGACGGGATTCTGACCGCCAAGATGCTGTGATGTCATACAATTTTGCTACCGCATATGGTGGGACCGTTGCCTTTTGCCGAGGCTCGGGCCAAAATCCGTTTACGAATCCGGTAACCAATTCGGTTTAGCGTTGTGGTAGCCGAAGTCAGCCGAGTGACTCGGAGCATATCGTGCAAGTGTCGCCGCATAACTATCCCGCCCTGGTGCTGAACGCCGACTACCGGCCGCTCAGCTATTTCCCGCTATCGCTCTGGTCCTGGCAGGAGGCGGTCAAGGCGGTGTTCCTGGAGCGGGTCAACATCGTCTCCGAGTACGACCAGATGGTGCACTCACCGAGCTTCGAGATGCGCCTGCCGAGCGTGATCTCGCTCAAGCAGTATGTGAAGCCGGCGCTCTACCCGGCGTTCACCCGGTTCAACCTGTTCCTGCGCGACCGCTTCAGCTGCCAGTATTGCAGCCGGTCGGACGACCTGACCTTCGACCATATGGTGCCGCGCAGCCAAGGCGGGCTGACCCGTTGGGACAATGTGCTGGCCGCCTGCGCCGGCTGCAACTCGCGCAAGGGCGGGCGCACGCCGCGCGAGGCCGGCATGCATCCGCACCGAAAGCCGGAGAGACCGACCGTCTACGAGCTGCAGGAAAACGGGCGGGCTTTCCCGCCCAATTACTTGCACACGAGCTGGCGCGACTATCTCTACTGGGACGCCGAGCTGGAAGAGTAATCAGCCGCGGCAGGCGGTCAGATCCGCGTCGACAGCCAGATCGCGAGCCGCGAGCCGCGCTTGATCGCCTCGCTCAACAGCGGGTAGGCCGGCGCTTCGGCCGCGCCCTCGGCGCGGGCGATGTCGCGGTGCTCGATCTCGTCGGCCCGGAACTCCTCGACCACTGTCTTCAGCTCGGCTTCGTCCTCGCCGAGCTCGGCCACCTGACCCGCGTAGTGGTCGTCGATGACCTGCTCGACCGCCTCGGTGCAGGCCATCGCCGCCTTCTCGCCGAGCAGCGCGGTGGCGGCGCCGAGCGCGAAGCCGGTGACATGCCAGAGCGGGGTCAGCAGGGTCGGCCGGACGCGGCGCTCGGACACCAGACGGTCGAAGGTGGCGAGGTGGCGGTCTTCCTGTTCCGCCATGCGGCGGATGGTCTCGCCGCTCGCCGAGTCGCCGAGTACGGCGAGCTGGCCGGCATAGATACGGGTCGCGCCGTATTCGCCGGCCTGGTCGACGCGGATCATGCGCTCGATCTGTTGCGCGCGGGTCGGATCGCCGGGCTGCCGGCCGGGGCCGCCGCCCGGTTTGCTTGGTTTGCTCATCCGGTCCGCCCTTCGCGAGCCAACCGCCAGGCGGCGAAGAAGCTGGCGACGGCCAAGGCGGCGGAGAAAAGCATGTTCCAGCCGGCCATGGAGATGCCGAACAAGTCCCAGGCGACCTCGTCGCAGCGCACCACCGGCCGGGCGAGAAGCTTGCTGCGCAGCGCCTCGACCGTAGCGGGCGTCTCGACGGCGGCGCCGCAGGCCTGGGTGCCCTGCCACCAATGCTGTTCGACGCCGACTTGGAAGAATCCGATGCCGCCGCCGACCGCAAACAGGATCCCGGCGAGCGCGATCAGGGCCGCCCGTCGGTTCGGCGCGCGGACGAATGCCAGCACGGCGAGGCCGATCAGCCCGGTCGCGACATAGGGCCAGCGCTGGTAGATGCAGAGGATGCAGGGCTGCAGGTCGAAGACATACTGCGCGGTCAGGGCGGAGCCGAGCGCCACCACGCTGACGGCCAGCACCAGCAGGCCGGCATGGGCCAGCGCGCGGTCGTGCAGCTCGGTGATCAGGGACGCCATGGCCCTAGATATAGGCCGGCTCGGGCGGCGGCGCAAAGCCTTCCATGCCGCCTCAGACCAGGTATTTCAGCGCCACGAAACCGGCCAGCAGCAACACGAAGAAGGCGGCGGTGAGCCAGCCCAGATAGCGCTCGATGAAATCCCGGATCGGCGGGCCGAACTGCCAGAGCAGGAACGCCACCAGGTAGAAGCGGGCGCCGCGGCTCAGCACGCTGGCGACGGCGAAGGTGAACAGATTCAGCCCGGTGACGCCGCTCGCGATGGTGATCACCTTGTAAGGGAACGGGGTCAGGCCGAAGAAGGCGACGATCCAGGCGCCCCACTCGTTGTAGGCGCCGCGAAACCGGTCGAACTTTTCGCCGTAGCCATAGAACTCGAGCATCGGCTGGCCGATCGCCTCGAACAGGAAATAGCCGATGGCGTAGCCGAGGAAGCCGCCCAGCACCGAGGCGATGGTGCAGATCGTCGCGTTGCGGAAGGCGCGGGCGCGGTCGGACAGCACCATCGGGATCAGCATGACGTCGGGCGGGATCGGGAAGAACGAGCTCTCGGCGAAGGCGACGACGGCCAGTGCCCGGGGCGCGTGCCGGTGACCCGCCATGCGCAGCACGGAATCGTAAAGCCGGCGCAGCAGGCTGCGCCGTTCCGGCGCGTGATTTTCGTTCGCCATGGGTCCGCCTGGTCCGAATCGGCTGCGAGGATGGCGCAACGCGGGTTAGCTGTCCATTAAGGCGGCGAGGCGGCCGTCTTGGATGTTGACCCGTCCGGCGCGGCGGCTATGATCCGCCCGCCATTCGCACCCAGTGCCCCTGTGGCGGAATTGGTAGACGCGGCAGACTCAAAATCTGTTGGTGGCAACACCGTGCTGGTTCGAGTCCGGCCAGGGGCACCAACCGCCTGTCTCCGCCGGCCGCTTCAGGCCTCCAGGGCCTTGCGGACCCGGTCGGCCAGCGCTTGCCGGGTGTAGGGCTTCAGCATCAGTTCGACTGTCTCGTCCTGGCGGCCGCGGTCGGACAGCAGGTCCTGCGGGTAGCCGGAGGAATACAGCACCTTGCCGCCGGGGTGGCGCTTGCGGAACGCGGCGGCGATGTCCGGCCCGCCCATCCCCGCCGGCAGCACCACGTCGGTCAGCAGCAGATCGATGGTCTCCGCCTCGTCCAGCAGGGCGAGGGCGGACGGGCCGTCCTCCGCTTCCAGCACCGTGTAGCCAAGGCTGCCGAGCGCGCCGACGATGAAGCTGCGCACCTCCGGGTCGTCCTCGACCACGAATATCGTCTCGTCGCCGGTGGGCATCGCCTTGGGCGGTGCGCCGCTGTCGTCGCGGGTGTCTCCCGCCTCCATGTTCTTCTCCACGCTACGATCTTGTCCGAGAGCCTTGCGGCTGACTCCATGGCGGCATGCGACCTGAGGCCCAGCCATACATCATTTGTGTTACTAAATTTTGACTTCATGTTCTGTTCTGTTCTGGCCTCTGGCTCGGTTTGCGCGATCACCGCCGTCGATAGGGTTTCAGTTTGAACCTTGATGCCCTGAAGGCGCAAAGCGGGTTCGAATGCCGGATTTGCGGATGAAGGCGGTCGAACGTCCGGTGCGGTGATTGCGGGCGGGTATTGCCGCAACCGATCTCAAGACAGCGTGTCCAGGAGCAGCTTCGCCTCCTTCAGGTCGGGCGTGTCGAAGCCTTCGGAGAACCAATTGTAGATGGGCGCGAAAAGGTCCCGGGCTGCGGCGAGATTGCCCTGCCGCCGCGACATCTGGGCGAGGCTCATTGCCGCACGAAGTTCAAGCGATTTGGCGCTCTGCCGCCGAGCGATTGCCAAAGCGCGATCAAAGCATGCTAACGCCTCATGTTCGTAGCGTGTCCCCCGCGTGACCAAGAGTTCGCCCGTCATCCGATGGATTTCCGCTTCCCACCATCTCTCGGCGGTGGCCTGGCTGAGGGTCGCAGCATCGGCAAGTGCCTGGAAGCCGGAATCGAGGTTGCCATCCTGGCGGTAGGCTTCCGCGAGCAGGCTGAGGCAATAAGGGCGGCGCATCGAGACCCCCGTGTCCGCCAACGCGTCAAGCCCGTTTCGAATGTCTTCGATGCCCTTTCCGGCATCATTGTCGACCGCGGTCGACCAGCCCCGGATGACGCGCGCAATTGCCATGTATTGCGGCGCGACCCCCTGTTCCGCGCAGAGCGCCATGGCAGCTTCGGCGAATTCGCGGGCAAGGTCGGGGTCGCGCCGGAATTGATGGACCAGCGCGGAACAAACGAGCGCCAGGACGAGGGTGAACGGATGGGAAATGTCTCTGCCGAGGACGACCGCTTCCTGCACACGGCGTGCCGCCTTGTCCGGGTAGCCAAGAAGTGCGTAGGACAGGGCGCTGTAGTTTCGGCCGCACACGGCAGGATCGTGACCGGCGTAAAGGAACTTGTGCGAGGCGTGCTGCTCGCGATCGTAAATGCTGGAAGCCTGGTCGACATGCGCAACGCAGGACGCCAACTTTCCCAAATAGAACTTGGTGGTCCAGCTTGCGTGGCAACCCTGCATGTGCAATCCCCGATCGGGCTGCTGCAAAGCGAGGGCGAGCAGCTCCTCACTGAGCTCTTTGGCCGTTTCGAGGCGCAGGCGGGAGACGTTCAGGTTCCAGAGCCCAAAGGTTACGGTGAACAGTCGGGATTGTTCGCCTGCCTGCCGGCAGAGGTGACGGGCCCGTAGATAATGCGGTTCCAATTCCGCCGCGCCCTGGCCTTTGGTCTGAATCAGTGCCGAGCAAAATGCCAGCTGCAGATCAAGTTCCTGCCGCGCGCGCTCGGGCGTGTCGGGAAGGCGGTCGAGGACGACAAGCCCTTTACCAAGGTGGGCAACGGCCTCGAGACTGGCTGACCGTTCGCTCGCCCGCTGCCCCGCCGCATACCAATAGCCGACCGCCGACTCGACCAACCCCGCCTCCGTGAAATGATAGGCCAAAAGTTCTGGCTCTGTGTTCGCCTTCTCCGGAAATTGCTGCTCCAAGTTTTCGGCGATGCACGCATGCAACCGCTGGCGTTTGCTCTTGAGCAAGGTCTCGTAAGCCACGCTCTGGACCAGGGCGTGCTTGAAGATGTAGGTCGACCGGGGCGGCGTGCCGCGCTGGAAAACGAGCTCTGCGTTGGCGAGTTCCAGAAGTGCCTTTTGCAGCTCGCTGTCGCCCAAGCCAGCGACTGCCGCGACAAGTTTGTAGGAGAACTGTCGGCCGATCACGGCGCCGATCTGTGCGACGTCTTTGACCTCTGCCAGCCGGTCAAGCCGCGCCATCAGCGAATCCTTCAGTGTCTCCGGGATGGCTAGTGGCGGCAGTGGACCGGTCAGCGAATAACGGCGCCCTTCGTTTCTGAGCAGACCGGACTCCAGTACCGCCTTGGTCAGCTCCTCGATGAACAGCGGTACGCCGTCGGTCTTGGCCACGATCTGATCAAGCACCTCCTTGGGCAGGCTCTTGCCCTGCGTCACATGTGCCACCATTGCCGTGCAGTCGCGCCGTCCCAGGCGTGTAAACGAGTACAACGTCGCATGCGGGTATCCAGTCCAGCTTGACTGAAAATCCGGCCGAAAGGTGATGACCAGCAGCACGCGAATGTCGCGACAGCGATCCACAATCTGATCCAGCAACTCCTGAGTCGTTGGATCGATCCAGTGCGCGTCCTCGAAGATCATCAGCACCGGCTGTCGGTCGGCGAGGCCAGCGAGTTGGTCTACCATCGCCTCGAGAGTCTTCTCCTTCTGCTGCTGCGGGGTCAGCTCGAGCGGTGGGTAACGGTCATCGGTTGCGACTGACAGCAATGCGGCAAACAATGGCGCTACCTCGTCGACGTTCTCCGACGATTGGGCGAGCAAGCCTTCCAGCTTGTCCAGCTTGCGTTCCGGCGTGTCCCCCGACGCGAACCCGGCCGCAAGTTCCAACTGTGCGATGATCGGGAACAGTGCACTGTTGGTATGGTATGGCGAACACTGATAGCGGAGCCGGGCGTGCGGCTCCGCGGCGATACGCTCGCGCAGTGTCTGAATGATCCGTGACTTGCCGATCCCGGGCTCGCCGGACAGCAGCACCACCTGCCCCTCGCTATCCTTCGCCAGCCGCCAGCGGTGCAGGAGCAGCGATACTTCCTGTTGGCGCCCAACGAAAGGCGTGAGGCCGGCGAAATGCGACGCTTCGAAGCGACTTTCCGTCCGGCGTTCTCCGGAAACGCGCCACGCCCTTACTGGCTCAGCGATGCCTTTGAGTCGTTGGCTGCCCAGATCCTGGTACTCGAACAGGCCGCCCACCAGCTGACGCGTGCGTGCGCTGATGACGACGGAGTCCGGCTCGGCGATGGCCTGCAGCCGAGCTGCCAGGTTGGGTGTATCGCCGACCACGGCCTCCTCCTGCCCCGCGCCCTCGCCCGCAAGGTCACCGACCACTACCAGGCCAGTGGCGATGCCAATTCGGACCGACAAAGCTTCACGCGTGGGCGCTTGCAATCTGCCGATCGCCGTCGTGACAGCGAGCCCCGCCCGCACAGCCCGTTCCCCATCGTCTTCGTGGGCTTTCGGGTAGCCGAAACAGACCATCACGCCGTCGCCCATGAACTTGGCGACATGTCCATCGAAGGGGCCGACGGCGCCAGCAACCGCGCTTTGGTAGTGGCGGATGACTTCGCGCATCTCCTCGGGGTCAAGCCGTGCCGAAAGTGCGGTCGAGCCGACGAGGTCGCAAAACATCACGGTCAGCTGGCGACGTTCGCCTTCCGCTGAGGTTGCCGAAAGGGTTTCGGCCGCTGCCCTTTC
>CAJHXX010000239.1_pt1 | contig 16083 bp, 11 predicted proteins | sample 9198511 | NCBI WGS metagenome assembly CAJHXX01 (sample SAMEA7708325, study PRJEB35096) | sediment metagenome | biome: marine neritic benthic zone biome [ENVO:01000025]; feature: sediment [ENVO:00002007]; material: shallow marine sediment [ENVO:03000034] sea grass bed [ENVO_01000059] ...
CGCCGCGATCCAGGCCAACCTCCGCGAGACCACGACGCGGGTGCTGGCCTCGCTGACCCCGCGCGAGGAACGGGTGCTGCGCATGCGCTTCGGCATCGGCATGAACACCGACCACACCCTGGAGGAGGTCGGCCAGCAGTTCTCGGTCACCCGCGAACGCATCCGCCAGATCGAGGCCAAGGCCCTGCGCAAGCTCAAGCACCCCAGCCGCAGCCGCAAGCTGCGCTCCTTCCTGGATACCTGACCCGCGGTCCCATGCCGCGTGCCGCCGGGCGCCGCCAGACACTGGCCGGCGCCCGCGGTCTTTATGGCCTGGTGCAGCCACTCGTCGGGTCGCCTCAGAACCCTTGACGACAAAAGAAAAAGGGCCCGGCGCTAAGTGGCGACCGGGCCCTCCACTGGGAGGCGTCTGTTACTCCGACAGGCGGAGGTTGGTCAGGTCGGCCGCGATATTGGCGAAGGCATCTTCGAGCTGTTCGCCGGTCGGCGACTTGAAGTAGCGGTCGGTTCCGGAGGCGCAGGTCTCGAAGAGCGTGTTCGTCGCCTCGTCCTCGAGCTTGAAGGTGATGGTGTAGACCAGCACGCCTTGGGTCTTCATGGCATCGCAGGTCTCGGCGAAGGCGGCCTCGGAGGCCTCCTTGCTGTCGAGGTCTTCGGCGCAGGAGGCCGGTGTGTTCTTGCCGTCGGTCATGATGATGACCGCCTTCTGGATCTCGTCGTCGTCGTAGTCCACCGGTAGGCTGTCGTCGATGTCCTCCCAGGCCCCGCGCCAGCGCGGCGACAGGGCACGCCAGCCCCAGGCCGTGCCGACGTCGTAGCGGGTGCAGCCCTGGGCCGCCATGTCGTTGACCGCAGCGTCCACCACGGTCCGGCTGGCGGTGAGCGACAGGAGCGGCGCCTCGGGGCAGATATTGTCGTTATACCCCGCGGGATCGCTGGCCGGATTGAAGCTGCCCGAATAGAGCTCGAAGGGCCCCTCCGTGGGCGGCGTGTCGTCCGTTTGCATGTCGCCGGCGCGGAGGTCGAAGCAGAGCCGCGCGGGTGCCGTGGTGACGGAGAGGTCGTCATCGTCGCCGCCTGCGCTCGCGACCTCAATCTCCACCAGGCTCGCCTGATTCTGCAGGTTGGTCCGGGCCGTGAAGGGCACCAGGGAGATGTGGAGGTCCTCGACCACGTCCTCGCCGCCATAGAGGATGTCGAGCAGAGATCCGGTCGCGCTCTTGAGGTCGGACAGCTTTTCGCCGCTCATCGAGCCGGAGTTGTCGAGCACCAGAGCGACCTCCAGGCCCTTGAGGCTGCGGCTGACCACCGCCCGCGCTGAGACCGTGACCGAATTGATTCCCATCACCTGCATCAGCGTCGTCGGGACCAAGGCGGAGGCCACGACCTCGATCCGGCTGCCGTTCGGGCTCACCTTGATCGTCGGATCCGGGATCGAGGTGCCCATGAAGCCATCGGGCAAGTTGGCCCGGAAGTACTTCTTGATCTGGCTCTCGTGATCGCCGCCGCCGTCCAGGTCCAAGGCGCGGCCTCCGGCCAGGGCAGCAGCGTCCACGGCCTGACTCAGCTGGGAGCGGATCAGATAGCTGCGGCCGCTGTCGAAGGCCAGGCCAGAGGCGCCGATCAGCGTCACCAGGGCGAAGGCGAGCAGCGGGGCGGCACTGCCCCTCTCCTCACGCAGGAAAGTCGTGCGACGCGTCTTAACGCTCGTCCGGACTTTGGCGCTCATTTGGAACCCTTTCTTAATGATCCGTAAAACTAACAAAACATGAAAAATAGGCGCAATGAAAAACTATACTTAATTTGACCTTTATTATAAGGTTGTTGAAATTCCTATGTATTTTCTAAGTAAAAAGCCGTTCTATGCTGCCGGATTTACCAGAACCAGCAGCGCTCCCGGGCTTGGAGCCAGGCGATGCCAGACCCACGCCGTGCTGGACGAACGGCACCAAGCCGTTAACCTTCCCAACCGATGTGGTCGCCCGAAGTCCTTAGTCTGGTTGCGGTTGCCTTCCTTGCCGGAGGCCTGGTCAAGGGCCTGATCGGCACCGGTTTGCCGACCGTGGCCCTGGCGCTCTTGGCCGTGACCCTCGGCCTCAAGGAGGCCATGGCCTTGATGCTGGTGCCGGCGCTGGTGACCAATATCTGGCAGGCGCTGAGCGGCGCCGCCCTCGGTGCCTTGCTGCGCCGGCTCTGGGGCCTGCTGCTCCTGCTGGTGGTCTGCACCTGGTTGGGGACCGGGGTCCTGGCCCGCGGCGATGCCCTGTTCTTTTCCGGCCTGCTTGGGCTCCTGCTTTGCCTCTATGCGGGCATCAGCCTCGCCACGCCGCAGGTGCCGCCGCCCGGTCGTTGGGAGGGCTGGATGTCGCCGGTGGTCGGTGGGGTCACGGGGGTGATCACCGGGCTGACCGGGACCTTCCTGATGCCGAGCGTGCTCTATCTCCAGGCCTTGGGGCTGGCGCGGGACCACCTGATCCAGGCGATGGGGATCGTCTTCACGGTGGCCAGCCTGTCGCTGGCGACCGCCTTGGGCGGTCACGGCCTCCTGCCCTTGGAGCTCGGTCTGCTGTCGCTGGCCGGCCTGCCGACGGCCCTGCTGGGGCAGGTCCTGGGCCAAGGTCTGCGCCGCTATCTGTCGGAGCAGCGTTTCCGGAAGATCTTCTTCCTCGCCTTGGCCGCGATCGGCTTCTATCTCGCGGTGCGGGCCTTTCTGCCGGCGGATTAGTTCTCCTACCGGCAGCCTTCCCCGCGCCAGGCCGCCTCGATCTTGTCGAGCTCGAATCCCAAGAGGCCGCTCAGCTTCGTCAGGTTCTTCCTGTTTGGTTCCGCCGCAAGCTGGCAGTCGATGTTCTCTTTGGCGGAGTCCGAAAGCAGCCAACCCAGGGGCGGGTCGCTCTGGTCCGCCAGCGGCACCAGGCGGAACTCGACGTAGTGGCTCTGAGGCAGGCCCTGGACCCAGTCGCGAAGCCGGCGGGCGGCGAGGGCGCCATGGGCACTGCGGGTGTTCAGCAACGTTTCGACCGGCGCCAGCAGCTCGGAGGCGAAGCTCAGCGGGGCCTTTTCCTCCTCCTTCTCCTGACGCGCCGTCTCCGCCTTCGAGGGGTTCGGACCGGGCAGGACCCCTGGAAAACCGGGGTCGCTGCTGATCTGTATGACGATGACCTTGAAACCGCAGTCTTCGGAAGCCCGGCCGCAGGCGATGTGCCTCAGCGCCTGCAGGACATCGAGCGCCGTCTCGGCACCGAAGTTCTCGAAGTAGCCGCCGTCGACGATGCGGTCGAGACGGCGCTCGAAGGCGCAGCCTTCGGGGTCGCTGCCGCTCTTCCTGGCCAGCGTCCCGGCCGGCCCGACAATGGGAAAGCGTGCGGAGTTGTCGGCTGCCGTGCTCATCCTGATGGCGATCGAACAGCGTGCGAAAAGGTCGATGGCTTCGGTCAGATGCGCTTCGAGGTCGAGGTTGCTGGTGACGATGCGCCGGCCGGTCGCCACGGAGGTGCCGTTCAAGAGCAACGCCGGGAAGTCCGTGGCGCCCTCGCCGCCCTGCGGCCAGGAGGCGAAGAAGTTCCTGGCAAGCAGGTCGCCGCCGAGGCTGTTGCTCCAGGCGGCCTCCCAGGACTCTTCCAGTGCGGCGGCGCGGTCGGGCAGAAAACCGTAGGGCAGAAACCGCTGCACGAGGTCTGGAAAGATCATGGCGGACAGGGTCGCGGTCAGGAAATCCTGGCCCAGCACGGCGCGGGCGCAGTCGCGATAGGGCCAGGCCTTGTCGTGACAGGGGGTCTCGGCATCGGGCTTCCGTTCGAGCAGGCTGCGAAAGGCTGCCGCTCCCACCGAACCGCCCGAAACGCCGCTGATGGCGAAAAGCCGCCGGTTGAAGTCCGGATGCAGGTCCTGCAGCGTGCCCAAGAGGTTGCCGGTCCAATAAGCCGCACGGCTGCCGCCGCCGGCCGTCGCCACCAGGATCAGATGGGGCTGTGACGCGCCATCGGTCGGCCATTGGCCGTTCCAGTCGGCCAGCGCGCGTTCCAGGTTGTGCCGCTCCTGGGGCTGCGCCTCCTTCAGCTTCCTGACGGCGTGGTTGTCGTTGAAGAAGCTGAAGACCAGGGCCAGTGCGACCAGGAACGAGAGGATTGGCAAACGGCCCCGCCGTCCGGCCAGGATCAGGCGGGTGCCCGGCGCAATCCAGAGACTGGCCCCGACCAGGAACACGACGTCTGCGCTCAGAGGCGTCAGGCGCGTGGGCGCGAAGGTAGCCAGCAGGAAGGAAAGCAAGAGGGCCAGGCCGAAGAAGGCGAAGCTGCGTCTCAGCCCTACCGGCAACTCACCGCTCCGATTGTAGTCGGGCTTCTCGCTCAGCATGAGCCAAGCGGGCGGCGCTCCGGTCTTTCGCAGGGCGGCGATCGCTTCGCCCAGCTTCGGCGCCCAGATCCGTCGGGTCGCCACCAGCCAGTAAAAGAGGCCGCCCAAGAACAGGGTAAGACCGGTGAAGCCCCAGAGCCAAAGCTGCTCGCTCTCGGCGAGGCCGCTCCGCAGGCTCGCCTTGAACTGTGCGATGGCGATGAGCGCGAAAGCCCCCGTGCCGATCGCGCGCGGGACATGCCGGATGAGCCAGGCAACGCGACATTTGCGCGGGGCGAACCAGGGCCTGCGGCAGCTCCCCGTGACCGGGATCGCCGCGGAGTAGGACAAGGTCACGCGGGCCCAGTACCAGGCGTTCACGGCCCAGAAGACGATGGCGACGTAGTAGAAGAACGGGGCGAGCTGGCCCTCGACGCGCAGGACGACCAGATCCTGGCCTTGGCCGGTCAGCACCAGGGCGAGACCGGCCAGCAGCGTCACCGCGATCGACAGGCGGGTGTCGCGGAGCACACGGCCGAGATCCTGAAGCAGCTCCCACAAGCAGTTGAGCCACTCTATGAAGCGCTTCCAGGGCGTGCTCGAACCCCCGGCCAAGTCGGTATCGCTCATGAACGACTCCCGCGGGATCGTGGGACAGGTTTTCCGTGATGCTAATCATCCAGATTCGGCCGCTGCCGGGAAGTGGCAATTCTCACCCGGTCCGAAGGCCGGCTTCGGCTTGGCCCGGACTTGCCGGCGGGATAGCCTGCCGGGCATGAAGATCACTCTTCTCGGGACCGGTTGTCCGGTGGTTTCGACCGAGCGCTTCGGGCCCGCCCAGGTGATTCGCCATGCAGGGACGGCCGTCCTGGTCGACTGCGGCTCGGGCGTGACCCAGCGTCTGCTCGCTCTCGGCCTGACCGGACGCGACTTGGACGCCCTGCTGCTGACCCATCTGCACTCCGATCACATCGTCGATCTTTTTCAGCTGATCGTCTCCAGCTGGCACCAGGGCCGCGACCGGCCGCAGCGCGTCTTCGGGCCGCGCGGCACCAAGGCCTATGTCGAGGGCCTGATGACGCTCTGGCGGCCGGAGCTGGAGCAGCGCATCGCCCACGAACGCCGGCCTTCGACGGCGGCGCTGGAGGTCGTGGTGACGGAAATCGCCGACGGCGAAAGTCTCGAAATCGCCGACCTGTCGGTCCGCGTGCTGGAGGTCGAGCATCAGCCCGTCGCGCAGGCTTTCGGCTTCGTCTTCGCGCCCTCCGGACAGGCCGGCCCGCGCATCGTGCTGTCCGGCGACACCCGGCGCTGCGCCGCCCTGATCGCCGCGGCCGGCGGTGCCGAGCTGCTGGTCCACGAGGTGATGGTGCACCGTGAGATGCCGGTCATCGAAGGCCTGCGCACGGCCGAGGGTCTGGCCAATGTCGCCAGCTACCACACCCTGTCCCACGAGGTCGGCAAGATCGCCACAGAGGCGGGGGTCGGCTGCCTGGCGCTGACCCACATCGTGCCCCCCGGCTGCGACCGCCAGGCCCTGCTGGAGGAGGTCGCGGCGGACTTCGCCGGCCCTTTGATCCTGGGCGAGGACCTGATGACCATCGACGCCGCCAGCCGCCAAGTCACCTTCGGTGCCGCCCACCTGAGCCTGGGCCGCTAGGTTCGGGGTCGGCCGGATCCTCGCCGAACTGCCGCTTGAGGTGCCTGTCCAAAGGCGGCCGCGCCGGAGCGGGGGACGCTGGCAGTGCGAAGGCTCCGCCTGCGCCGGAAAGGGCTTGCCCCTCGGGCCGGTCTCTGTTTTCTGATAGCCCCCGCCCAAGGCAGGGCCCGTAGCTCAATTGGTTAGAGCCGGCCGCTCATAACGGTCTGGTTGCAGGTTCGAGTCCTGCCGGGCCCACCACTTAAGTCTCCCGCTTTCCGCCGACCACACAGCGCGCTCCAGAAACCCGCCCCTGCCAGGCCGTGTCCCGCGGAAGCCCCTCGGCACTTTGTCGGGGAAGCGAATCGGTGTTCGGATTCGCGGCCCGGCGCGTCAGCAACCGTTCTTGCAGGCCTCGTCGCATTCCGGCGCCTTGCCGGTTGTGATCTCGAGGTCGGATTTGGCCACCCTCAAACAGCCGGATTTTTGGAATTGGACGCAGACGGTGACCTTGTTGTCCTTGCAGACGCGGCCGATCTCGGCGCCGGCACTCGCATCCTTGAATTTCACGATATCGCCGACCGCGATGGACATAATGGTCGTTCCTCAAGCTGATCCAAGTTTCGCTCGTCGATTTCCGAGCAGGGCCGGTAACCGGAAGTGGGCGACGCCGAAGCGCGTCCGAACGAGCATTTTGCCTAAATTTGTAAACGATGGATAAATACCACGCGCACGATCAAAAAAAAGGCGGATCTCGGCCACCGGCAAATTGTCGCAGCCAACCGTTGCTGCGGCGCCACTGGCCGCCAAGGTGATGCCGGGCCGGCAGAATCGGCCAGCTTTGTCCGAGTTTAACTCAAATTTAAATGATCGCCCGCTAGCTTCGAGCCCAATGGGTTAGGTCGACTGATATATCACGGCCCCGTCGTCTCCGGGCGTGAGTGTCGCGGGTCGCCATTTTCCAGGGTTGAATACGTAGGATGTCCGGTCACATCGAAATAAGGATTTAATCGACATGCGTTCACGTTATCTGACAGCGGCGGCCGCGGCCTTCGCTATGTTCGCCGCCGCGCCGCAGCCGGCGACCGCCGCCGAATTGACCATCGCCGGATCGACCACGGTCGCCGCCGCGGTGTTGGAACCCTACGAGGGCAGGATCGAGCGCCTCGCCGGCACCGAGTATGACATGCAGGCGATCGGCAGCAGCCGCGGCATCCTGGCCCTGGTCGAAGGCAACGCCGATATCGCCGCAATTTCCGCGCCGCTATCGGACGTGGTGCGCAAGATCAACGGCAAGCGGCCCGGCGCGGTGAACGGCCGCGAGCTGGTGGCCCACAAGATCGGCATCACCAAGGTCGCGTTCGTCGTCCATCCGTCGAACACGGTCAAGCCGCTCACCATGCAGCAGGTGACGGATATCCTGGCCGGGCGGATCAATTACTGGAGCCAGGTCGGCGGCATCAACATGCCGATCGAGATCATCACCGAAAACAAGGGCGGCGGCATCCGCTCGATGGTCGAAAAGACGATCGGCGAGTGGGGCGACGTCCTGGCCAAGCCGACCGAGGTGCAGAGCGGCAACCAGGTCATCTTCGCGGTCTCCCAGGTGCCGACCGCGATCGGCATCGCGGCGGCGGCGGCGGCCAACAACTCGGTTTTCGTGCTGGGCACCGACAAGTCGATCGAGCAGCCGCTGTTCCTGGTGACTAAGGGGTCGCCGAGCCGCCAGGCGCTGAAGCTGATCCAGGCCGCCACCAGCGTGGCCGGCGGCGAAGCCGGATCGCCCGGGAGCTGAATGCGCGCCACTGAAACCAGGGCCGCAATACCCAACGGGGCTCGGCCGAATGGGGTCGGGCCCCAAGGTGAGTCCGGGTTCGACTATCCAAAGACACCCCGAAACGATTCGAGGCCGGCCGCATAGGCGGGGCCCAAACCGAAAGAGGATAGCCGCGAATGCCGGCGCGCGATCGTTGGTCGGCCGGGCACCGGTGACACCGCAATGGGAGTTTAGACGACAATGCGCTCACCCTTTTTGATGGCCATCGCCACGGCCCTGGCCGTATTCACCGGCGCGTCCCACCAGGCCGTCGCCGCCGATCTGACGATCGCGGGATCGACCACGGTCGCGGCGTCGGTGCTGAAACCGTTCGAATCCAAGATCGAGCAGCTTGCCGGCAGCCAGTATCAGATGCAGGCCATCGGCAGCGGCCAGGGCATCATCGCCCTGGCCCAGGGCAGAGCCGATATCGCCGCGATCTCCGCGCCGCTCGCGGACGTGGTGCGGAAGATCAACACCAAGAGCCCCGGCACCATTGACGGCCGCGCGCTGCAGGCGCACAGGATCGGCACGACCAAGGTGGCCTTCGTCGTTCATCCCTCCAACACGGTGAAGCGACTCACCCTGCAACAGGTGACTGACGTCCTGGCCGGACGGATCACCTACTGGAGCCAGGTCGGCGGCATCAACATGCCGATCGAGGTCATTGCCGAGACCAAGGGCGGCGGCGTGCGCACGCTGGTCGAGAACGCCATCGGCGAATGGGGCGACGTGATGGTCGAGCCGACCGAGGTGCAGTCGGGCACGCAGGTCGTCTTCGCGGTCTCCCAGGTGCCGACCGCCCTCGGCATCACCGCTTCTGCAGTGGCCAACAACTCGGTGTTCGTGCTCGCTACCGACAAGCCGGTCGAGCAGCCGCTGTTCCTGGTGACCAAGGGACCGCCGACCCGGCGGATGCTGAAGCTGATCCAGGCGGCCAGGAGCGTGGCCGGCGGCGATGCCGCGGTACCGGGCAGCTAAGGCCGCATCGGAAAGCCAAGTCGAACGCGACGGTCATGGGACGGCGGCGCGCCGCCTCGGTCGAGCCGAGCGCGCCGCGCGTCGGCCGGGCGCAGGCCTGCGCCCGGCCATCAGGCAACAAGCGACGGCACCTGCCTCGGGACCGGTCCTGAGCCGTCCCCCCTTGCCGCCGCCGTCGAGGCGCCAATTACTTCAACAGTGATAGACAAAATTGTCTCGGAATTTACGGTTCTTTCGTATTTGCCGACTTAATCTCCCGGCTGGACGGGCTCAAGGCGCCGAGCGCTTGAAAATCGCGATTCATGGGCGATTGGTCCTTGGCGTCCGTTCGACATTGAGATGGCAAACCTTTCCAGGACGGGATGCATGGCGGTACCTCGGGCAAATGCTGATCGGCCGAGCCGAAACCGGCTCCGGTCAGCCGACGCCGCACCTCGCCCGCCGCACGTGACGGATTTCCCGACAAACCCGCCGGGGTCGGATGGCCTCGCCACTCGCCCTTGAATGACGACGACAAAGAGGACCTCAGCGCATGTTTAGCAGTTTCCGTCGTAGGGACTTCTTCCTCATCACCCTTCTCGCCGTGGTCGGCGGGTTTCTGATCGCCGTCGGCTGGTTCGGCGCCGGCCAGCTCCAGAAGGACCTGATCCGGGAGCAAGCCCGGGCCGAGGCCGTTGCCTGGGGTGAAGCGGTGACTAGCCGCCTGTCCGATCCCGACGCGACCTTCGCCTACGGCAAGATCACCGAGGAAGACCAGGAGCTGATCGCCCTGATCGGCCAGGCCGGGTCGGTGTTCCGCTACAAGTTCTTCAACCAGGATGGCGTCATCGTCCTGGCGTCGCGCCTATCCGACTTGGGCAAGCGGGAAACCGCACCGAACTTCAAGAATATCGTCCAGCGCGGCGGCCAACACATCGAGGTCGTGACCGAGAGGTTCACGGAACTCGAGGGCAAAGTGGACGGCACGCCGACCGTCACCGAGGCTTTTATCCCGCTGATGGAGAACGGCCGCTTCAAGGGCGCCATCGAGGTTTATATCGATACGACGCGCCAGACCGGCCTTCTGGGCTCCACGCTGGACCGCGTGAAGTGGTTGTTGGTGCTGGTGGTCTCAATGTTCGGCCTCGTGGTGGCCCTGATCATTCAGCGCAACCTGAAGGATCGAAACCGAGAGGTCGAGACGATTTCGCGCGCCCATGAATCGCTGGCCAAGGCCGAAACCGAGGTGCTGCAGCTCAACGAAGACCTGGAGCAGCGCGTCGAGGAACGAACCGGCGAACTGGCGCGCGCCAACGAAGACATCAAGCGCCTCAACGAAGACCTGGAGCGGCGCGTCGAGGAACGTACCGAACAGCTCAACAAGACCAACGAGCAGCTCTACCGCGCGGTCGAAACCGCCAACAAGATCAACGAAAGCCTGGAACAGCGCGTCGGCGAACGTACCGCCGAGCTGAACAAGGCGAACGAAAGCATGATGCGCATGAACGCCGAGCTGGAGCAGCGCGTCGCCGAACGGACCTCGGAAGTGAACCGGGCCTACGACGACATCCGCCAGCTCAACTCCGACCTGGAGCGGCGCGTTGATGAGCGTACTTCCGATCTGGCCCGTGCCAACGAGGACATTCAGAAGCTGAACTCCGACCTGGAGCGGCGCGTTGAGGAGCGGACCGCCGATCTGGGCCGCGCCAACGAGGATATTCAGAAGCTGAACACCGACCTGGAGCGGCGCGTCGAGGCGCGGACCGCCGAGCTGGCCGAGGCCAACAAGAGCATTCAGGACCTCAACACCGATCTGGAACACCGCGTGGAAGAGCGCACCGAGGAGCTGCGGGAGGCCCAGCAGGGCCTGCTGTCGGCGGAACGTCTCGCCGCCCTCGGCCAGCTGACCGCCACGGTCAGCCACGAGCTGCGCAATCCGCTCGGCGCCATTCGCACCGCGGTGTACCTGATCGCCACCATGACCCAGGGCAAGGGCCTCGGCATCGAGGACGCGCTCCAGCGCGCCGAGCGCAGCATCGGCCGATGCGACAGCATCATCAACGAGCTGCTGGACTTCACGCGCCAGACGCCGCTGGCGCTCGAGGAGACGACGTTCGACGACTGGATCGATCAGGTGCTCGACGAGCAGAAGGTGCCGGACACCATCTCCCTGCGACGCGATTTCCAGACCGAAGGCACGCGTCTGTCGTTCGATAAGGAGCGCCTGCGCCGCGTCATGATCAACTTGGTCGGCAATGCCTGCGAGGCCATGAAGGAACAGGCGGAAACCGGCGGCTACCATGGCGAGTACGTCCTGGATGTCTCGACCCGGACAACCGACGACAAGCTCGAGGTCATGGTGCGGGACACAGGTCCCGGCATCGAGCCGGACAAGCTCGAAAAGATCTTCGAGCCGCTGTTCAGCACCAAGAGCTTCGGCGTCGGCCTCGGCCTGCCGATCGTCCGCCAGATCATCGAGCAGCATGGCGGCGCGATTGAGGTGAGCAGCGAGCTGGGGCGGGGAACGACCTTCAAGCTTTGGGTCCCGACCGACCTCGGCAAGGACGGCGCCACGTTGGATGCCGACACCCGGCGCGCCGGTGGCGCCGAAAGGGCTGCCTGATGTCAGTGAAACCACCCGAAAGGAAGTTGCGGACCTTCATCGTCGACGATCATCGCGACATTGCCGACGGGTTGGCCGAGGTCCTGAGAATTCACGGCCACGAGGCCGAGGTCGCCTACAACGGCGAACAGGCGGTCCGCGTGTTCCAGGAGAAGGACTTCGACATCGCCTTCATGGACGTGATGATGCCGGGCATGAACGGCGTCGAGAGCTTCCTCGCGATCCGCCGGATGAAGCCCAACGCCCGCGTGGTGATGATGACCGGCTACAGCGTCGAGCAGCTGCTCGACCAGGTCGTCGAGAAGGGCGCCTACGGCGTGCTGAACAAGCCGGTCTCGATGGACGACGTGCTGGAGACGCTGGAGCGCGTCAGCTCCCAGGGCCTGGTCCTGATCGCCGATGCCAATCCGGCGTTCGGCTCCCAGATGCGGGACGCGCTGGAAAAGAACGGCTACCGCACGACGAACGCGCGGACCGGCAAGGAGGCGCTGGCCAAGGTGCTGGCCGGCGGGGTCGACATCCTGGTTCTCGGCCAGTCGCTTCCGGTACTGAGCGGGCTCGAGGTCTACATGGAGCTGCGCAAGCGCGCGCGGGTCGTGCCGACGATCATCGTGACCGATCAGGAACACGCCCACGATACCGAGCTCGAGAACGTCTATAAATTCACCACCACCGGCATCCTGACAAAGCCGTTCAATACCGAGCAGCTGCTCGAGGCGCTCGGACGCCTCGCGCCGGGGTCGGGAGACAACGGGGCGGATTCGCTGGATGTGCCCGGCGGGGGTTCCGCGTTCGACGACACGCAAGGTGGGGACCAGCCGCCGGCAGCATCGGACCCTGCGTCCGCGGCTGGCGCCGCGTCGCCGCCGGCCATGGCCTCCGAGCCGCTCAGGGCTGAAACCGCTCCCACCCTGACCCAGAAAAAAATCGCGCCGACGGTCGAAGGCGACCAGCTGCGCGAGGGCCGGATCCTCGCCGTCGACGACGACGTCGACATGGTGGAAGGCCTCGCCGACGTGCTGCGCACGCGCGGCTACGAGGTGCGGACGGCGAACTCCGCCAAACAGGCACATGAGATCATCGGGGACTTCGAGGCCGAGGTCGCGCTTCTCGACATTCGACTCGGCAAATCCAACGGCTTGGACCTGATCACCGAGCTCAAGGAGATCCGTCCCGACATCTACTGCGTGATGATCACCGGCAACGCGGACAAGGAATCGGCGATCACCGCCATGAAGCGCGGCGCATTCAACTATTTGACCAAACCGCTTCACCCACACGAGCTGTTCGCCGTGCTGGAGAACTGTTTCGACAAGTATTTTCTTGACCAGAAGATGCGCGAGGCCTTCCTCCAGCTCCAGACCGCCAAGGAGGCCGCAGAGGCCAACAGCGGCAAGGTGCTGGAATTCTACGGCGAAGTCTGCGGCGTGCTCGACCGGTTGCTGCAGCCGGTCCGCGACTCTTCGACCTCCATCGTCGAACAGCAGTGGGGCGCGATCGGCGCGCCGCAGTATCTCGAACACGCCAAGGACGTGCTCGACAATGTCGCGCGCATCAACGGCATCATCCATATCTCCAACGATCTGGCGAAGGCCCAGATCGGCGACCTGGAGGCCACCGAGGAAGAGGTCGACATCTACGGCATGGTCTCGACCGCCGCCGACTCGGCGAAACAGGGCCTGGGCGATGATGGGCGCGAAATCACGGTCAGCCTGCCGTCGTCACGGCCGGTGCTGTGGGGCGACTCGCGCCTGCTCGAGCTGGTGGCGACGAATCTGATCGCCGACGCGGTCCAGGCCGCGCCGGCCGACAGCGAGATCGAGTTCGGCGTGCGTTGCATGGACGACGGGGCGTTGGCCATCGAGGTCAGCCATGGCGGCGAAGCGCCGATGGGCTTGAACGGCGAAGAGGCCGGGTCCCAAGATTCGGAGACCGGCCGATTCGGCATGACGCTAATCGGCCACGTCGCCCGGCTGCACGGCGGCGAAGCCGCCGCGGATCAGTCCGACGGCCGGGTCACCGTGCGGGTGACGCTGCCGGCCAAGCGGGTCCTGGCCGAGCAGGCCGCAGAGGGGTCGGCCGCATGAGCCGGCCAGGGCCCTCACGATTGATGGCGCCGCGCCGTCCAAGGAAACAAAGACACGAGGTTAACCATTCGTTTACCAATTCTGCCGTTATTTGCGCACGAGCACTTGTAGACATACAGGCGTAGATACACAGAACTACAACCAAAGAGACAAATAGATTGTGTTTTGTTCTATTTTTGGTCCGATGCCGCCGCAGGCCCGGGCCATACCCAACGCGGCGGTTCGCGGAGCCGCCGCCGCTACCAATAGATGAGAAGGAGTCGCGCTTCCATGTTCAGTAAATTAGCTACGTATCGGAAAGCGCTCGTCGCCGGATTGGTGCTGGGGGCCATGAGCGTGTCCCTTCCCGCCGATGCGGCGCGGGGGAAAAAGATCGACTACAACCACATCATCAACCTGGCGGGCATGCAGCGCATGATCACGCAGCAGATGAGTAAGGAGACCATCCTGCTCGCCATGGGGGTTGAAAAAGACGAGCATATAAGGCAGCTTCGCTCATCGCAGGCGCTGTTCGACCGCACCCTCAGGGGCTTGCGGGAAGGCGATGTGGCACTGCAGCTCCCGGCGACCGAGAACCCGGCAATCCTCGAGGACATCTCGCGCGTCGACGAGCTGTGGAGTCTCTACAACACGGCCGTGCAGGAGGGCTTGACTGACGGCACGCTGTCGCGCGCCAGCATCGCCATCGTCGCCGACCTCAGCATGCCGCTGCTCAAGGCGATGGGCGAGACCGTCCAGGAATACAAGAAGGAAGCGGCCAGCGGCGATCTATTCTCGGTGCTGGCGGTGGCGATCGGCGTCGGCGGCGAGCAGCGCATGCTGACGCAGAAGATGACCAAGGAATTCCTCCTGGTCGCCTACGGCCATGACACCAACAAGAACCGGCAGGACCTGGAGAAATCGATAGAGGAATTCGACAACCGGCTGCAGTGGATGCTCGACGGCAACTTCGAGGTCCAGCTTCTGCCCGCGCCGACGCCGGACATCCGCGCCCAACTGCGCCGGGTGCAGCAGCATTGGGACGAGTTCCGCCCGATGAGGAAGGTCGCGCCCGGCAACGGCACGATCTCGCCGGCCGTGATCGAGCAGGTGTCGCGCAAGAACATGACCCTGCTTAAAGAGATGGACGTCGCTGTGCAACTGTACGAGGGGCTATAGAGCGGGTGCGTCAGGCAAGCGTCACGCACTTTATCAGCTTGATTAATACTGGAGGAAATTTCTATGAAACGCTTCTCACAATTCCTGCTCGCGGCCGCGGTCGCGGTCGGGCTCAGCTCCGCCGCCAGCGCGCAGGAAGTCCGCATGCACGGCTCCTCGACGTTCTTCAACAAGATCATGAAGACGCAACAAGGCGCGATCGAAAAGGAGTCCGGGGTCAAGCTCAAAGTCGACCCGAACGGCTCGGGACGCGGCGTGGCCGACCTGTTGAGCGGCAAGGCCGATATGGCGATGAGCTCCTCGACGCTGGAGGCGCTGGTCAGCAAGATCAACAAGAGGAAGCCGGGCTCGGTCGATGAAAGCAAGCTCAAGGCCCATTTCATCACGCTGACCCGCGCGGCGTTCGTCGTCCACCCGTCCAATCCCGTCAAGAAGCTGTCCCTCTTTCAGCTGCGCGACATCCTGAGCGGCAAGATCACCAACTGGAAACAGGTCGGCGGCCCGTCCAAGCCGATCGAGATCATCGCCGAGGACGCGAGCGGCGGCCTGCGCACCTTCGTCGAGAAGCTGGTGCTCAAGGGCGGCACCATCTCCGGCACGGTGAAGGAGCACAAGAGCGGCAGCGACATCGTCCCGGCGGTTGCCAAGTCGCCCAACGCGATCGGCGTCGCCGCCCATTCCACGCTGACCAAGTCGGTCCGCGAGGTCGAGACGGTGATCAAGGTGGTTCAGCCTCTTATCCTGATCACCCTTGGCGAGCCCAACGCGCAGGTTGCCAAGGTGATCGCAGCCACCAAGAAGGCGGCCAACGCCGGCTCGTAACCGAAAGTCCGGCGGGCGCTCTTTCGCCCTTCCCCGGACGTTGAACAACGCCGTCGGCATGCCTGACGGCCGATAGACCACATCGCCAAGCGATGTTGCGGCAAGGCGCGGTCACAAAAAGTGGCCGCGCCTTTCCGCGTGCAGGGTCCCGGGGTCCCCCGGATCATTGCTCTTCGGGAGGTGTTCCCATCGGCCGAACAAGATCACCCGCCACGCGGTCGATTAACGATTTGTTGAGCGAATCCGTTCAAAACAGAACGACATAGCAAATTCGTTCAATACAAACCGACATGTTGCCGGCAACACCCCCCCTCTTGATCAGCAAGGAAATTCGATGAAACGCATCCCCCAGTTCCTCTTGGCCGCCGCGCTCGCGGTCGGGCTCGCCGGTGCGGCGAGCGCGCAGGAGGTCCGCATCCACGGCTCGTCCACATTCTTCAACAAGATCATGAAGACGCAGCAGGGCGCCATTGAAAGCGAAAGTGGCATCAAGCTCTCGGTCAACCCGAACGGCTCGGGGCGCGGCGTGGCCGACCTGTTGAGCGGCAAGGCCGATATGGCGATGAGCTCCTCGACATTGAACGCGCTGGTTGAAAAAATCAACAAGAAGAAGCCGGGCTCGATCGATGAAAGCAAGCTCAAG
>CAJHXX010000179.1_pt1 | contig 15817 bp, 15 predicted proteins | sample 9198511 | NCBI WGS metagenome assembly CAJHXX01 (sample SAMEA7708325, study PRJEB35096) | sediment metagenome | biome: marine neritic benthic zone biome [ENVO:01000025]; feature: sediment [ENVO:00002007]; material: shallow marine sediment [ENVO:03000034] sea grass bed [ENVO_01000059] ...
CAGCGGCGGCGGCACGTGGCTCGCCGCGGCGGTGACCAGGATGCCGTCGAACGGCGCCGCCTCCGGCCAGCCGTGATAGCCGTCGCCGACCCGGACCTGCACCTTGTCGTAGCCGAGGCGCTTCAAGCGCGCCGCGGCGGATGCGCCGAGCTCGGGGATGATCTCGATACTGTGGGTCTCGGCGCCGAGCGCCGCCAGCACGGCGGCCTGGTAGCCCGAGCCGGTGCCGATCTCCAGCACCTTGGCCCCCGGCTTGAGGTCCAGCAGGTCGGACATCAAGGCGACGATATAGGGCTGCGATATGGTCTGGCCGTAGCCGATCGGCAGCGGCCGGTCGCCGTAGGCGAGCTGGTCCAGGTAAGCGGGCACGAATTCGTGCCGCGGTACCCGGCCCATGACCGCGGCAACCGGCTCCGAGATGCGCTCGGCAAGGCCGGGGCCGTAGGCTGCCCGCGCATGCTCCTGGATGGTCGCGACCATTTCGGCCCGCGCCTTCGCCGTGTCGTCGGCCGCCGCCGCACCGGCCGCGAGGGCGAACAGCGAGGTCGCGATCAGGCGAAGGAGGAAGCAGCGCATGGGGGTCGCTTTCGGTTGCGCGCGCGGGCCGCTACGATAGCGCGTCCGCCCAGGTCGGTTAAGGGCGGCAGGTCAAGCTTGGAGGCAAAAAGACAATGAAGATCATCGACCGGATCGGCGAATTCCATGACGAGATGACGGCCTGGCGTCGCGATATCCACGCTCATCCGGAGCTCGGCTTCGAGGAGGAGCGGACCTCCGACTTCGTCGCCGCCAAGCTCGGCGAGTTCGGCTGCGAGGTGCATCGCGGCCTCGGCAAGACCGGCGTGGTCGGCTCGCTTCGGATCGGCAACAGCCAGCGCGCCGTGGGGCTCCGCGCCGATATGGACGCGCTGCCGATCCAGGAGGCCAACGACTTCGATCACCGCTCCCACCACGACGGCAAGATGCATGCCTGCGGCCATGACGGCCATACCACCATGCTGCTCGGCGCCGCGCGTTATCTCGCCGAGACGCGTGATTTCGACGGCGCCGTCCACTTCATCTTCCAGCCGGCGGAGGAGGGCATCGGCGGCGGCGAGGCGATGGTCAAGGACGGCCTGTTCGAGCAGTTCCCGGTCGATGCCGTCTTTGGCATGCACAACCGGCCGGGCATGCCGGTCGGCCAGTTCGCCATCCGGCCCGGGCCGATGATGGCCGGCGGCGCCCTGTTCGACCTGAAGGTCACCGGCGTCGGCGCCCATGGCGCCAGGCCCGAATCCGGCATCGACCCGGTTGTCGTCGCGGCCCACATCGCGACCGCGGCGCAGACCATCGTCGCCCGCAACGCGGTGCCGCAGGAGACGGCGGTCCTCAGCATCACCCAGATCCACGCCGGCGACGCCTATAACGTGATCCCGGAGACGGCGGTGATGTGTGGCACCGCGCGCACCTTCACCAACCGGACCATGGCGCTGATGGAGACTAACCTCAGGCGCATCGCCGAGGGCGTCGCCGCCGGTCTCGGCGCCAAGGCGGAGCTCGACTTCCGCGTCGTCTTCCCGCCGCTGATCAACACGGCGGAAGAGACCGATTTCGCCGCCGACATCGCCGCCAAGCTGGTCGGCGAGGACAACGTCAACCGCAACGGCGAGCTGATCATGGCCTCGGAGGACTTCTCCTACATGCTGAACGCACGGCCCGGCGCCTATATCACCATCGGCAACGGCGGCGGCGAGGGCTCTTGCGAGGTGCATAACCCGGGCTACGACTTCAACGACGAGGCGCTGGCGCTCGGCGCCAGCTACTGGTCCCGCCTGGTCGAGACCCGGCTGGCCAAGGAGGAGCTGTAGGGCGCCGCGGCGGATTTGCGGGGGGATTGCATGACCAGGACGATCGCCGATCTGATCGAGGATCGGTTCGGGCTCGAGACCGCCGCCGGGGCGGAGATGCCGGCGGACGGGGAATTGGCGTCGATCTTGACGCATCGGACCCATCGCCGGTTCCGGGACGATCCGGTGGCCGACGACTTGCTGGAGGTGCTGCTGGCCGCCGCGTTCTCGGCGCCGGCCAAGTCGGACCTGCAGCAGGCTTGCGTGATCCTGGTCGAGAACGCGGCCAAGCGGGCCGCCATCGCCGGGCTGATCCCGGACATGCCGTGGATCGGCCGGGCGCCACGCTTCCTGGTGTTCTGCGGCGACGGCCGGCGGATCCGCAGGATCTGCGACATGCGCGGCGTCGCGTTCGCCAACGACCATCTCGATGGCTTCATGAACCCGGCCGCCGACGCCGCCATGGTGTTGCAGAACTTCATCCGCGCGGCGGCGGCGGTCGGCCTCGGCTGCTGCCCGATCAGCGTGATCCGCAACCATGTCGAGACGGTGGCGCCGCTGTTGGCGCTACCGCAAGGCGTCTTCCCCTTCGCCGGACTCTGCCTCGGCTATCCGAGTCAGGCCGGTTATGTCAGCCTGCGCCTGCCGCCGGCGGTGACGGTGCACAAGGACGCTTACGACGATTCCGACCTGGAAGCCGAGATCGACGCCTATGACCGGCGCCGCGACGCGCGCTATTCGATCCCGCCGGAGAAGCAGTGCTATCGCGAGGACTTCGGCGAGGCGGACTTCTACGGCTGGTCGGAGGACAAGGCGCGCCAGGTGTCGCGGCCGGAGCGCGCCGGTTTCGGCGCCTTCATCCGCAAACGCGGCTTTTCGCTGAGCTGACTGCCGCCGGAAAACAAACCATCCGCGATACAAGCTCGGTCGTGCTCCCTCCCCCTTGTGTGCATACAGTAGCCCCCAACGGGAGAGGGGGCCGTGCAGTGCCCGTGTCGTACAACGGGGCCACCCGCCGCCGCCCTACAGCCCCAATATCAGTTTCGCCATGATGTTGCGCTGGATCTCGTTGGAGCCGGCGTAGATCGACACCTTGAACAAGTTGAAGTGGCGCGGCGCGACGCCGTCGGCGTAGTCGGGGCCGATCGGCTCCAGGTTGGAGCCCGGGTCGTTGGCCACGAACGGCATGGCATAGGTGCCGACCGCCTCGACCGCCAGGCTGCCGATCTCCTGCTGCAGCTCGGTGCCGCGGCATTTCAAAAGCGAAGATTCCGGGCCCGGGTTCTGGCCGCTGGCGAGCCGGCTCAACACCCGGTGCTCGGTCATCTCCATGGCGTCGATGCGGATCTCGGTCTCGGCCAGCCGGGTCGCGAAATTCGGATCCTCGATCACCGCGGCGCCGTCGGCGCGCTCGGCAGCGGCGATGTTGCGGACCCGCTTCAGGCCCTGGCGCAGCCGGGACGAATAGGCATTGCCGCGTTCGAATTCGAGCAGGTATTTGGCGCAGGTCCAGCCGTCGTTCTCCTTGCCGACCAGGTTCTCCTTCGGCACCCTGACGTCCTGGAAGAACACCTGGTTGACCTCCTGGCCACCCTCGGGCGGGTCGTCGATGGTGACGATCGGCTCCACCGTGACGCCTGGCGTCTTCATGTCGATCAGCAGGAATGAGATGCCCTCCTGGCGCTTCTCCATCTTGGCGGTGCGCACCAGGCAGAAGATCATCTCGGCATGCTGCGCCGCCGAGGTCCAGATTTTGGAGCCATTGCAGAGATAGTGGTCGCCCTTGTCCTCGGCCTTCATCTGCAGGGAGGCGAGGTCGGAGCCGGCGCCGGGCTCGGAATAGCCCTGGCACCACCAGACGTTGCTCTCGCGGATGTCGGGCAGGTACTTCTCCTTCTGCGCCGGGGTACCGAACTTCATGATCACCGGCGCGACCATGCGCGGGCCGAACGGGATCACCCCGGGCGCGCCGGCCGCCGCCATCTCGGATTCGAAAAAGTATTTCTGGGTCGGGGTCCAGCCCGGGCCGCCATGTTCGACCGGCCAGTTGGTGACCAGCCAGCCGCGTGTCGCGAGCCGCTTCTGCCAGCGGATCTGATGCTCGCGCGGCAGGTAGCCGTTGCGGCTCAGCTTCATCTGGCGTTTTAGGTCGTCGTCATAGGCTTGCGAGATGAATTCGCGAACCTCGTCGCGGAAGGCGAGATCCTCGGGCATGAAGGCAAGGTCCATCTGATCCTCAAGCGTTGAATTGGCGGCGGCCGGAGTGTAGCACATCCGCGGCTGTGAAATAGGCGGCTGGCATTTCGGCACGCTTGTGTAGAGAATTGCCGCAGGGTTCCAAGCATGACTAGGCGAGGCGATTATGACGGACGACAAAGCGGAAGAATCCATCCAGAAGTCACGGACGACGAACGACCTGACCTTCGTCGGCCTGCTGGTCGGGACCGCTGTCGTGGTCGGCGGGCTTTATCTATGGCTCTGGCCGATCGTGCCTGTGGCGCTGTTCCTGGCTCTGGTGCTGGCCGGCATCGCGCTGGAGCGCGAGTCCCTGCAGTGGGTGGGCGCGGCGGTGCTCGCCTTCGTCGCGGTGTTGATGGTCTGGACCGGCGTTGCCTGGGATGCCGCGCATTCGCCCGGCGCCCTGATCGCCGACCAGCCCTGGGTCATTTGGGACATTGCCTTCATCGTGATCTTCGCCGCGGTCGGCGCGGTCGCGGTCTATCTGGCGGTCGACAGCGCCGACTTAGGGCGCGTGGCATGACCGGCGATCGCCGGCGACGCCAATGACCGACCGAAAGACGGCGCCCTACGGCAGCTGGGCCTCGCCGATCACCGCCGACCTGATCACCGGACAGGCGGTCGGGCTCTCGGGGCTGACGGTCGACGGCGGCGACATCTACTGGCTGGAATCGCGACCCGCCGAGGCCGGGCGGACGGTGCTGGTGCGTCGCGGCGCCGACGGCACGATCGCCGAGTTGACGCCGAAGCCGTTCAACGTCCGCTCCCGCGTGCATGAATATGGCGGCGGCGCTTTCGCCGTGGCGGACGGCCGCGCGGTGTTCGTCGATTTCGGCAACCAGGGGGTCTACTGCATCGATCCGGGCGGCATACCACGGAGGGTGACACCGAAGGTCGCGGTGCGCTACGCGGACTTCGTGTTCGACGCGGTGCGCGAGCGCGTCTTCTGCATCCGCGAGGACCATCGCGCCGAGGGCGAGGCCGTCAACACCCTGGTCGCGGTCGACCTCGCCGGCGACGACGCCTGCGGCACGGTGCTGGCCGAAGGCGCCGACTTCTATGCCGCGCCGGCGCTGAGCCCGGACGGCGGCCGGCTCGCCTGGATCTCCTGGAACCACCCGAACATGCCCTGGGACGGCACCGATCTCTGGCTGGCGGAGGTGGCGGCCGATGGCGGCCTTGGGACGCCGCTGCATGTCGCCGGCGGCGTGGACGAGTCGGTGCTGCAGCCGAGCTTTTCGGCCGACGGCGTGCTGCATTTCGTCTCCGACCGGAGCGGCTGGTGGAACCTCTATCGCCTGGCCGGCGGCGCGGCCGCGCCGGTCTTCTCCGCCGAGGCGGAGTTCGCCGGGCCGCCCTGGCAGTTCGGCACCAGGAGCTATCGCTTCCTGCCCGACGGCCGCATCGCCTGCACCTATGTCGAGGCCGGGCGGTCGCGCCTCGGGGTGCTGGCCGAAGGCTCACTTGAGCCGGCGGCGATGCCGTTCGCCGCCGCCTCGGCGCCGCAGGCCTTGGGCGCGCGCTGGGCGTTGAACGGCGCCTACGCGGCGGAGCCGGGCGTGCTGGCGCTGTTCGATCCGGCGACCGGCGCGGTCGAGGTGCTGAAGCGCGCCGCCGGCTTCACGCTCGACCCGGGCTATGTCTCGGTCGCCGAGGCGATCGAGTTCCCGACCGAGGGCGGGTTGACCGCGCACGCTTTCTTCTACCCGCCGGCCAACAAGGACTTTGCCGCGCCGGCCGGCGAGGCGCCGCCGCTGATCGTGATCGGCCATGGCGGGCCGACCGGGGCGACCTCGGAGACGCTGTCGCTCGGCATCCAGTTCTGGGCCAGCCGCGGCTTCGCCGTGGTCGACGTGAACTATGGCGGCTCGACCGGCTATGGCCGCGCCTATCGCGAACGGCTCGACGGCAGATGGGGCATCGTCGATGTCGACGACTGTGCCAATGCCGCCCGATATCTAGCCGAGCAAGGTCGGGTCGACCCGGCGCGGCTGATCATCCGGGGCGGCAGCGCCGGCGGCTACACCACGCTCTCTGCGCTGACCTTCCGTGATGTCTTCCGGGCCGGCGCCAGCCATTACGGCATCGGCGACCTGGCGGCGCTGGCACGCGACACCCACAAGTTCGAAAGCCGCTATCTTGACCGCCTGATCGGGCCCTGGCCGGCGGCCGGGGCGGTCTATCGCGAGCGCTCGCCGATCCATTTCACCGACCGGCTCGACTGCCCGGTGATCTTCTTCCAGGGCCTCGAGGACAAGGTGGTGCCGCCGAACCAGGCGGAGGAAATGGTCGCCGCGCTGAAGGCCAAGGGGCTCGCCGTCGCCTACGTGCCGTTCGCGGGCGAGGGGCACGGCTTCCGCAAGGCGGAGAACATCAAGCGCGCGTTGGAAGGGGAGCTCTATTTCTATGGCCGTGTCTTCGGCTTCGCGCCCGCCGGGCCGATCCAGCCGGTCGAGATCGACAATCTCTGAGGGGCGCTCTGGCGCGCGCGCCGTCGAGGCGTTGCCGCCGCGGCCGCCGCGCCGCTTCGGCGCGGTCAACTGGCTTGGCCTGTGGACGCTCTACCGGCGCGGCATCGCCGGCTTCCTCGCCTGGCCGGTCGAGGGATTTGGCGGGCCGGCGGTCGGCAGCCTGTTGTTCCTGGCCGTCTTCGCGCTGATCAGCGGGCGCGCGGACTGGCGGCCGGGCATCGGCTTCCTGGAGTTCATCGCGGTCGGCATCGCCATCTACAACTTCGCCCGCTGCAGCTTTGAGTGGACTGCTGCGGCGGTGGTCGACGACAAGCTGGAGCGGGTGATCGTCAACCCGCTGCTGGCGCCGCTGACGCCGCTCGAGATGCTGGCCGGCTATGTGCTGGCCGGGGCCAGCTGCGGCCTGCTGGCCGGGCTGCTGCCGCTTGGGCTGATGGCGCTGCTGCTCGACCTGCCGTTCGCGGCGCCGGTGGTTGCGGCCGGCTTCGCCCTCGCCGCCGCGCTGCTGTTCGCGCTGGTCGGCATGATCACCGGACTTTGGGCCGAGAAGTGGGACAATTTCAGCTTCGTTGACACGCTGTTCGTGCTGCCGCTGGCCATGCTTTCCGGCGCCTTCTTTAGCCTCGACCGGCTCGGCCCCGGCTGGGCCGAGGCGATCCGCTTCAATCCGCTGCACCACGCGGTGAACGGCTTCCGCCACGGCGTGCTCGGCGCCGCCGAGGGAGCGGCCGGGCCGGCCGCCTTGGTACTGGCCGGCCTGACCGTCGCGCTCGGCCTGATCGCCTGGCGCCTGGTGGCGAAAGGCTACAAGCTCAAGGCGTGAAAACCGAATAGGGTCCTGACCCCTTTTTCTCCCCTTTGTCTGCTACGCCGCCTGGCGTTGGCTCGCGCGGCGCGGGCGCCGCCGCCGTTTCTTGGCGGGCTGCGCCGGGCTTTGGTGGGGGCGTTTGGCTGAAGGCTTGGCCGGGCGCTTGGCCGTTTTCTGAGGACGTTTCGCGGCCGGCAGGCCCGCCTCGTCCTCGGCCGGGCGGTCGCCGACCACGGCCATGCGGCGCTTGGTCAGCCGCTCGATGTCGCCGAGATAGGCACGCTCCGAGGGGTCGCAGAAGGCGAGCGCGATGCCGGCGGCGCCGGCCCGGGCGGTGCGGCCGATGCGGTGCACGTAGCTCTCGGCGATGTTCGGCAGCTCGTAGTTGATCACATGGCTGACATCGTCGACGTCGATCCCGCGGGCGGCGATGTCGGTCGCCACCAGCACCCGGGCGCGGCCCGCACGGAAGGCATCCAGGGCCTTTTGCCGGGCCGCCTGCGACTTGTTGCCGTGCAGGGCGGCGGCGGAAACCCCGGCCCGCTCGAGCTGTTCGGAGACCCGGTTGGCGCCGCGCTTGGTGCGGGTGAACACGATCACCCGGGCGAGCGCCGGGTCGCGCAACAACTGGGCCAGCAGGGCGCGCTTCTCCTTGGCGCCGACGAAATAGACCCGCTGGTCGATCTTGTCGACGGTGATCACCTCCGGCGAGACCTCGATCCTGAGCGGCCGGTGCAGGATGTCGGCCGCCAGGCGCGCCACGTCGGCCGGCATGGTGGCCGAGAACAGCAGCGACTGGCGCCGGCTCGGCAGCGCCTTGATGATCTTGCGGACGTCGTTGATGAAGCCCATGTCGAGCATCCGGTCGGCCTCGTCGAGCACCAGTGTCGATGCCCTGTCGAGCCGGACATGGCCTTGGGCCATCAGGTCGAGCAGGCGGCCCGGCGTCGCCACCAGGATGTCGACGCCGCGGGCCAGGGCGCGGACCTGGGGCCGCTGTCCGACGCCGCCCAGAATGACTGTGTGGCTGAGCCGGAGATGGCGGCCATAGGCCTTGAAGCTGTCTGCGATCTGGATCGCCAGCTCCCGCGTCGGCGCGAGCACCAGGGCACGCGGCCCGCGCGGCCCGGCCTTTTCCGACTGTTCGGACAGCCGCTGCAGGATCGGCAGGGCGAAGGCCGCGGTCTTGCCGGTGCCGGTCTGGGCGATGCCGAGCAGGTCGCGGCCGTCGAGCAATTCGGGGATGGCCTTGGCCTGGATCGGCGTCGGGTTCTGGTAGTTCTCGGCGCTGAGCGCGCGCCTGAGCGGCTCGATCAGGCCGAGCTCGGAGAATGAAGCATTCGTCACGTAAAAAATATCCTTCCGCGCCAGGGCGGCGCGCACCCAAGCGGGCGCGTAGACGCATCATGGCGTGTCGCCGGCATCCACGCGCAATTGGAGCAAACGGGGGTTTTCAGGGATTTTTCTCAGGGTGAGGCGCCTTCGTTTGCCCGAAAGCACTTCGCGCGACCCCGAGGAATCTGTTCCGGTATATGCGCCCTCGCCCGGCCGAAGTCAAGGACGGCGCGGAGCGGGTCAGACCTTGCGGGCGGCGACGATCAGCGCCTCGATGCTGTCCTCGCCGAGTGCCTTGACCGCCTCCAGCCGATGCATTCCGGTCACCAAGACGTAGCGGCCCTTGCCGTGGCGCACCTGGATCGGCGTCTGCTGGCCGATCTCGAGAATGCTCTCCGCGATCTCGTCGACCTTGGCCGTCTCCAGCGCCTTGCGGTGCTTGGTCGGCACATAGATCTCGTCGATCTTCACGACGACAGTCTTGAGCATGGCAGGTACCCCCACGGCGCCATTCTAGAGCAGCATCCGATCGGACGGAACCGAACCGGTTCCGTCCGATCGGAAATTGCTCTAGCGCGATCGAAGGCCGTTGTCGGCGGTCTCCTTTGTAGACCGCAGGGCAGCGTCGAATGGCAAGAAGATACAACGATTTACTCGATCGTAATTGATCTGGGCTAAGGCTCAGGCGGAGTTGTCCTTAGTGACGTATCGTGGACTTAGCGTTCTCCACATGTTGCGCGAATATTTCCTGATCGGCGAAACCAGGGACTGGGTGATCCGTACCAGTATGGACTACACCTACGACAGTCGTCTGGTTGTCCTTTCCTGCCTGGTCGCGATCTTCGCGTCCTATGCAGCCTTCCAGCTGGTGGTGCGGGTGCGCGCGGCGCCGACCCGGTTCATCCGGCTGGCCTGGCTGGCCACCGGCACCGTCGCTATGGGCGGCGGCATCTGGTCGATGCATTTCATCGGCATGCTGGCGGTGACGATGCCGGTCGAGGTGCGCTACGACGCCGTGCTGACGGTGTTGTCCGTGGTCTTCTCGGTTGCCGGCAGCGCCACCGCCTTCCACCTTGTCAGTCAGGGCGTCCGGACGGCAGTGCGGCTCGCTGCCGGCGGCGTCCTGTTGGGCGGCGGTATCGGCGCCATGCATTACACAGGCATGGCGGCGATGCAGATGGACGACGGCATCCGCTACGACCCCTTGCTGTTCGCCGTTTCGGTGCTGGTCGCGGTGTCGTTGGCCACCCTCGCGCTGCGCCTTCTGTTCCTCGCCGTGGAGTCCGGCAAGACCCGGTCCCGCGTGGTGGTGCCGCTGAGCGGCTGCGTGATGGGCCTGGCCATCGCCGCCATGCATTACACGGCCATGGCCGCGACCTATTTCGTGCCGCGCGGGGTGCGCATCGAGACGGGGCTTGCGCTGGACACCGCGCTGATGGCCGGCACCATCGCGGTCGCCGCCGTTATCATCATCGGCCTTGCGATGGTTGCCGCCTTGGTCGACCACCGCCTCGAGATGAAGGACCGCGAGGTCGAGCAGAGCGCGGAATTCCTTGCCGCCGTGGTCAACAACATCGCCGACGGCATCATCGCCAGCGATCAGGACGGCACGGTCCGCATGTATAACCCGGCGGCAAAGCGGATGTTCGGCTACGACAAGAATGAGATTATCGGCCAGAACGTCGCGCTGCTGCTGCAACCGGAGGAACGCTCGGCAAATGACGATGACGTCGGGGAGTCGCAGCTCCAGGCGCCGCGGATTCTCGGCGTTCGCCGCGCATTGACCGGGCGGCACAAGGACGGCAGCTCGATCGACCTGGAGATCTCCACATCGGTCATGGCGCGCGCCGAAGGCGACATGTTCCTCGGCGTCTGCCACGACATCACCGAGCGCAAGCGCATGCAGGAGCGGATGCAGGAGACCCAGAAGCTCGAAGCCATCGGCCAGCTCGCTGGCGGCATCGCGCACGACTTCAACAACCTGTTGATGGTCATCGACGGCTACGCCCGCCGGGCACGGAACAAGATCGACGACGCGAAGCTGGTCGACGAGTGCCTGGAGGCGGTCCTGCAAAGCGCCGAGGCGGCCGCGGACCTGACAAAGCAGATCCTGACCTTCGGTGCGCGTCAGGTCATGCAAAAGCGTACCGTCCGTGCCGCCGAGGCCCTGGTCGAGGTCGAACAGCTTCTTCGTCCCCTGCTCGGCGAACGCTTCGAGGTGGCGCTCGACGTCGCGGACCAAGCGGCTTGCGTCGAAATCGATCCCAGCGAATTGTCGCAGGCCGTGGTCAACCTGGCGCTCAATGGCCGGGATGCGATGATCGAGGGCGGAACCATCACCGTCGGCACCGGCATCCGCCAGGTCGATGAGGACTTCGTCCAGCGCCATCCCGAGCTGCAGACCGGGACCTATGTCGGCCTCTGGGTCCGGGACCAGGGCATCGGCATCGACGCCGACGACTTGGCGCATATCTTCGAGCCGTTCTTCACCACCAAGGACCAGGGCAAGGGGACCGGCCTCGGACTGGCGATGGTCTATGGCTTCGTCCGCCAGGCCGGTGGCGCCATCGAGGTGGCAAGCGAACCGGGCGAGGGGTCGACCTTCACGATCTACCTGCCGCTCGCCGAAACGCCGGTCGTCGAGGAATTGCCCGATGAGACCGATACCGCGCCGGCCGGCGCAGGTGGAACCGTCCTTCTGGCGGAGGACGACGAGCGCCTGCGGCACCTGGTCCAGCTGACCCTGGAAGAGCTCGGCTACAACGTCATCTGCGCGGCGGACGGCTTCGAGGCGATCGAGCGCGACTCGGAACATGACGGCCCCATCCACGTCGTCCTGAGCGATGTGGTGATGCCGGTGATGGGCGGTTACGAGGTCGTCCGAATCCTGCGCGAGAACCGACCCGACATCAAGGTGGTGTTGATGTCCGGCTATCCGGCCCGGGACGACCTGCAGGACCTGGAAGTGCCGGAAGACGCGACCTTCCTGCAGAAACCGGTCAAGCCCAAGGCGCTGGCGGAAGTGCTCGGCAAGGCGCTCGCATCCTAAAGCAATAGGCTACGAAAGTTTGGGCGCGCGCCCAGCTGCAGAGATCGGTTGCGCGGCGTTCAAGGTGCTCGGCAGCGCGGCAAAGCCTCAGTCGGGCCACTCGGTCGCGCCCTTCGGCCAGGTCTTGCTCTGTACCGGCACGACGCAGAAGGCGTGGCCGGACGGGTCTTCCAACACCCACCAGCGCTTGACCTGGCGCTTGCGCCGGGCGCCGAGGGCCTCCAGGCGCCGCACCTCCGCCTCGACGTCGTCGGTCTCGATGTCGAGATGCATTCCGTTGTCCGCCGCGTCGACCCGCTGCAGGATCAGATCCAGGGCGACGGGCGTCTCGGGCTGCAGGTGGACATAGCGTTCATCGTCACTCGGTTGCAGCCGTGCGCCGAGCGCGCCGGCCCAAAAATCGGCCGCGGCCTCGAAATCCTCGGCGCGACAGTCGATCAGGACCACGCCAAGTCGGCTTCTATGCGCCATCGTTCGGACTCCCACATAATCTTTGATGCAGCCGAACGTCAGACTGGAGCAGCATCCGTTCAGACGGAATCGCTTTCAGCGATCCGACTGAACGGATAAAGCTGCTCTAACTATTGAAAAGTAGAGCAATTCTATCCGAACGGACAGAGCCGAACCGGTTCCGTCCGTTCGGATATCGCTCTAGCACTTCTCTGGCGCTGCCGAATGTCCGGCCAAGAGAGAGGATATTGACCGATCGTTCCAAACCCGGCATCATGAAGATACCGAAGGAGGTGCCGGCGAATGCCCTGGGAAAAACAGTTCGACGTGGATGACGCCCTGACGCGGGCGATGGAGGTGTTCTGGTCGAAGGGCTACGAGGCCGCTTCGATGCAAGACCTGCTCGTCCATATGGGCATCAATCGGGGCAGCCTGTACGACACCTTCGGCAACAAGCGGCGCCTGTTCCTGAAGGCGCTCAGGCACTATCAGGCGACCTATCTGCGCTCGCGGGTCGCCGCGGCGGCGCGCGGCCGAACGCCGAAGGCGGTGATCGGCGCCATGTTCGAGATGCTGGTGGCGGATGCGCTTGGTGACAACCGGCGCTCGGGCTGCCTGCTGGTCAACACGGCGCTGGAACGTGCGCCGCACGACGCCGAAGTGGCGGCGGTGGTCGCGGAAGGGCTTGGCGAGATCGAGGCCTTCTTCGCCGCGACCATCCGCCAGGGCCGCGCGGCCGGCGAGATCCCTGAGCATGTCGACGCCGTCGAGGCGGCGCGCGGCCTGCTCGGGCTGATGCTCGGCATGCGCGTCCTGGCCAGAAGCCTGCCGGAGGAAACGGTGCTGCGGTCGATCGCCGGGCAGGCGATGGCCATGCTGGAGTGAAATTTTTTGCGCGAGTCTGGAACGATTAGTCAAGACCAACCAAAGGAAGGGAGAACGTCATGACATTGGGTACATTGGGTGTTTCCTACGTGGAACTGGACCAGGCCACCGAAAAGGCCAAGGCACTGTACAAGACCGGTGAAGAGCGCTTCGAGTTGCTGCTCAACATCTTCAAGGTGATGGGCCATTGCCCGGATCTGTGCACGCCGCTAATGGATTTCATCATGGAGATCCTGAAGGACGGCGAGCTCGACTGGGTCACCAAGGAGCTGATCATCCTGAAGGCGACGCGGGCCAACGAGTGCCACTACTGCGTGGTGCAGCACGAGACGCTGAGCAAGCGGCTCGGCATCTCCGAGGAGAAGATCGCCGATATCGGCGACGACAAATACCGCGACAGCCCGCACTTCACCGAGGGCGAGAAGGCGTTGTTGGACCTCACCGTGCAGATCGGCGTGGACGCCAACCGGATTCCGAAGGAACTGGCCGCGCGCATGCACGAGCACTTCACCGAGCCGCAGATCGTCGAGGCGGTGGCGACCATCACCACCTATATCATGGTCAGCAAGTTCGGCGACGCGCTCGGCGTCGAGCTGGAGCCGGTGTTCGACGGCATCGAGCCGATCCTATTCAAGGAAGCGTCCTGACAAGACCCGGGGAGGCCCCGGTGTCGGGGCCTCCTCACGCTAATTGGGCGGTGAAAGGAGTGCGCGATGGCGGTAATCGAGATCTATTCGGGCCCCGAATGCGGCTACTGCAAGCAGGCCAAGGCGCTGTTGGACGAGCGCGGGCTCGCCTATACGGACTATGACATCGCGGCCGACGCGGGCCGCCGGGAAGAACTGCTCAAACGGCTGCCCCGGGTGCGTACCATCCCGCAGATATTCGTCGACGGCGAACATGTCGGCGGCTACGAGGACCTGGAGCATCTCGACCGTACCGGCCGGCTTGCCGAGCTGGTCGACGGCGCGAGATAACGGCGCCAGGGATGCCGGCCGGCCGGCGCCTGGCGCGCCTGATGCGTTCGTTCCTCGGGCTGCCGCATTGGGTGAAGGCCTGGATGACGCTGCTGATCGGCGTTAACATGGCCGCGTTCTGGCTGCTCGATACCGAGATCGGTTTCTGGACGGCGTTGGCGCTGTTCGTTGTCCTGGCGCTCAATATGCCGGCGATGATCGTGCAGGCAGGGATGAGGCGGCTGCTGTCCTTGCCGGACTTCGTCTGGCTGCCGCTGGTGATATTCATTCTCTATCGCCTGTTCGGGCCGGCGCCGGTGGCCGCCGACAGCGTCGAATTTCGCTACGGCCTGTTGATCGTCATCGTCAACGGCATATCGCTCGGCTTCGACGTCTATGAGAGCCGCCGCTGGCTCAGGGGCGAACGTGAAGTCCTCGGGCTGGCCAAACAAGCATCGAAGGGATGACTATGTCCAATCAGCTGATCTATTTCGCGGATCCGATGTGCTCGTGGTGCTGGGGCTTCTCGCCGGCGATCGAGGCGGTGCGCGCCCGCTTCGGTGACCCGCTGCCGGTGCGCCTGATCATGGGCGGCCTGCGCCCGGGCACGACCGAGGTTATGGACGACAATGCCAAGCGGAGCATTCGCGAGCATTGGGAGCATGTGCACGAGGCCTCCGGGCAGCCCTTCGATTTCGACTTCTTCGATCGAGACGGCTTCGTCTACGACACCGAGCCGGCCTGCCGCGCCGTGGTCGCTGCGCGCGGCCTCGCGGGCAATGGCGCTTTCCGCCTGCTGGCGCGCCTGCACCGCGCCTTCTATCAGGAAACCCGCGACGTCACCGACCGCAACGTGCTCTGCGACGTCGCCGCCGAGGCCGGCCTGGACCGCGACGGTTTCGCCGCCGCCTTCGATGCGGAAGCGACGCGAACCGAGACGCGCACCGACTTCGCCATTTCGCAGCGCTCCGGCATCAGCGGGTTTCCGACCCTGGTGCTCGGCAACGACCAGGAAGGCTACGGTGTCGTCACCGTCGGCTATCAGCCCGGCGAACGGGTCACGGCCGTGATCGAGGGTTGGCTGGAAGAGCAGGCCGAGGCGGCCAGCCCGTCGGCCTGATTCGCTCAGGGCAAGGCGGCGTTGGCGAAGTCGATCAGCGCCTCGGCCAGACGTTCGGGCCGCTCCTGCGGCAGCAGGTGGCCGGCATCCGGCCATTCGATGTGGCGCGCGTCGGGCAGGCGCGCGCGCAGTTCCTCGACGACCGCGCGGTCGAAAAAGACGCGGTCCTGCAGGCCGGTGACGGTCAGCACCGGCAGGGCCAGGTCCTGATAGGCGATGTCCCAGCCGGTCGCCGCCGAGGCGGCCATTAGCTTGCAATGGCCGCTCGCCGGATCCTCGGGCGCGTAGGCCGCGCCGGTCAGGAAGGCGCCCCTATTGGCGGCGAGGAACTCCTCATCCGCCAGCAGTGGCAGGAACAGGTCCATCAACAGCGGAAAGCCGCCGACGGATACGGCGCGGAGCGTCGCGTTGTTGATCCAGTCGATGCGCGGGCCGATCCGGCGCAGCGTGTTGAGCAGGACCAGGCCGCTCGCGGCGGCGCCTTCCAGCACCGCGCGCGCCGCGTAGAGGCCGCCGATCGACAGGCCGCAGAGCACGGGTCGGGGCGGTGCCAGCTCGGCCAGCAGTCGATTCAGGTCGGCGACGATCAGGTCGGCGTCGAGCGTGAGGCCGGGCTGGAATGGGCTGTCGACTTGGCCGCGAAAATTGTAGCAGAGGGTGCCGAGGCCGGCTGCCCGGC
>CAJHXX010000054.1_pt1 | contig 15781 bp, 13 predicted proteins | sample 9198511 | NCBI WGS metagenome assembly CAJHXX01 (sample SAMEA7708325, study PRJEB35096) | sediment metagenome | biome: marine neritic benthic zone biome [ENVO:01000025]; feature: sediment [ENVO:00002007]; material: shallow marine sediment [ENVO:03000034] sea grass bed [ENVO_01000059] ...
GGGCTGGCGGTGAGCTACTACTATGAGTTCTTCCGCCATATCAACGAGCTGGTCGAGTGGATGGATGTGTTGAAGGGCAAGCCGGGCAAGCCGATCCCGGCGCTCGACTACCAGGTCGGCCAGGGCAAGGTGCTGACCAGCGACCGTCTGAACGGCGTCGGCGCTTCGATCCGCGGCTATCTGCGCTTCGAGCAGTCCGGCGCCTACGACATCAGAGTGCACTCCAACGACGGCGTGCGCCTCAAGCTCGGCGGCAAGCAGGTCTTCGAGGATCCGGGCGTACATAGAGACCGCATGTCGGATCCGCTGACGCTGGAGATCGAGAAGGCCGGCTGGTATCCGCTCGAGCTGCTCTATTACGAGCGCAAGAACACCTCGACCCTGCAGCTGCTCTGGAAACCGCCGGGCGCCGCCGATTTCGCGGTCGTGCCGGCCGCGGCCTACGCGCATATGAAGTAAAGCCGGGTTTCGGGGACACAATACTTAATTCGTCCGCGTCATCGCAGGCGGCTCGGACAGTGACGAATTAAGTATTGTGTCCCCGAAACTCGGCGCCCGGCGCCTGAGGGCAAAAAACATGGAGCGGGCGAAGGGAATCGAACCCTCGTCGTAAGCTTGGGAAGCTTCTGCTCTGCCATTGAGCTACGCCCGCGCCGGCCGCAGCTTACCTCAAAATCCGGATTCGCGGCAATCTTCCGGCACGCGCCTCAGATCACCCCGTCATCCGCCAACGCCGCGATCTCTCCCGCGTCCAGGCCGAGCAGGTCGCCGTAGACCGCTCGGTTGTCGGCGCCGAGGCGGGGGCTCGGGGTCGGCGCCGGCTGGTCCGAGCCGTGGAAGCGGAGCGGGCTGCCCAGCGCGGCGATGCGGCCGACCTCCGGGTGGTCGAGCCAGCTCAGCATGCCGCGCTGGTGCAGATGCGGGTCGCGGCTCACCTCGGCCGCGTCGCGCACCGGGGCGACCGGCACGCGGTGCTCGCGGGCGGCCCGGAAAACCTCGGCGCGCGGCAGGGTGGACGTCCACTCAGTGACAATCCGGTCGGTCTCGTCGATATGGGCGACGCGGGCGGCGTTGTCGGCGAAGCGCGGGTCGTCGGTGAGGTCGGTCCGGCCCATGGCGTGGAGCAGGTTCCGCCAATGCTCCTCGGTGACGCAGATCAGGGCGATGTGGCCGTCCGCCGCCGGGTAGACGTTGTAGGGCGCGATGGAGAGGCCGCCATGGCGGTTGCCGGTGCGCGGCGGCGGTGCGCCGTCGGCGCCGTACATCATGCCTAGATTGGAGGCGAGTGCCGGGTAGACCGCGTCCTGCATGGCCACCTCGACCAGGCGGCCCAGGCCGGTGCGCTCGCGCTCATAGAGCGCCGTGACCACGGCAGCATAGAGATGGGTGCCGCCGAGGAAATCGGCGACCGCGGCGCCGGCCTTGAGCGGCGGGCCGTCCGGGAAGCCGGTGACGCTCATGATGCCGGAGACCGCCTGGATGGTCAGGTCCATGGCCAGGCTGTCGCGGTCCGGGCCGGAGAGGCCGTAGCCGGTACCCGATGCGTAGACCAGGCGCGGATTGGCCGCCATCAGGACCTCGGCCCCGACGCCGAGCTTGTCCATCACGCCGGGCGCGAAGTTCTCCAGCAGCACGTCGCCCTGCTTCACCAGCTCGACCAGCAGCGCGCGGCCGCGTGCCTGCTTCAGGTTGAGCGTGACCGCCCGCTTGTTGGAGTTGAGCAGCGCCATCGGCACCGAGGCGCCGCCGCCGACCGCCTCGCGCCGCCCGAGCGGCTCGCCGCCCGGCGGCTCCACCTTGATCACCTCGGCGCCGGCCATGGCCATCAGCAGCGTCGCATAGGGCCCCTGGTAGATCTGACCCAAATCGATGACGCGGACGCCGGCCAGCGGCAGGGCTCGGGCAACCACGATACGCGACCTTCTTCGCCGGCCTAGTGGAACGAACCGCCCAACAGGTCGCGGGCGACGATCAGGCGCTGCACCTCGTTCGGGCCTTCGCCGACGCGGCGGATGCGCATCTCGCGGTACCAGCGCTCGAACGGGAAGTCCTTGGTCATGCCATAGCCGCCGAAGATCTGCATCGAGCGGTCGACGACGCGGCTCGCCGCCTCGGTGGCGATCAGCTTGGCGAGGCCGGCCTCGGTGCGGAACGCCTCGCCGCGATGCGCCTTGGCGGCGGCGTCGAGGGTCATCCAGCGGCTGGTGCGGATGTCGATCTCGTTGTCGACCACCATCCACTGGATCGCCTGCCTGCTCGCCAGCACATCGCCGAAGGTCTCGCGCTGCTTGGCGTAGTCGATCGCCATCTCCTGCGCCTTGACCGCGACGCCGATGCAGGCGGCGGCATAGGGGATGCGCTGCCGGGTCAGGCGGTCGTTGGCGATCGCGAAGCCGCCGTCGACCTCGCCCAGCACGTTGGCATGCGGCACGCGCAGGTCCTCGAACTGCAGCTCGGTGGCGTATTTGGCGGAGCGCAGCGTGTGCACCACGCGGCGCACATGGAAGCCTTCCATGTCGGTATCGACCAGGAAGCAGGTGATGCCGGCCCGGCCCTTCTCCGGGCTGGTGCGCGCGAAGACGATGCCGAAATCGGCCCGGTCGGCGCCGGAGATGAAGATCTTGGCGCCGTTCAGCACCCAGTCGTCGCCGTCGCGCACCGCCCGGGTCTGGATGGCGCGCGCCGGGTCGCTGCCGCCGGAAGGCTCGGTCAGGGCGAAGAAGGTCGATTTCTCGCCGCTCAGCGCCGGGTAGAGATAACGCTCCTTCTGGCCGTCATTGGCCTCGTAGAGCTGCGCCAGGCCCATGCCGCCGAAGACGCCGTAGCAGGGCGCGTAGAGGCCGGCGCGGTGCTGTGACATCTCGATGGCGAGCAGGGTGCGCGTCACCATGTCGATATCCGGGCCGCCGAATTCCGGCGGGATGTCGAGGCCGTAGAGCCCCATCTCCTTGGTGATTCCGACCAGCCGTTCCTTGTCTTCCGGCTCCAGCTCGTCGGCGTCCGGGTCGAGCCCGATCTCGAGCGGCAGGATCTCGTCGCGCACGAAGCGGTGCACCATCTCGACGATCAGGCTCTGTTCTTCGGTCAGCTGCAGTTCCACCGGTCTCTCTCCGTTTGCCCCGCCTGTCCCTCAGCCCGGGCTGAGGCGGCCGAGATTGGGCGGCGGGTTGTCGGCATTGTCCGCCGGCAGGCGGCCGTGATCCGCCACATGCACCATCAGCAATTCGCGGTAGCGGGTGGTGTATTGCTGGTTGACCTCATAGCGGAATTTCGCACCGTCGGGCCGCGCCGCGAGCTGGCCTTCCAGCTCGCCGCGCAGGCCGAACAGCGAGCGGCCGCCGGCGAAGCCGATATAGAGGATGCGGCCGTCGGCGTCGCCGATCTGGTAGACGCCGAGCTGGCCCGGCAACGCTTCCACCGCCGCCGCCGTCAGCTCCCGCCACGGCTTGTCGAGCCGGACCGACACGACCGGCCCTATTTGCCGGTGAAGTTCGGCCGGCGGCGTTCCAGCCGGGCGGCGATACCCTCCTGGGCGTCGGCGCTGAGCCGGCAGGCGACCACCAGCTCGTCGACATCGGCATGCTCGACATGGTCGCGGAACGCCAGCTGGCGCAGGATCAGCGCCTTCATCGCCTTCAGCGACAAGGGCGCGTTGGCGGCCAGGCGGTCGATGATCTTGGCCGCCGCCGCCTCCAGCTCGGCCGGCGGCGCGACCCTGGATATGATACCGAGCTCGTACATGCGGGGCGCCGGCAGCGGATCGCCTAGCAGCAGGATCTCCCGTGTCGCCACCGGCCCCGCCGTCTCCATCAGCTTCTTGGCCAGGAACCAGGTCGGCGCCAGGCCGATCTGCGCCAGCGACATGCCGAACTTGGCCTCCGTCGAGGCGACCACGAAGTCGCAATGCAGCGCCAGCTCGTTGCCGCCGGCGATCGCGTCGCCCTGCACCACCGCCACCGCCGGCAGCGGGTAGCTCTCGATCGCGTGCAGCACCTCCTCGATCGGGCTCGCCTCGCCGAGCGCCCGGCCGCGCTCGCGGAGGTCGAGCCCGGCGCAGAACACCGGCCCCTCGGCGCGCAGCACCACCAGGCGCTCGGCGGCGCTCGGCGGCGCCGCGAAGGCCTCGGCCAGCCCCGCCACCGGCTCGCCGTCGAGGGCGTTGCGTTTTTCCGGCCGCGCCAGCACCACGGTGCGCACGGCGCCGTCTGATTCCACCCGTATCTTGCTCATCGCTCCCGCTCTCGCCTCCCCGTCATTCCCCTCGCGACAAATCTGACCATAGAAGCGCCGCCCGGGCAAACCGCCGCCGTCGGTAATTCACCCCCTGGACATCGCGCTTACAGCACACAATATTCCGGGTGGCGCACAAATCGGCGGGGAGAGAGCATGAAGGACGATCTGGCGGCGGCCAGCGTGGCCGACCCGGAGGATGGCTGCTACCGCGCCGTCACCCGTGCGATCGAGATCTCGGTCCTGCCGGTCTATCTCGACGAGCAGTCGGAGCCGGAAGACGACCGTTTCGTCTGGGCCTATCAGATCGGTATCGCCAACGGCGGCGCCGAGACGGTGCAGCTGTTGCGTCGCTATTGGCGGATCACCGACGCGACGGGCGCGGTCCAGGAGGTGCGCGGCGACGGCGTGGTCGGCGATCAGCCGATCCTCGGCCCCGGCACGTCCTATCAATACACCAGCGGCGTGCCGCTATCGACGCCGTCCGGCATGATGGTCGGCCACTACGAATTCGTGAGCGACACCGGAGAGGCTTTCGACGTCGCGATTCCCGCCTTCTCGCTCGACAGCCCGCACCAGGCGATAAATCTGAACTAGTCCATAGGGACCCGCTCCAGCGATTTCGCAAATTGCGAGGCCGTCGGTTGCGTTTTGCATGATTTCATTCCAGCGGCGTGTATAATATGGCCGCGAGGGCGGCCTGGCGGAACAACAAGAAACGGTAGGCGGCAAACAACAGATCGGCAGGCACAAGGAGAGCGTATTCATGGATGCCCAGACCAAACTGGTCCATCAGGACCTGGAGCCGGTGGTGCGGCCGAGCCGCGAGGAGGCGGAGGAGGCGGTGCGCACCCTGCTGCGCTGGGCCGGCGACGACCCGGCGCGTGAAGGGCTGCTCGGCACGCCGGACCGCGTGGTCCGCGCCTATGACGACTACTTCGCCGGCTATGGCCAGGATCCGGAGGAGGTGCTGCGCCGCACCTTCGAAGAGGTCGAAGGCTATGACGAGATGATCGTGCTGCGCGATATCCGCTTCGAATCCTTCTGCGAGCATCACCTGGCGCCGATCATCGGCCGCGCCCATGTCGCCTACCTGCCGCGCCACCGCGTGGTCGGCATCTCCAAGCTGGCCCGCGTCATCGACATCTATGCGCGCCGCCTGCAGATCCAGGAAAAGATGACGGCGCAGGTCGCCAACGCGATCCAGGAGGTGCTCAACCCGGCCGGCGTCGCCGTGGTGATCAAGGCCGAGCATCACTGCATGACCACGCGCGGGGTGCACAAGGCCGGGGTTGAAATGGTGACCAGCCGCATGCTCGGCTGCTTCCGCGACGATGATATAACCCGGCGCGAATTCCTGGCGATGATCAACGGCGGCTGAACCGGCCTTAACCTCGGCCCCGGCGGTGCGTTCATAACGGTTGCACCCAGCCCCCGGCGCGGCCAATCATGCGCGGCAACCATAGGGCTGAATGAAGCACCGCATGCCGTGATCGATTTCCGGCCGATTTTTTTCGTCATCGGCATCCTGCTGGTGACGCTCGGCGTCGCGATGCTGCTGCCGGCGCTGATCGACGTCGTCCTGGCGAACCCGGACTGGCAGGTGTTCGGCGCCGGCGCCGCGTTCTGCGTCTTCGCCGGCGGTGCCCTGTTCTTCGCGGCGCGCGGCGGCAGCGGCGAGCTCACGGCGCGCCAGGCCTTCGTGCTGACCACGGTGGCGTGGATCATGATGCCCGCCTTCGCCGCCCTGCCGTTCGCCTTTTCCGAGCTCGGGCTGTCCTATACGGACGCCTTCTTCGAGGCCATGTCGGGCCTGACCACGACCGGCTCGACGGTCATCGTCGGGCTCGACGACGCGCCGCCCGGCCTGTTGATGTGGCGGGCGCTGCTGCAGTGGCTGGGCGGCATCGGCATCATCATCATGGCGGTGGCGATCCTGCCGCTGCTGCAGGTCGGCGGCATGCAGCTGTTCCGCATGGAAAGCTCCGACACCTCCGAAAAGGTGCTGCCGCGCGCGGCGCAGATAGCGGCGGCGACCGGCACGATCTACCTGGCGCTGACCCTGATCTGCATCGCGGCGATGTGGGGTGCCGGGATGTCGGCGTTCGATGCGGTGGCGCATGCCATGACGACGATCGCGACCGGCGGCTTCTCGACCTCGGACTATTCGATCGGCGGCTTCGGCAATGCGGCGGTCGACTGGATCGTGGTCGTCTTCATGCTGCTCGGCTCGCTGCCCTTCGTGCTCTACCTGCAGGCGGTGCGCGGCCGGCCGCTTCTGCTCTGGCGCGACGGCCAGGTGCGCTGGTTCTTCGCCATCGTCGGCCTCGCCGTTGCCGGCATGACCGTCTGGGCCTCGTTCGAGACCGGCTACGGCTTCGCCGACGCGCTCCGCTTTTCCGCCTTCAACACGGTCTCGATCATCACCGGTACCGGCTATTCCAGTACCGATTACGCCGGCTGGGGCAGTTTCGCGGTGGTCGCTTTCTTCTTCTTCATGTTCATCGGCGGCTGCGCCGGCTCGACCTCCTGCGGCGTCAAGATCTTCCGCTTCCAGGTGCTGGCGGAGACGGCGCGGGTGCAGATGGGCCAACTGTTGCAGCCGCATGGCGTGTTCGTGCCGCATTACAACGCTCGGCCGATCCCGGACACGGTGATCGAGGCGGTGATGAGCTTCTTCTCGCTGTTCGCGCTGGTCTACGCGCTGCTGGCCCTGGCGCTGACCGCGCTCGGCCTCGACTTCGTCACTGCCATCTCCGGCGCGGCGACGGCGATCGCCAATGTCGGGCCCGGCCTCGGCGACATCATCGGTCCGTCCGGCACCTTCCAGCCGCTGCCCGACTCCGCCAAATGGGTACTCTCCGCCGGCATGCTGCTCGGCCGGCTGGAGCTGTTTACCGTGCTGGTGCTGTTCACGCCGCAGTTCTGGCGCGCGTGAGGGGGGCGGGGTCGGCGGTACTATTCGGCGGCCCCGGGTTCGGCCGCGGCGCGGCGGCGAAAGCGAGCTTTCAAATCCTCCTGAATGCCGACCAGCGACGGCACCACGATCAGCACCAGGATCGAGGCGGCGGCCAGGCCAAAGACAATGGTGATCGCCATCGGGATCAGGAACTGCGCCTGCAGGCTGCGCTCGAACAGGAGCGGCGTCAGCCCGAGGATAGTGGTCAGCGAGGTCAGCAGCACCGCGCGCAGGCGGTCGCAGGTGCCGTTGACGATGGCCTGGAAGACCGGCTCGCCGCGGCCGAGCCGCTCGTCGACCGTGCTCACCAGGATGATCGAGTCGTTGACCAGGATGCCGGCTAGGCCGAGCAGTGCCACCAGGCTGAGCAGAGTCAGGCTGTAGCCCATCACCAGATGGCCGATGATGGCGCCGACCAGGCCGAAGGGAATGATCGACATCACCACCATCGGCCGGAGGTAGGAGGCGAACACCCAGGCCAGGATGATGTAGATGGCGGCCAGCCCGATCAGCGCGCCGTACTTCATGTCGGCCAGCGCCAGCGCCTGTTCCTCCGCCTTGCCGGCGAAACGATAGGCGATGCCGTAGCGTTCGGCGATCGCCGGGACGGCGTCCCGCGACAGGGTGGCGATGACGTCGTTGGCGTTGGTCACGGCCTCGTCGATCTCCGCCGTGACCGCCACTTCGCGGACCCCGTCGTCGCGGCGGATGCGCTCGAAGCCGGCCGCCTCGCGCAGGCTGACGATCTCGCTCAACGGCACCTCGGCGCCGCTCGGCGCCCTGAGATAGAGCGCGCGCAGCTCGGCGGCGGAGCTTCGCTCGGGTGGGTATTTGACCCGTACCGTGACCTCCTCGTCGTCGCGGGCGAAGCGCTTGGCGATCATGCCCTCGAAGGCATTGCGCACCTGGCGCGCCACGCTCTCGGTGGTGAAGCCGAGCGCCTTGCCGCGCGGCGTCAGCTCCAGGATCAGTTCCGGCTTGCCGTAGGGCAGGTCGTCTTCGATGTCGCTGACGCCGCCGAAGCCGGTCAGCCGCTCGCGCAGGTCGAGCGCGGCCTGCTTCAGCGTCGGCGCATCGCCGCCCGAGAGCCGGATATCGAGCTCGCGTCCCGGCGGCCCGCCGCTCCGCTCCCGGAGCGAGACCCGATCGACGCCCGGCAGGGGGCGGATTTCCCGGCGCCAGGCCTCGACGAAGCTCGGCGTTCGTATGCTGCGCTGGTCGGATGGCGTCAACTCGACCTGCATGCCGCCGTAATGCTCGCCGCTCAGGCGGTAAAACTCGCGGCCCTGGCTGATGCCGAGCTTGCCGAGGCTCATATAGACGACCGCCTCGCCCTGCTCGTAGAAGCGCCGGTTGGTGGCGTCCAAGGCGCGGTCGAGCTCGGCCAGCATCTCTGCGGTGCGCTCGCGCGGCGTGCCGGGTGCGAACAGCACATTGGCCTCGATCGTCTGGGCCTCCGGCGAGGGAAAGAAATGGAAATCGATGCGTTTGCCGGCGACCAGGCCGAGGCTCAGGATCAGGGTGCTGAGCGAGGTGGCGACGGTGAGGTAGCGCCAGCGCAGGCAAGCGGCGATCGCGGCCCGGAACGGGCCATCGCGAAACCAGGCGAAGCGGCCGTCGAACCAGCGCCGGAAGCGGCTCTCGTTGACGCCTTGCCGCGCCAGGGCGCTGCGCATATGGCCGGGCAGGACCAGGAAGCATTCGATCAGGCTGGCGATCAGCACCGAGACGACGACGAAGGGGATCGCCGCGATGATCTGGCCCATGATGTCCGAGATCACCAGGAGCGGCAGGAACGCCGCGACGGTGGTGAGCGACGAGGCGCTGACCGGCGCCAGCATGCGCAAGGCCCCGGTCTCGGCTGCCTGCAGCGGCGGCATGCCGGCGGCGCGCCGGGCGGCGGCGTGCTCGCCGACCACGATCGCATCGTCGACGATGATGCCGAGCGCCATGATCAGGGCGAACAGGCTGACCATGTTGATGCTCTGTCCGGTCAGCATCATGACGCCGAGATTGGCCATCATCGCCACCGGAATGCCGGCCGCGACCCAGAACGCGACGCCGCCATTGAGGAAGATGAACAGCGTCGCCAGCACCAGCACCAGGCCGCCGGCGCCGTTGCGCAGCAGCAGGTTGAGCCGCTCACTGATCAGGCTGGCCTGGACGTCGTAATGCTCGAGCAGAAGCTTAGGGGGCAGGGTCGGCTCGATCTCCGCCAGATAGTCGTCGACGATGCGCGCGGCGCGCAGCGCGTCGGTGTCGGTCGCGCGCTGCACGAACAGCTCGATCGCTCGTTGGCCGCGGCGCAGCCCGTCCTTGCCCTGGGCGTCGAAGTTGTCGCTCAGCCGCGCGATGTCGGCGAGGCGGACCTTCTGGCCGCCGGGCAGCGCCTTGACCTCGGTCTCGCCAAGGCCGGCGGCGTCGGTCTGCCGCCCGATCGCCCGCACCTGGCGCTCGGTCGCGCCCTCCAGGGTGCCGGAGGGCAGGTCGATGGAGCTGGCGGCGATCCGCCCGGCGATGTCGCTCAAGGTGAGGTCGAGCCGGCGCAGGGTCTCGGGCAGGATCTCGACCCAGATCTCCTCGTCGCGGGTCCCGAACAGCGAGATCCTGTCGATTCCCCGGGCCAGCAGGTCGTCGCGCATGCGCTTGGCGATCGCCTTGAGCGACGCCTCGCTGTAGGGGCCCGAGACGACGATGCGGGAGATCCCGTCATAGCGCACCGCGCGGGCGATCCGCGGCGTCTCGGAATCCTCCGGCAGGGTGGTGACCTGGGCGACCGCGGCGTCGACATTTGACAACGCCGCCTGCATGTCGGCGCCGGCGTTGAATTCGATGACGACGAAGCCGAGGCCTTCGGAGGAGAAGGACGACACCCGTTTCACGTCGTCGAGGAAGCGCACCTCCGGCTCGATCGCGGCGACGATGTTGTCTTCGACGTCCTCGGCGCTGGCGCCGGGCCAGACCACGCGCACGCTGACCACGTCGATGCCGAAATCGGGGAAGAACTGGGTGTTGAGCCGGAAGGCGGCCACGACCCCGGCGATGATCATCAGCGTCATCAGCAGGTTGGCGGCATTGCGATGGCGCGCGAACAGGGAGATCAGGGCGGCCGGGTTCACCTCACCGTACCTCGACCTTGACCCCCGGCCCGATCTCGGCGAAGCGGGTGACGATGATCCGCTCGCCGGCCGTCAATTCGCCCTGCAACAGCACCGCCTCGCCGTCACGGCCGGCCAGCTCGACGCGCCGGCGTGCGAGTCGGCCCGCCTCCACCACATAGACGGTGTCGCCGTCGAACAAGGCGGATTCCGGCAGCCGGACCACCGCCTGGTAGACCCGGTCCGGCAAGTGCACCTCGACGAAGGTGCCGGGCCGGAGCGGCGCCGCCTGTTCGGCCAGCAGGATGCGGGCATAAAGGTCGATGCCGCCGGTGGTCGGATCGACGCGCGCACCGGTGCGTTCCACCACCGCCTCGTAGGCCAGCCCGGCGCCGTCGCCCGAGCGCCAGCGGACCGTCGCCCGCCGGCCGCGCAGCTTGCCCTCGGCCGCCAGTATGCGGCCATACTGCGCATCGGAGAGATGCACCCGCACCTCGAGCCGGCCGGCCTCGATCAGCTCGGCCACCCGGTCGTTGACCCCGACCCGGCGGCCGACCTCTGCGGCGGTGTTCGCCAGATGGCCGGAAAACGGCGCGATCAGCCGGGTGTTCTCCAGGTCGCGCCGGGCACGCCTGAGCGCGACCTGGAGCCGGGCGATCGCCGCCTCCTGCTGGCGCGTCATCGCCGTCTGCGCCGCCAGGCCGTGCTCGCGGGTGGTCACCGCCTGACGCTGCCGGCTCAGCTCCAGGCGCGCCTGGTCGAGCGTTTTTTCGGAGACGTTGCCGGCCTTGAACAGGCGCTTGGCGCGTTTCAGCTCGCGCTCGCGCAGCCCGAGGACCTCGCGTTCCCGCTTCAGCGCCGCCTTTTCCGAGGCGTGCCGGGCGGCGATCTCGTCGAGGCGCGCCTTGGCCTCGTCGAGCTGCGCGGCGCGTTCGTCCAGACCGGCCTGGTAGTCGAACGGATCGATGGCGAGCAGCAGGTCGCCCTGCTCGACGGCGCCGCCTTCGCGGAACGTCGGTGCCACCGCGACCACCTCGCCGGCGACCAGCGCCCGGAGCTCGACCTGGCGGCCGGCGACGATCTCGCCGAACAGTCTGAGGTCGGGCTGCACGTCACGGAATTCGACGGTCTCCGCGGCGACCACCCAGACCCTCTCCTGCGGCGCGCTTGGCGTCAGCTCCGGCCGCGTCTTCACCAGGACGACGAAGCCGGCGATGCCGCCCGCCAGCACCAGTATCGACAACACCAGTTTCATCCATCGGCCTCGATCACCCATCGCCGCGCCTCCCGCCCGCGGCGACCAGCACCATAGGTAATGAGCGCGGTGCGGCGCGGCAAGCTGAATTCCCTGGTCGAATCCCCGGGCACTGGACCGGCGGGCGGTCGGCATCTAGTTTAGCAGCCGTATTCGGCTTGCAGCAGCAATGGGGTGCCGAGAATGGCGGACAAGGGCTTGAGCGCCACGGAGCTGGTCGCGCGGCTGATCGCGTTCGACACCACCAGCCGCAAGTCGAACCTGGCCTTGATCGATTTCGTGCGCGACTACCTGGACAGCTTCGGCGTTGCCTCGACCCTGATCCACGACGAAAGCGGCGCCAAGGCCAACCTGTTCGCCACGATCGGGCCGGAGCAAGGCGGCGTCGTCTTGTCGGGACACAGCGACGTGGTGCCGATCGACGGCCAGGATTGGTCGAGCGATCCGTTCACGCTGCGCCGCGACGGCGGCCGGCTCTATGGCCGCGGCACGGCCGACATGAAAAGCTTCATCGCCTGCGCGCTCGCTATGGTGCCGGAATTCACCGCTCGGCCGCTCGCCAAGCCGGTGCATTTCGCGTTTTCCTATGATGAGGAGGTCGGCTGCCTCGGTGTGCACGGCATCGTCGGCCACATCGCCCATCGGGCGGTGTCGCCGGAGCTGGTGATCGTCGGCGAGCCGACCGAGATGACCGTGGTCAACGCGCACAAGGGGTGCTGCGCCATCCGGACCACGGTGACCGGCCTGGAAGCGCATTCCTCGGCGACCGACGCCGGCGTCAACGCGGTGATGTACGCGGCCGAGCTGATCGGCTTCGTCGGCCGCCTGGCCGAGGAGATGAAGACGCGGCCGGCCGCCGACGGCCGGTTCAAGCCGCCCTATACGACAGTGCATGTCGGCACCGTGGCGGGCGGCACGGCGCTCAACATCATTCCGAAAGAATGCAGCTTCGTCTGGGAATACCGCGCCCTCCCGGGCGTCGACGGCGGCGAGATCGTCGACCGCTTCGCGGCCTTCGCCGAGGCCGAGGTGCTGCCCAGGATGCGCGCCGTGCATCCGGGCGCCGCGATCGTCACCGAGGTGCGGGGCAGCGTGCCGCCGCTCAACGCCGAGCATGGCTCGCCGGCGGAGGCTTTGGTGATGGCGCTGGCCGGCAGCAACCGGACCGGCGCCGTTTCCTACACGACGGAGGCGGGCATCTTCCAGTCGGACGGCACGCCGGCGGTGGTCTGCGGCCCCGGCAACATCGCCCAGGCGCATAAACCCGACGAATTCATCGAGGCGAGCGAGATCGACGCCTGCACGACATTCCTGCGCGCCCTGCTCGACCGGGTTCTAGCGGCCTGAGCAGTAAATAGGGACAGTATATATTTTCGGTCGGCTGAGGCCGAACTCGGACACCGACTCTGGCGCTCGAAAATATATACTGTCCCTATTTATTTCGTCAGCGCAGGTAGTCGCCGAAGGTCTTGCGGATGTTCTTTTCCAGGGTCGCGTCGATTTCCAGGGCGAGCCCGCGCAGCATGTCGTGAAAGGCCGCGTCGCGCGCGTTCAGCGTGATGCTTTCCGGCACGGTGCGCGACCGTCTCGCCCGGGCCATCACATAGCCGCGCTCCGCCCCGTTCTGGCGGAACTCGATCCGCACCTGGAGCACCGCGTCATAGCGCTTGCCCTGTTGGTCCTTGAGATAGCCGACCAGCCCCTTGCTGGTCTCCAGGCGGGTCTCGGTGACTGCGGCATCCTTGACCACGTAGCGCAATTGCATGTCGCCGCCGACGGCGCGCAACCGGTCCCGGGCCCAGCGCGCCGCGGTGGCCGCCGGGCGCACCGGGAACAGATGGTCGACATTGGGCGCCCGGCCCGGCGGCATGTACTCGTCGACGATCTCGACCCCGGCGACAGCCAGCTTCAGGGGCGGCTTGTCGGTGAAGGTGATCTCCGCATAGGTCGGCAGCGCCGGGCTGTTCGCGCAACCGGCGAGAACCAGCGCCGCGGCGGCCAGACCGACCAGCCGATGCAGCAGAGCCGTCGGGTTCATCCTGTTGCCCCCTTGATGTCGCGACGTCGAAACTAGAGCAATTTTGCCCGTGCTCAAAACTCGTCCTCGGCGAAGCGGTAGACGGCGTTGCAGAACTCGCAGGTCACGACCACCACGCCGTCCTCCGCCATGTCGAGGATCTCGTCCTTCTCGAAGGAGCGCAGGACGCGTTCGACACGCTCCCGGTCGCAGCTGCAGCGGGCCAGGACGGCGCGCGTCTCATGCACCCAGACGCCGGTCTCGTGGAACAGGCGGTAGAGCAGCCGGTCGCTGGAGAGGCCCCGATCGAGCAGTTCTTCCGCGCGCAACGTGCCCATCAGCGCGCGGGCGCTGTGCCAGGATTCGACCTCGTCGTCGACGACCTCGAGATGGGCCTGCGCGCCCGGCATGCGCTGCAGCATCATGCCGGCGGCGCGCCAGCCGCCGTCCGGGCCGGGCGCGGCGGCCAGGATGATCTCGGTCGCGAGCTGCTCGGAGCGCCGGAAGTAGCTCTCGGCACATTCCGCGAGGCTGGCGCCCTCGAGCGCCACGATCCCTTGATAGCGCTCGGTGTCCTCGCCCTGATCGATGGTGAACGCCAGATGCCCGATGCCGACCAGATCGGGGAGGGCAGGGGGTTCGGCATCATCCAGCGCGGCGATCGCCTCGGCGTCGAACTTGGCCATGCCGCGCAAATGGCCGCCGGTGCGAAAGTCGCTGACCATCAGCTTGACCGGACCGTCCGACTGGGTCTGCAGCGTGAAGGTGCCCTCCAGCTTGACCGAGGCGGACAGCAACGCGGTCAGCGCCACCGCCTGGCCGACCAGCTCCGAGACCGGCCGCGGATAGTCATGCGCCGCGAGGATGGCGTCCGCCGCCGGCCCGAGACGCACGAGATGGCCGCGCAGCCTGGCGCCATGCAGTTGGAATGGCTGGATCAGGTCGTCGTCGGCTGTCGCGCTCACGATTTACCGAGACACCAGGTCAAAATGCCCTTCTGCGCGTGCAACCGGTTCTCCGCCTCGTCGAACACCACCGATTGCGGGCCGTCCATCACCTCGTTGGTGACCTCCTCGCCGCGATGCGCCGGCAAGCAATGCATGAAGATGGCGTCCTTGGCCGCGCGCGCCATCAATTGCCGGTTCACCTGATAGGGCTTGAGCAGGTTGTGGCGATCGCCGGCATCGTCGCCCATCGATACCCAAGTGTCGGCGATGACGCAGTCGGTGCCATCGACCGCTGCCTCCGGGTCGGACCCGACACTGACCTCCGCGCCCTCGGCGCGCGCCCGCGCCACCACATCCTCCGGCGGGCTGAGCGGATCCGGGCAGGCGAGCCGCAGGCGGTAGCCGAAGCGGGCGGCGCCGTCGATCCAGGTCTTGGCCATGTTGTTGCCGTCGCCGGTCCAGGTGATCGACTTGCCCTTGATCGGCCCCTTGTGCTCCTCGAAGGTCATCACATCGGCCATCAGCTGGCAGGGATGGCTGTCGTCGGTCAGGCCGTTGATCACCGGAACGCTGGCCTGCTCCGACATCTCCAGCAGCACCGCGTGCTCGAAGGTGCGGATCATGATCACGTCGACCATGCGCGATAGCACGCGCGCCGTGTCGCCGGGCGTCTCGCCGCGGCCCATCTGCATCTCGCTGCCGTTCAGCACCAGGCTCTCGCCGCCGAGCTGGCGCATCGCCACGTCGAAGGAGACCCGTGTTCGGGTCGACGGCTTGTCGAACATCATCGCCAGCAGATGGCCGGCACAGGGCGCGTCCTGGTCGATCCGGCCTTTGGGCGCGCCGCGGCGCGCCGCCTTCATCGCCGCGGATTTCTCCAGGATGCCGCGCAGGGTCGAGCCGTCGAGCTTGTCAATATCCAGGAAATGCCGCGGCGCAGTCATGTGGCCAGCTCTCCGGCGACCTGCTCCAGCGCGTCGATCGCCTCGCCGATCTGCTGCTCGTCGAGGATCAGGGGCGGCAGCATGCGGACGACGTTGTCGCCGGCCGGCACGGTCAGCAGGCCGTGCTCGCGCAGCTTGGTCCAGACCTCGATATTCGGCGGCGCGCATTTGAGCCCGAGCATCAGCCCCTCGCCGCGCAGCTCGGTGAACACGTCGCCATGGCGGTCGACCACGCCGGCGAGCTGCTGCGAGAAGTAGTTGGCCATCCGGTTGACGCGCTCCAGGAAGCCGTCCTCCAGCACCACGTCGAGCACCGCGTTGCCGACCGCCA
>CAJHXX010000593.1_pt1 | contig 15743 bp, 18 predicted proteins | sample 9198511 | NCBI WGS metagenome assembly CAJHXX01 (sample SAMEA7708325, study PRJEB35096) | sediment metagenome | biome: marine neritic benthic zone biome [ENVO:01000025]; feature: sediment [ENVO:00002007]; material: shallow marine sediment [ENVO:03000034] sea grass bed [ENVO_01000059] ...
AAGCCGTGCAGGCCACCCATGTCGTGTACGCCGTCCATCCGCTGTCTCCCGCGCCTGCTTCTCGCGCTGCCTTCCGGGCCCCGAACCTTCGCCTCACGGGCCGCCGCGAGGGGCCGCCACCCGCGCGGTGCCGATCATCGCGTTTCGCGAGACGAGCTCGGCCAGCTCGTCCTCGCCCAGGCCCTCCGTGCCGGCCGGGCGCTCGGGGAGTACCAGATAGCGGACCTCCGCGGTGCTGTCCCAGACGCGCACCTCGACCTCGGGACCGAGCTCGAGTCCGAACTCGCGGAGGACACCGCGGGGATCCCGCACCACGCGCGCCCGGTACGGAGCCGACTTGTACCAGGCGGGCGGCAGCCCGAGCACCGGCCACGGGTAGCAAGAGCAGAGGGTGCAGACGACCATGTTGTGGACCTCGGGCGTATTCTCGACCGCCACCATGTCCTCGCCCTGACGGCCGGTGAAGCCGAGCTCCGCGATCGCCGCCGTGGCATCCGCCATCAGCCGCTCCTTGTAGGCCGGATCGGTCCAGGCGCGGGCGACGACCTTGGCGCCGTTCTGCGGCCCGATCTTGGTCTCATAGGTCTCGATCAGCTCGTCGAGCGCCGCCGGGTCGACCAGCCCTTTCTCGACCAGGAGCGACTCCAGCGCCTTGACCCGAAGCTCCGTCGGGCTCAGGCGATCCTCATGCTCATGCGCGGCCATGTCATCCTCTCGGAGGAACTTTCCGAGATATTAGAGCAGCATCCGATCAGACGGAATCGCTTTCAGCGCTCCGACTGATCGGATGCTGCTCTACCTATTGCTCTGGCAGAGAATGCTACAGGTGACCGGACAGCGATCAATCAGCGGAACAGGGCGAGTAGGTTACCGGGCGCCGCGTTGGCGATCGCCAGCGCCTGGATGCCGAGTTGGCTCTTCACGCTCATCGCCTGCGACCGGTCGCTCTCGGCGGCCAGATCTGCGTCCACCAGATTGCCGACTCCGGTGGTCAGGCCGTCACGCAGTTTGCCGACGAAGATCTCATGCAGTTCCAGGCCCTTGGCGCGGGTGCCGATGCGGGCCAGTTTCTGATTGACGTCGATCGCGGCGGCGTTGATCGCGGCCAGCGCAATTGCCGCATTCGTAGAGGTCAACAGTGATACGGTCTGGATGTTCAACGCCGTCACCGTCATCGCCTGGGCCGAAACGGTGACGATGTCGCCATCGGGATCCGTCAGCACGGCCATATCGGCCGCCGACGCGGCGATCAGGTTGGTGCCGCCGAAGTCGGCATTGCGCACCACGTTGGCAATCTGCTCGCGGAGCGCCATGAAGTCGGCCTGCAACGCATTGCGGCTCGGCGTGTCGAGGCCGGAGTCGAGCGCGGCAACCGCCTTCGCCTTCATGTCGATCATCAGATCGGAGATAGACCGCCCCGCGGCAATGGCGACATCGGCGATGCTGGTGGCGCGGTTCAGGCCGGTGGCGACGGCGGCAAGGCCGGAGAGCCCGCCGCGCATGTTCTGGGCGATCGAATAGACAGCGTCGTCATCCGCCGGCGCGGCGACTTTCAGGCCGCTGCTGATGCGATTCTGGACCTCTGACGCCTGGCGCCCCGTGGCATTGAGTGCGGCCAAGGCGGCCAGGGCGCTGGCATTGGTGTTCACGGACAGGACCATGGGACCTCCTCCCGGCAACAGCGACGACGATCTCCCATTCCCGTTGCAACGGCCGTGCCACAGGAGAAGTCCCAGGATGCGGATAAAGCACTGAAACATATCCGGCTTGCCGAGCCGCGGCCGGCCCGGCGCCCGGCAATTCTTGCCGCATCGGAATGGCTTGGCCCGGCCCAACCGCGCCCTGCATGGGCGCGCGCCGTCCGCGACGACTCGGCCGCGCATTAAGAGGAGATTTACCTTCGCGGCGAATTATGAGGCGCGGAGCGGCGGCGCGCCGCCTCCAGACGAAATGGACAGCGACGACGATGGATTACCGAGGGCTCAGCGGGTCGCAAAAGGCCGGCATCCTGATGCTTTCCCTGGGGGAGGAGCATTCGGGCAAGCTGTGGGAACTGCTCGACGACGAAGAGATCAAGGAGCTGTCCCAGACCATGGCCAACCTCGGCTCCGTCAATTCCGAGGTCATCGAGAAGCTGGCGGTCGAATTCGTCGGCAAGATCTCTTCTGGTGGCTCGATCGTCGGCTCCTTCGAGAGCACCGAACGGCTGCTGCGAAGGGCGCTGACGACTGATCGCGTCGAACAGATCATGGATGAGATCCGCGGTCCGGCCGGCCGCACGATGTGGGACAAGCTGGCCAACGTCAACGAGTCGATCCTCGGCAACTACCTGAAGAACGAATATCCGCAGACGGTAGCCGTGGTCCTTTCCAAGATCAGGTCCGACCATGCGGCCCGGGTGCTGACCGAGCTGCCGGAGGATTTCGCCCTCGAGGTGGTCACCCGGATGCTGCGGATGGAGAACGTGCAGAAGGAAGTCCTCGACAAGATCGAGGACACCTTGCGCATCGAGTTCATGAGCAACCTCGCCCGCACCAATCGGCGCGACCCGCATGAGCTGATGGCCGAGATCTTCAACAATCTCGACCGCACGACAGAGAACCGGTTCACCACCTCGCTGGAGGAGCGCAACCGCGAGTCGGCGGAACGCATCAAGGCCCTGATGTTCACTTTCGAGGATCTGGGCCAGCTCGACCCGGCCGGCGTGCAGACGATGCTGCGCGTCGTCGAGAAGGACAAGCTGGCGATGGCCCTCAAAGGCGCGTCCGATACGCTGCGCGACCTGTTCTTCTCCAACATGTCGGAGCGTGCCGGCAAGATCCTGCGCGAGGACATGGAGGCGATGGGACCGGTCCGCCTCAAGGACGTCGAAGGCGCGCAGATGGAAATGGTCAACCTGGCCAAGGACCTCGCCGCCAAGGGCGAGATCGTGCTCGCCGAAGGCGGCGCCGACGACGAGCTCGTCTACTAGCATCGAATTCGGTACCCCAAGTCCGCGACGAGGAACAGGCGCAGCGCTTTGTGAGCGCCGTTTGGCGTTGATTTTTCGTAGACGGGCGGTCATGATTTGTGTCGATCAACCAAATGGGGGAGGCACAAATGAGCGGTGGCCATCAACACGGCTCTTCGATGTCCGATACGGCCTTGCGCGTAAAGGCGTTGGAATCCCTGCTCACCGAAAAGGGACTCGTCGACCGCGAGGCCATGGACGAGTTGATCGATACCTACGAGAACCGGGTCGGGCCGCAAAATGGCGCCAAGGTCGTCGCCCGCGCCTGGACCGATCCGGATTACAAGCAACGTCTGTTGAGCGACGGCACCGCGGCCATTGCGGAGCTCGGGTTCTCCGGCGTGCAGGGCGAGGACATGGTCGTCGTCGAGAACACGCCGGAGGTGCACAACATCGTCGTCTGCACGCTCTGCTCCTGCTATCCGTGGCCGACGCTCGGTCTACCGCCCGTCTGGTACAAGAGCGCGCCGTACCGATCCCGCGTGGTACGCGACCCGCGCGGCGTGCTGGCCGAATTCGGCCTCGAATTGCCGGACAGCAAGCAGATCAGGGTCTGGGACAGTAACGCCGAGTTGCGCTATCTGGTTTTGCCGGAACGACCGGCCGGAACCGACGGCATGTCGGAGGAGCAGCTCGCCGCGCTGGTCAGCCGCGACTCGATGATCGGAACCGCGGTAGCCGCGGTGCCGGCCTGACACCGAACCTCGGACCGGAATCCAGTGCGTCGTCAGGCAATCGGCGGCGCCGACGCAATCAGGGGGAGGCCTTCATGAACGGCATCCATGACCTCGGCGGTATGGACGGTATGGGTCCCATAGCGCCCGAGCAGAACGAGCCCGTCTTTCACGAAGATTGGGAACGGCAGATGTTCGCCATGTTCATTTCCACCTTCGCCGGCGGACATTTCAACGTCGATATGTTCCGCCATGCGATCGAGAAGATGGGTCCGGCGCATTATCTTGAATCCAGCTATTACGAGCACTGGCTGGCGGCTGTGGAATCGCTGTTGACGGCGGACGGCTCGCTCGAGGAAGGCGAGATAGAGGACCGCATGGCCGAGCTGGCCAAGGAGGCATGATCATGGCTCTGACCAGGGATATGGTGCCCGGACTGGTCACCACAGGCGCGTCCTGCCGCGTCGACACCGACGTCGCGCCGAAGGTCAAGGCCGGCGATCAAATCGTCGTCCGCAACCTCAACCCGATCGGCCATACGCGGCTGCCGCGCTACATCCGCGGCAAGCACGGCACCGTCGACCGTGACCACGGCGTATTTGCCTTTCCCGACACCTCGGCGCATGGCAAGGGCGAGAGCCCACAGCACGTCTACAGCGTCTGGTTCAGTGCCCGGGAATTGTGGGGCGCCGATGCGTCCGGCGACGATCGTCTGTACATAGATCTCTGGGACGACTACATAGACCCGGTATAGCGCGACTGATACGTTCGTGCAGCTTATAGGGAGGTCATATCCAATGAACACGCCAAGCAACGCCGCTGCGGCCGCGCCGCCGCAAGCCCGGGGCCGGGTCGCGACGTCGAAGCTGCCGGCCATCGCGGCCGCCGTGTTCGGCCTGTTGTTGCTGTACGGGGTCGGCTTCGCCATGCCGAACGCCTTGCACAACGCCGCGCATGACGGTCGGCACGTGGTCGCATTTCCCTGCCACTGAACGGCCTGCATGTTTCAGCGGATCCTGGTCGCGGCCCTGATCGCGGGGCTCGCGGCCGGTTTGCTGTCTGGCGCGATCCAGACCGTCAAGACCACGCCCCTCATTCTGGCCGCCGAGGCCTTTGAGGAGAAGCCGGCCGCCGGCCACGAAGGCCATGACGGCTGGGCGCCGGCGCCGGGCCTGGAGCGGATGCTCTACACCTTTCTCACCAGCATCCTGACCGGTGTCGGTCTCGCCTTGCTGTTGACCGCGGCCCTGTCGTTGAAGGGCAGCGCCGGCGGCTGGCGCGAAGGCATGTTGTGGGGCCTCGGCGGCTACGCCGCGGTCAGTCTGGCGCCAGCCTTCGGCCTGCCGCCGGAGCTGCCCGGCATGGCGGCAGCCGACCTGCCCGCGCGGCAGGTCTGGTGGTCGGCGACTGTGGCGGGCACGGCAGCCGGTCTGGCGTTGATCGCCTTCGCGCCGCAGAAGCTGCTCAAGGCCGCCGGAGCTGTCTTTATCGTCTTGCCGCATCTGATCGGCGCGCCCCATCCTGCCGAGGCTGAAAGCGCCGTCCCGGCCGAGCTTGCCGCCGCCTTCGTCAGTGCCAGCCTGGTCGTCAACTTGCTGTTCTGGCTGACCATCGGCGGCGTCGCCGGCGAGGTCTATCGGCGCCTCGCCCCAGACCGCCAGCCGGCGCTAGAATAGCCGGCCACATCAAACCCCAACGGAAGGAGGTCATCCATGGCCCGGGTGCGTGACATCGAGATCGACGCGGTCGCCGAGGACCTCAAGCCCGTCTACGCCCGCTTCGCCAAGGAGTACGGTCCCTTCCTCAACCAGGTCAGGGTATTCGCCCATCGTGGGCCGGCGTTGCGCCACATCATGGGCTTGCTGCTCGACCTCGCCGACGAGGCGATCCTGCCGAAGCGCTATCTCGAGATCGCGCTGGTGGTCGTCTCCAAACTGAACGAATGCAACTACTGCGTGGCGCACCACACCCCGCGCCTGGTCGAGCAAGGCCTCGGCGCCGAAACCGTGGCGCGGATTCTCGATGACGACTGCCCCGGCCTCGACGCGGTCGACCGGCTGGTGCGCGACTATGCCGTCCAGGTGACCACCAGGCCGCAATACATGCGCGACGCCGTCTTCGGGGAGCTGAAGCAGCATTTTTCGGAGGAGCAGATCGTCGAGCTGACCCTGCGCACCGCGCTCTGCGGCTTCTTCAACCGATTCAATGATGCGCTGCAGATCGGCATGGAGGACGGTGTGGTCGCCGACATGCTGGCCAAGGGCGCCAGCCTCGACGACTTGCCGGAGCCCGAGAAGGCCGCGGCCGCCGGCGACTGAGCCGATAGGCGCGGGCAATGCAAATGGCAATTCCGGAAATTAGTATGCTATCAAATTATCTTCTTGCATACGATTTCCGGAGGGCTTAGCCTGATGACATGAGCAAGACCGGCTTCCAACGCAACTTCGGCTTCCTGGTGCACGATATCGCCCGACTGATGCGCACCGAGTTCGACCTGCGCGTCAAGGACAGCGGCCTGACCCGGTCCCAGTGGTGGGTGTTGGCGCATCTGTTGCCGAATGACGGCGTGACCCAGTCGGAACTGGCCGAGCAGTTGGATATTGGCAAGGCCAGCCTCGGCACCCTGCTCGACCGGCTCGAGGCGAAGGTCTGGGTGCGGCGCGAGACCGACCCCAGCGACCGGCGTGCCAAGCGAGTGTTTCATACCGCCAAGGCCCGCCCGATCCTGGATCTGATGAATGACGTCGGCACCGATCTGCACCGCCAGGCGCTGGCCGGGCTGTCGCGTGACGAACAGCAGCAGCTGGTCGAAATGCTGATCCATGTGAAGGCAAACCTGTTGGTAGCGAGTCCCGAGCCCGCCGCGCATCGGTTCGCGGACGGGGAAGAGGCCCTGTCGGCCGGAGAATAGGCATCTCGCCGCGCCCAGGAGGAAGTCCATGAGCGACAACATCACCTACGATCCGATCTACAACACGGTGGACCGCGACGACTTCGCCGCGATGATCGAGGTGGACCGCTACGGCCAACGCTCCGACGCCTTCGACGAGATCATTTCCGCGACCCATGACCACTTCTGGGACCCGCTTGACCCGGCCTATGTGGATTTCGGTCAGCCGTTCGACGTCGATGCTGAGTACATTCAGCCGCCACACCGCATTCCCGAACTGCAGAGCGCGGCCGCCGAGCGTTTGGACGAAGGCCAGCGAATTCGTCTGGCCAACGAGATCACCCGCTGGACGGTCTCGGGCTTTCTGCACGGCGAGCAGGCGGCGCTGTCGCTGAGCGCCAATCTCTGCGAGATCCTGAAAGATCCGGGCGCGCAGGAATACGCCTCCAACCAGGCCCGCGAGGAGGCCCGCCACGTCACCGCCTTTTCGCGCTACATCGCAGTGCGCTGGGGCAAGCCTTACCCGGTCGGCGACGGGCTCGGCGAATTGCTGACCGAGCTGGTGACCACGCCGGTCGTCTGGAAGAAGCTGGTCGGCATGCAGATGCTGCTGGAAGGCCTGGCCATGGGCGCCTTCGCCAACATGCACGCGCATACCAATGACCCGGTGCTGAAGCGGCTCACCCAGCTCGTCATGTCGGACGAGGCGTTCCACCACCGGTTCGGCAAGATCTGGGCCGATCGTACCGTCTCGAAGCTGAGCGAGGTGGAGCACAATCAGATCGAGGACTGGGCCGCCGCCTGTTTCGAGACGGCGCTGTTCAACCTCGTCAACATCCGCCAGAAGCGCCCCATCTATCCGCGGTTCGGGCTGGAATGGGAATGGGTGCGCGATGCGGTGCGCGAGGTCTTCGACGACAGCGACCGGCGCAACGATCTGAAGCAGGGCACCAGCGTCTTCCGGGTGCTGGTCAAGACCCTGCTCAAGGCCGGCATCATCACCGAGCGGACGCGGCCTGTCTACGCCGGCTGGGTCGACATGAAGGGCCTGGAAGCCGAAGGTGACGAAATGGTCGGCGACGCGATCGCCGCCGACGCCATCACCATGCTGAGCGAGATCAACAGGGGCCGGCGGGTGATCGGCCAGAAACAGACCGCGGCCTGAACCGCAGGTCGGCCGCGCAAAGCCGGAGGGAACCATGGACTTCGCCTTGAGCGACGAACAACAGGCGATCCAGGAGACGGCGCGCCGCTTTGCCGCCGACCGCGTCGCACCGGGCTATCAGCAGCGCGAGAAGGACGGCGTTCTCGACCGTGCGCTGGTGCGCGAGATGGGTGAGATCGGCCTGATCGGCGCCGACTTGCCGGAAGCCTTCGGCGGTCTCGGCGCCGGCAGCGTTACCGCCGGCATCATCGCCGAAGAAGTTGCCCATGGCGATATCAGTGTCTCCTACATACAGCTACTCGCCTCGCTGATGGGCTGGATGATTGCGACCCACGCCCGCGAGGAGGTGGCGCGCGAGGTGGTGCCCGGGATGTGCGCCGGCGAGATCATCGTCGGCCTCGGCCTGACCGAGCCGCGCGGCGGCTCCGACGCCGCCAATCTGCAGCTCAGGGCGCGCCGCGACGGCGACCGCTATCTGCTGAACGGCGAGAAGACCTCGATCTCCATGGCCACCCAGGCCGACCAGATCCTGGTGCTGGCCCGCACCGGCGAGGCCGACGAAGGCGCCCGCGGAGTCAGCGCGTTTCTCGCTCCGCTCGAAGCGCCCGGCGTCACCCGGACCAGCTTCGACGACCTCGGCTCGATCGCGGTCGGGCGCGGCTCGGTGTTCTTCGACGATGTCGAGGTACCCGCGAGCCACCTGCTCGGCGAGGAAGGCGGCGGCTTCCGGCAGGTGATGCAGGGCTTCGACTACTCCCGCGCCCTGATCGGCCTGCAGGTGCTCGGCTCGGCGGCGGCCTCGCTCACCGAGACCTGGTCCTTCATCACCGAGCGCCAGGCGTTCGGCAACCCGATCGCCAAATACCAGGGCGTCACCGGTCCGCTGGCCGAGGCCGAGACCATGCTCACCGCGGCGCGGCTGCTTTGCTACAAGACGCTGTGGCTGCGCGACCAGGACCTGCCGCATACCGCCGAAGCCGCGATGTGCAAATGGTGGGCGCCCCAGGCCGCCTTCGACATTATCCAGCGCTGCCTGATAACCCATGGCCATTCCGGCTACAGCAAGGACCTGCCGCATCAGCAGCGCCTGCGCGACGTGCTCGGCCTGCAGATCGGCGACGGCACGGAACAGATACAGAAGATGATCATAGCCCGCGAGAAGATCGGGCGGATCGCCGTACCCTACTAGCGATGGCCCGCGGCCGGTCGAATTCTTAGGCGAGACAAAAAGTGGAACACGCGCAGCAGGTCGAGCTTGTGGGCAAGCTGTTGGCTCATCTCGATGCCAAGACCACCAGCATGGCCCCGGCGATATATCAGAACGACATCTCGGCCTTCGTCTGCCGCGACTGGCTCGCCAAGGAAAGGGACCTGCTGTTCCGTCGCCAGCCTTTGCTGATGGGCCTGAGCTGCCGGCTGCGCGAGCCGGGCGACTTCCTGACCGACGACCATGGCGGCGTGCCGATCCTGGTTACCCGCGACAAGGCCGGCGCGGCTAAGGCGTTCGTCAATCTCTGCCGCCATCGCGGCGCCAAGCTGGTCGAGGGCTGCGGCAAAGGCAAACGGGTCATCTCTTGCCCCTACCACGCCTGGAGCTACGACACCGACGGGCGCTTGATTGCCGTGCCGGAAGAACAGGGCTTCGATGGATTGGACCGAAGCGCCTACGGCCTCAAGGCTCTGCCCATCGCCGAGAGGGACGGGCTGATCTGGGTCGTGCCGAGCCTCGACGCCGCGATCGATGTCGACGCGCATCTCGACAGGCTGGCGCCCGAACTGGCGGGCTTTGGCCTCGACGCCTATCACCACTACGAGACCCGTCTGATCCGGCGCCGGATGAACTGGAAGCTGGTCGTCGATACCTTCCTGGAAAGCTATCACTTCAAGGTGCTGCACAAGACCACGGTCGGACCGATCCTGCATCCCAATCTCGGGCTGTTCGACGGCTTCGGGCGCAACCTCAGGATCATCTATGCGCGGAAGTCGATCGACCGCCTGCGCGAACTGCCGGAGAGCGACTGGGACTTGGTCACCCACACCGCCATCGTCTACGTCCTGTTTCCGAACACCGTGTTCGTCATGCAGGGTGACCATGTCGAGACCTGGCGGGTCTATCCGGCGGCGGACCGGCCGGATGAATCGGTGATGTACATGTCGCTCTACACGCCGGAGCCGGTGGTGAGCGACAGCGCTGTCCGCCATTGGGACAACAACATGGCGCTCGCCATCGACACCGTCGACAAGGAGGACTTCCATGTCGGCGAAGGTATCCAGAGCGGCTTCCGTGCCGGCATGGCGGAACATGTCATCTATGGCCGCCACGAGCCGGCGCTCGCGCATTTCCATGCCGAGATCCGCAAGGCAATCGGATCCAGCGCATGAATTGCGAACCGGGTCGAATTGCGAAAGAGACGCCGGGAGACGGCGCGGTGGTCGGGTTCCCGACCGATATCTGCGACGGCGCGAGTTAGCCGCTGGCGCCATCGAACGGGTGATGCTCGATCCAGTGCTTGGCGATCGCCATCCGGTGGCACACCCAGACGTCGTCATGCTGCTGCACATGGTCGAGGAACTTGGCCAGCCCGGCCGCACGCGCCGGATGCCCGACCAGCCGATTATGCAGGCCGACGGACATCATCTTCGGCTGCGCGGCGCCTTCGCCGTACAGCATGTCGAACGCACCTTTCAGGTATTCGAAGAACTCGGTGCCGGTCCCGACGGCAGTCTGGCCGAACTTGGTGTCGTTGTTGGTCAGGGTGTAGGGCACGACAAGATGCGGCTTGCCGCCGACCTCGACCCAATAGGGCAGCTCGTCGTTGTAGGCGTCTGAATCGAACAGGAACCCGCCCTCCTCGACCACCAGCCGCCGCGTGTTCGGGCTCGGCGCGTGGCGGCAGTACCAGCCGATCGGCCGGCTGCCGATCGTCTTCTCCAGCGACGCCACGGCGCGGCGGATGTGCTCGCGCTGCTCCGCCTCGCTCAGCTTGTAATGCTCGATCCAGCGCCAGCCATGGCCCACGACGTCGTGCCCTGCCTCGACGATTGCCCGCGCCACGGCCGGGTTGCGTTCCAGCGCCAGGGCGCAGCCGAAAATCGTGACCGGCAGGCCGCGCTCGCGAAACAAGCGTAACAGCCGCCAGATGCCGACCCGGCTGCCGTATTCGAACATCGATTCTGCGCCCAGATTGCGCCGGCCGAGCGGCACCGGCGCCGGCGGCGCCTCGGTGTGGGATGCCTCAGTGAAACCCTCACCGTCGGCGAAGGAATACTCCGAGCCTTCCTCGTAGTTGATCACGAAGTTGAGCGCGAGACGCGCGCCGCCCGGCCATTTCGGATCCGGCGGGTTGCCGCCATAGCCGATGAAATCACGGATGTGCTCGTGTTCGGTGGTCATCGCCCCGCCCCGGTTCACGTCGTTGTTGGACATTCAGGGCAGTATAGGCGAAACGCCGGCCAATGGGCGCGACGCCGGCAATCGGAGGCGACCTTTGCCTGTCAGGCGGCGGCGCCGACGGGCCGCGCGGACAGGTCTGCGAGGCCGCTGCTATGGATGAAGGCGGCAACGGTGTCGAGTAGTTGGGAGATCGACACCGGCTTCGACAGGTAGCCGTCGAAACCGGCCGCAATCAGGCGTTCCCTGTCGCCAGGCATGGCGAGCGCGGTGACCGCGACGATCGGGACCACCCGGAGCCGACGATCCCGCTTGATCTCGCCGGCGGCCTCCAGGCCGGAAATCGGCCCCGGCAGACGTACATCCATCAAGATGAGATCGGGCAGATGACGTCGCGCCAGCCGCAGCGCCTCGGACCCGTCGGCCGCGCAATAGGTATCGAAGCCGTGGATTTCCAACAGGTCGCGAAACAGCTTTCGCGTATCCGGATTGTCTTCGACAATGAGAACAGATTTGCGCACAGTTCGCTCCGCACCCGACGGCGGCAGATTAAAACAGCATTAACCGAGGCTAAATTAAACTTAACATGGTAAACCAATCCTTAATACGGGGGCTGGATCGTAGATTTTTCTGGCCGCGCGTTCGCCCGCTCTGATGGCGAGTCCGGTATCTCCCACCGGCTCATAAATAAGGTTTGAACAGGCGCGCGATGCCGTCGCGAAGCTTGACCGGCAGGCTGCGCGATTCCAGGTCACCGACCGTCAGCGGTCGTGAATGCGAGATATTCGCCTCCACCAGTTCGGTCAGGCGCGCCGCCAGCTCCTGGTCGTAACACTCCACGTCGAGTTCGAAATTGAGGCGCAGGCTGCGCGGGTCCCAGTTCGCCGAGCCGAACAGCGTCCAAGCCCGGTCCACGATCATCAGCTTGGAATGATCGAACGGCGGCGGCGACATCCAGATGCGCAAGCCGACCGCCAACAGCTCGTCGACCTGTGCCGCCACCGCCCATTTGATGAAGAACAGGTTGTTCGCCTCGGGCAGCACGACGTCGATCTCCAGGCCGCGCATGGCCGCGAGCTTGAGTGCGGTGGCAAGGGTCTCGTCGGGCAGGAAGTAGGGCGTCAGGATGGCGATCGACCGGCGCGCCTCGTTGACCGCGCCGAGCAGCGTCCAGCGCAGCTTGTCGACGTCTTCGTCGGGGCCGGCGACGACGCTGCGCGCCATCACGTCGCCCTTGGGCGCGATGGCCGGAAACCAGCTCTCGCCCGCCAAGGCCTCGCGGGTCGTGAACCACCACTCGTCGGCGAAGGACCCCATCAGATGCCGGACCACCGGCCCTTCCAGCCGAAAATGCAGGTCCTTGATCGGCGCGTCGGTCACCAGGCTCAAATACTGCGCACGAATATTCATGCCGCCGGTGAAGCCGACCCTGCCGTCGACCACCAGGACCTTGCGGTGGTTCCGGAGGTTGAGATAGGGCATCCGCCAGGGCACGAACGAATGCAGGAACCGCTCGACGGTGACCCGGCGACGGCGCAGTCGCGGCACCACCGGCGGGATCGAATAATAGGATCCGACCCCGTCGATCAGCACCCGCACCTCGACGCCGCGGTCGACGGCGCGACCGAGCGCATCGACAAACAACCGCCCGGCCTGGTCGTTGTTGAAGATATAGCTGCACAGCGCGACGGACCGTTGCGCCGCATCGATCGCGTGCAGCATCGCCGCATAGGCATCGTCGCCGTTGAACAAAGGCACCACCGAATTACCTGACGTCAGGGGCAAAGGCGTCACGCTGTCGACCAGCCGCGACAGCTGCCGCAATTGCTGGAAGGCGGCCGACGGCGGCTTTTGCGTATCGGCTTCGAGCGGGACCGCATCCGATGACGGCGGATTCAAGCGATCGCGTTCATGGCGAAGACGATCGGCCCGGCGCTTGATCCGGTTGACCCCGAGCAACATGTAGAGGACCGCGCCAACGATCGGCGAAAACCAGATCAGCCCGACCCAGCCGACCGCCGCGCGCTCGTCACGCTTTTCCAGGATGACGCGGAGCGATACCGCGACGGACAGCGCCACGACCAGCGCGCCAAAGACCTCGGGCCAGAATTCTATGATCAGCTCGAACATTCTGCGTATCGCTGCGGGCCGCCGTTGCCGACACTGCGCGGATTCTGGCGTTGGCCGGGGGGCGCAAGAAACCTAGCCTAAACGCGGGGCATCCGGGAGTCGCCGCGACAAGGTTGAAACCCGGCGAGCCGATCGTATCTATACACGCAGAGCACGGCGGGATGATCCGCCGAGCCCCTTCGCCACGGCGATGCCGGCGATTTACGCTTATTCAATGAGTATTGAGTAACCGTCCGTCATGTCGATCTCATCCGCCGCCAGCTTCGGCATCGCCACCTATAACATTCATAGCTGCGTCGGCACCGACCGCCGCTTCTCGCCCGCGCGGATCGCGCGCATCATCCGGAACTTCGGCGCCGAAGTCATCGCCTTGCAGGAGGTCGGCTGGTATCTCCGCGGCCGGCGGGATTTCGATCAGTTCGAGTATCTTCGCGAGCGCACCGGCTTCCAGGTGATCGAAGGCATCACCCGAAATCATCGCCGGGCCCATTTCGGCAATGCCATTCTGACGCGGTCACCGGTCCGGCGGGTCGAGCTACTCGACCTCTCGGTGCCATTCCGCGCGCCGCGCGGCGCGATCGATGCGGACATCGAGATCGACGGCGTCCTGGTCCGCGTGATCAACGCCCATCTCGGCCTCGACCCGAAGGAACGGCAGGAACAGTTCAATACCCTCTGCGAGGTCGTGCAAGACAACGGCGACCGGCCGATGCTGCTGCTCGGCGACTTCAACGAATGGCGGGTCAACAACACGCCGCTTGAGCAGGTTGCCGTCCACTTCCCGAAAGCCCAGACGCCGCGCACCTTCCACACGCGCAAGCCGCTGCTGCGCCTGGACCGGATCTATGCCTCCGACGGCCTGGCACTGTCGGAAGCCTGCGTCGTGCAGACCGGATTGGCGCGGCGCGCCTCCGACCACCTGCCTGTTACTTGCGAGGTCTCCCTCTCAATCAATTGACGCCGGCGCACCGCCCCTATCCATCGCCGCGACAGCAGGCTACCGTGTAGCCAACGATTCAACGGCGGATGGATTTCAGGGGAAACGCTATGATCGATCTCTACTATTGGCCGACGCCGAACGGCCACAAGATCACCATGTTCCTGGAAGAGGCCGGGATCGACTACAAGATCGTGCCGGTCAACATCGGCGCCGGCGACCAGTTCAAGCCCGAATTCCTCGCGATCGCGCCGAACAACCGCATGCCGGCGATCGTCGACCATCAGCCGGCGGACGGCGGCGAACCGATCTCGGTGTTCGAGTCCGGCGCCATCCTGCTCTATTTGGCGGACAAGACCGGCCAATTCATCCCCCAGGATCCGCGCAGCCGGGTCGAGGCGTTGGAGTGGACCTTCTGGCAGATGGGCAATCTCGGGCCGATGGCCGGGCAGAACGGCCACTTCCACAACTTCGCACCCGAGCCGATCCAATACGCGATCGACCGCTACGTGAACGAGGTCAACCGCCTCTACGGCGTCATGGACGGCCGGCTGGCCGATCGGGAGTTCCTCGCCGGCACCTACTCGATCGCCGACATGGCGTCCTATCCCTGGGTGGTGCCGCATGAGCGCCAGAAGCAGAACATCGCCGACTTCCCGAACCTGAAGCGGTGGCTGGAGGCGATCGAGGCCCGGCCGGCGACCAAGGCGGCCTACGACAAGGCCGAGCCGATCCGCGAGGCCAACCAGGTCAGCCCGGAGGAGGCGCGCAAGGTCTTGTTCGGCCAGACCTCGGCGGTGCTGCGCCGCTAAGCTATCCGCGCCGGGGGCCGGACGTGGCCGCACTGATTTCCAACGCTGAGGCGCGTCGGCTGTTCCTGCACCGGCAGGGGCTCTGCTTCACGCCGCGCGAGAAGCTGACCGATGCCGGGCTCTTGGCGCTGATCGAACACCTCGGCTTCGTGCAGGTCGACAGCATCAACACGGTGGAGCGCGCCCATCACCTGATCCTGTTCTCGCGCAACCAGACCTATCGGCGGCCGCAACTCGCGCGCCTGATCGAACGCGAAGCCGCTCTGTTCGAAAACTGGACCCATGACGCGTCGGTCATCCCGACCGGGTTCTACCCCTATTGGCAGCCGCGCTTCGCGCGTGAGAGGGTGCGGCTCCGCGACCGCTGGCGCAAATGGCGCCGCGGCGACTTCGAAGACTTTCTCGACGACGTGCGCCGGCATATCGACGACCACGGCCCGGCCATGGCACGGGATTTCGACAACGGCGGGACCAGGAAAGGCTCGTCCGGCTGGTGGGACTGGCATCCGGCCAAGACGGCGCTGGAATATCTCTGGCGCACCGGGGAACTCGCCGTTGCCCGCCGGGACGGCTTCCAGAAGGTCTATGACCTGGCCGAACGGGTGATCCCCGAGCCCCATCGCCGGGCCGAACCGTCCGAGCGGGAAGCGATCGACTGGGCCTGCCGCGCCGCCCTGCACCGCCTCGGCGCCGCGACCCCGGGCGAGATCGCCGGCTTCTGGGGCGCCGTCTCC
>CAJHXX010000171.1_pt1 | contig 15722 bp, 13 predicted proteins | sample 9198511 | NCBI WGS metagenome assembly CAJHXX01 (sample SAMEA7708325, study PRJEB35096) | sediment metagenome | biome: marine neritic benthic zone biome [ENVO:01000025]; feature: sediment [ENVO:00002007]; material: shallow marine sediment [ENVO:03000034] sea grass bed [ENVO_01000059] ...
ACTTGATCCACGGCTGTCCGGTTTAATTTTGTGTTCCATTTCAGCTCCATTGCAGAAGCATCTGGTTTGGGTTTGCCGGTGTGGGCGCTTCGGGTTCGAGCAGGCAATCGAGACGCTTTCGATGCATGAGTGGTCGGGGTCAGGCATGCGTTGTTGCGTTATTGGCTCTACAGATGCAAAACGCCGAGAAACGCGCCGCCCGCAACAGCGCCTGCGGCCAATCCTGCGGCAATTGAAAAACGCAATAACGCATGCCTGACCCCGATACATGACCCCGATACAATCCATTACGCAATCCGATACTTCTGTTTGGTACGGCTGCCGCACAACTAGTGCATATTGGCGCTATGTACACGCCCTGGATTAGTGATGTGCTGCATATCCAGCCGGTAACACCACAACATTGGCTAGAGTTGCTGGGGATAGCACTCACCGCGCTGATTGTAATGGAACTTCATAAGGCCATTCGCCGATGGCTTTTATCGAGAACGAGGAATGCGCGAGAAATGGGGTAAACGCATAATTCTTGGTAGGGGGCTTTATGGATAGCCCGGCAGCGTAAGGGGCGCTCAAATCGTTCAGGAGAGACCGATTGAAGGATTCGGAAATCCTATACGACGTTCTGATTTTTCTGGTGGCCGCCGTTGTCGTGGTCCCGGCGTTCCGACGCCTGCGGACGAGTCCTGTGCTTGGTTACCTTGCGGCAGGCATCCTTGTCGGACCACACGGACTGGCGGTCATAAGAGACTCAGAGAGCGCGCATACACTGGCGGAGTTCGGCGTCGTATTTCTTCTCTTCATGATTGGGCTGGAATTCTCGGTGGAGCGTCTGCGCTCATTGGGCCGTTACGTTTTCGGACTTGGCGCATTACAGGTAACCGTCACGGGGTGTCTCATCGGCGGTGTTGCCTGGGCTCTTGGCGCTACCGAAGAGGCGGCCATAATCATCGGTGGCGGATTGGCGCTGTCGTCCACGGCGTTTGTTCTTCAACTGCTGATCGAGAGGGGGGAGCGGGCGACTCCGCACGGAAGTGTTTCATTCGCCGTGCTGCTTTTTCAAGATCTCGCCATAGTACCCCTCCTGATGCTGGTTACCCTGCTCGGCGAAGGAGAAGGATCATTCATTACGGCCATAGGAATCGCGGTCGTGAAAGCGGCTGTGGCGCTGGTCCTGGTTGTCGGCGTCGGGCGACTGATCTTGCGGCCTGTCTACCGCATTATCGCCGAGACACGCAGTTCCGAGCTTTTCGTCGCGACCACACTGCTCGTGGTTCTTGGGACCGGCTGGCTGATGTCGCTCGTCGGCATATCGATGGTATTGGGCGCTTTTCTGGCCGGTGTTCTATTGTCCGAGACGGAGTACAGGCATCAGGTCGAGGCGGACATTCGGCCGTTTCGGGGAATACTCCTTGGCTTGTTTTTCATGACGGTTGGCATGTCTATCGACATCACCTTAATTCAGAGCGAACTGGCACAAATCACTCTGCTCGTTATCGGGCTTCTGGTCGGCAAGAGCATCGTGACAGCCGCCCTGTCCCGAGGATTTGGATTGCCCGTAGGTGTCTCTGTGCGGGTTGGGCTGCTTCTTTCACAGGGCGGAGAGTTTGGATTTATCCTTTTTCTAACCGCCAGCGCGCTGGGCCTTCTTGCTACGGAAATCACGCAGATACTTCTTGCAAGCGTGACACTGACAATGGTGGCGACCCCGGTCATGGCCTATGCAGGCGGTCAATTTTCCTCATTCTGGGCAAGGCGTGAAAAAGTGTCCGTCGCGGGTGTCGAGCAAATAGAAGAGGACCTGCACGATCATGTCTTGATCGCGGGTTTTGGCCGCGTTGGCCAAATTGTAGCGAAGATTTTTTCGGCAGGCGGCATTGCTTATCTGGCTCTTGATTTGGACACTGCCCGAATCGCGGCATGCCGTGCCAAAGGCATGCCCGTTTTCTTTGGGGATGCAAGTCAGATTGAAATCCTGAATTCTGCGGGTGCGCGACGAGCGAGGGGCGCGGTAGTTACAATTGATCAACCCGCTACGGCAGATCGTATTGTGGCGGCTCTCCGTGAGTTTTTTCCAGATTTGCCGATTTTCGTCCGCGCGCAGGATTTGGTTCATGGCCGCCGTCTGGAAACGGAGGGAGCAACCCAGGCCGTTCCGGAAACTCTTGAGGCAAGCCTTCAATTGGGCGCAATTGCGATGACCTCAATGGGTGCAAGTTCTGATGAGGTTATGGGAATAATACAGAAGCTTCGTAATGACGACTACGCAAACTTGGGCGACACTGTTCATGGTTAAAAGAATAGCATTAATCTCAATGTCTGAACGGGAATTCGCCGAACCCGGGATAAGGGAGCGGCGAAATTCGAACCCGTGCTCGGCGGAAGGAATGTCCGGGTTGGGTCACGAGCGGTGGTCGAGGCCCCGCCTAAGGTGGGTCCGCAGCCACAGGTCGAGCAGACGAAATTGGTTGGAAAGCTGACGTTCGGGCTCGAACTTCGGCTTGCTGCAGGATAACGGCCGAACTCCGAACCACCCTCGCAGGTGTTCTGATAGCCGTGAGACGGCGTTTGATGGGCTGCGGAAGGCGGATATAAGATCGGTAAGATCGGGGTCAGGCATGCGTTAATGTATTTTCAAGTTGCGCAGTCCTGCCTGAAAGGTGCCGTGCCGGGCGGCTCATTGCCCAGCGCTTCCCACCGGTCCGGCCTATAAAGCAACAACGCATTCCTGACCCCATTTGGTTTGATGATATCTCAGCCCGACGCGACTGGCGCTTGGCTAGCCAGACCGCGGATCTTCGCTCAACAGGCTGATCGCATGAACATTCAGGGCATCGGCGAGGCGTTCAATCATGTCGATCGTCGGCGAATTCTCGCGTCGCTCGATCATGCCCACATAGTTGCGGTTGATTCCGGCGAGATCGGCAAGCGCTTCCTGCGTAAGGCCGCGTTCCGTGCGCACGCGCCGTAGGTTTCTCGCCACGATCTCTCCGAGAGTCATGACGAGAACGAAACCTATTGGCCTTCCGGGTTCTACCTAGTATACTAGGTATTGGTCATGAAGTCCCCGACCGGGATTGGTCGCGAGGGAGATAACATATCATGAGCACGCCCAGGGTTGCGGCAATGTCGGCCCTCGCCGACGCCATGGCAATTCCCATTCATACACACGCCAGCACAACAGAGGTTGTTCTTCAGGAAAGCGGGGATAATCAAACGGCCGGCGGCATTTCGATCGATGCGCGGGTCGACACCATTGCACCAACCGCCCGGCGACAGGCGCGGGAGTTGGAGCGATGACGACGGACGAGGACGAAAGCCGCTTGCGCTCGCTATACGACATCTTCGCGATCCGCGCCGAAGACCCAGCCGCCGCGCCGCGGCCGTCGGCGGCGGAGGCGTTGCAGCTGGCCCGGCTTTTCTTCGGCCTGGACGCGGGGGCTCGTGCCGGATTCATGCGGCTCGCTCGACGCTATGCCACCCTCGACGAGGCGGCGCGCGGCGCGCTGAACGCGACCGCCCGCAAGCTCGCCTCCAGGGCGCCATAAGCCGGCCGGCGGTCGAGAATGGGTCTCGGAATCGATCGATCAGTCCGGCATGACGGGGCGCATCATGATCAACGACCTACCCGAGTGGGCGAGCTTTCGGGACATCGCCGGCCCCCGGCTGGCCGCCACCGTCTTGGATGAGATGTAGGGCGATGCGGCGGCGGCGGCGGCGGCCAACCGCGCGGCCGCGGCGCGCGCGGACGACCGGGATGACGACCGCCGCTTTTGGATCGCGGTGCTGGCCAGGCTTCAGGCCAACGAGCAGTCGCCTCGCCACGAACCGACGGCCGGGTACCAATAGACAGTCCGTCCAGATAAAGGGGTCGTGTCTCGTTTCCAACTTTCAAATCGCCCCCGCTCCGTGGCCCCAGCCGTCGGCTGACCAGGAGTCAAGCCGCCCCGGCCTTCACCGCATCCCCCCTTCTGTGGCATTGCGGTGGCCGGCGCGCGCGTCGGGATCAGCCCCGCCCCTCGCCCTCGCGCGCCGAGCCGGCCTCCACCGCCTCAGCCTCGATGTCGTCGAAGGACGCGTCGTTCATGGCATAGAGGCGGCTGTAGAGGCCGCCGGTCGCCATCAGCTGGTCGTGGCTGCCGGTCTCGATGATGCGGCCGTCACGCAGCACGATGATACGGTCGGCATGGCGGATGGTGGCGAGGCGGTGGGCGATGACCAGCGCCGTCCGGCCCTCCAGCAGGCGGGCGAGGGCGCGCTGGATCTCCAGCTCGGTGTGGCTGTCGACATTCGCCGTCGCCTCGTCCAGCACCAGGATGGCCGCGTCGGCGACCAGGGCGCGGGCGAAGCTCAGCAGCTGGCGCTGGCCGAGCGAGAGGTTGGCGCCGCCCTGCGCCAGCCTTGTGTCGTAGCCGTCGCGGAGGCCCGTGATGAAGTCGTGGGCGCCGACCGCCTTGGCCATGGCGATCACCTGTTCGCGGCTCGCCTCGGCCTTGGCGTAGCGGATGTTCTCCAGGATGGTGCCGGAGAACAGGAACGGCTCCTGCAGCACCATCGCCACCGTGCGCCCGAGGCTGTCCTGGCTCACCGCGCGGACATCGTGGCCGTCGACCAGCACCCGGCCCGACCAGACGTCGTAGAAGCGGTGCGCCAGGGCGGTGATCGAGGTCTTGCCGGAGCCGGTCGGGCCGACCAGGGCCACGGTCTCGCCCGGCGCGACCTTGAACGAGATGTCGTGCAGCACCGGCTGGCCCGGGACGTAGCCGAAGCTGACCTTGTCGAACGCGATCGTGCCCGCGCTGTCCTTCAAATCGATCGCGCCGGGCGCGTCCCGGACCTCGACGGCCACGTCGAGCACCTCGAAGATGCGCTGCCCGGCGGCCATCGCCCGCTGCATCATGGAGTACTGGATGGTCAGCGAGCGGATCGGGTCGAAGAAGCGCTGCACGTAGAACAGGAAGGCGACCATGACGCCGATCTCGAGCCCGCCGCCGAGCACCAGGTCGCCGCCGACGACGATGACGATCGCCATGGCGCCGCCGGTGAGCGTGTCGACGATCGGGATCATCACGTTGGAGAACTTCGACGCGGTCAGATGCGCCGCCAAATTCTCCGTCGCCTTCACCTCGAACAGCCCGTAGTTGACGTCCTCGCGCTGCATCTCCTGCACTGCGCGGATGCCATGCACCGCCTCTGCCAACGCGCCGTTGGTCGCGCTGTTGGTCTCGCGCGCGCGCAGGAAGACACGCCTTGCATAGGGCAGCCAGACGATCCGGACCAGGAACAGCGCCGGCACGACGGAGAGCGTCATGGCGCCGAGCCGCGGGTCGAGGTTCAGCAGCACGACGACGATGCCGACCAGCAGCACCAGGTCGCCGATTGCGAAGATCGAGGATTCCAGGAATTCCTGCAGCGCGTAGACGTCGCCCTGCAGCCGCGACATCAGGCGCCCGACCTCGGTCCGGTCCATAAACGAGAGCGAGACCACCTGCAGATGGGCGTACATCGCCCGGCGCAGGTCGAACACCGGCCGCGCGGCCGTCGTGCCGACGATCGACTCCTGGAGCTGGTTGGCGGCGTAGTTGACCACGACGACGGCGGCGAACAGCGCCACCATGAGATCGAGCAGGGCGCGCCCGCCAGATTCGCCGGCCCCGGCGGCGAGCGCGTCGTCGATGGTGCGGCCGATCAGCAGCGGGATCGCCAGCTGCGTCGCGGTGAACACCAGCACGGCGGCGAGCGCGACATAGAGCCGGCGCCGATAGGGCTTCAGGAAGCCGGCGACGCGGCGCAGCACCCAGCCGTCGAAGACGCGGCCGAACATCTCCTCTTCCTGGGAGACCTGGGAGCCGACCACCGCCAGCGGCGGGCGCTCTTGCGCGGACTGGGCGTTCTGCTGGCTGGCGGTCATGGCTAGGCCCTGCCGTCGTCGTCAGGGCGCGACTGGAGGTCGTAGAGGGCGCGGTAGCGGCCGCCCTGCGCGATCAGCTCCGCGTGGCTGCCGCGCTCGACGATCCGGCCCTGGTCCAAAAATAGGATCTCGTCCGCCTGCATCAGCGAGCTCAGGCGGTGGGCGATGATGATCACGGCGCGCTCGGCCACCAGCTCCGCCAGGGCCGCGCGGATGCGCCGCTCGGTCGCGGCGTCGACGGCGGCGGTGGAATCGTCGAGCACCAGCACCGCGCTCTCCGGCATGATGCCGCGGGCGATCGACAGGCGCTGGCGCTGGCCGCCGGAGAGCGAGACGCCGCGCTCCCCCACCAGGGTGTCATAGCCCATCGGCAGCCCGGCGATATAGTCGTGCAGCTGCGCCGCGGCGGCCGAGCGCTGGATACGGCTCCGCCCGGCCCAGGGATCGCCATAGGCGACGTTGTGCTCGATGCTGGAGGTAAAGAGATAGGGCTGCTGCTGCACGATATTGACGGCGCGGCGCAGCGAGGCCAGCGTCACCTCGCGGATGTCCTGGCCGTCGATGGTGATGCGGCCGCCGGTGACGTCGTAATAGCGGCCCATCAGATGCGCGATGGTCGACTTGCCGCTGCCCGGCGGGCCGACGATGCCGATGGTCTTGCCCGGCCGCGCCTCGAGCGTGATGCCGCTCAAGGTGCGCCGGTCATGGGTCCAGCTCGGATACTGGAAGTCGACATCCTCGAATCGCAGCACGCCGGCGCCGACGGCCAGCGGCTTGGCGCCGGGCCGGTCGGCGACCGAGGGTTGCAGGTCGAGGGCGGCGAACAGGCGGCCGCCGCAGCTCGACGCGCGGGCGATCGAGTTGATCATCCAGCCGATCTGCCGGACCGGCATCTGCAGGATCGCCATGAAGGCGAGGAACTCGGCGAGCTGGCCGAGGCTGATCTCGCCGGCGATGGTCTTGGCACCGCCGACCCAGAGCACCAGGGTCATGGCCAGGAAATAGATGAAGGTGATCTGGGTGGTGTTGCCCACGAACAGCAGGATGCGCCGGCGCGCGATCGCCGCGGCGCCGGCGGCGATGCGGTCGAAGCGCACCAGCTCGAAGCCCTGGGCGGCGAAGGCGCGGACGACGCGGATGCCGCCGAGGTTCTCCTCCATCACCTTGGTCAGCTCCGCCAGTTCCTCCTGCAGCCTGAGCCAGGTGGCGCGGAGCTTCAGCCGGGCGAACGAGGCGCGGATGCCGACCAGGGGCACGAAGCTGAGCGCGATCAGCCCGAGCGCGACATCGATGCGGAGCAGGATGACGGCGCCGCCGCCGATCAGGATGGTCAGCAGGATCATCCGGAGCACCCCGGTGCTGACCCAGAGCCGGACGCCCTCGATGTCGAGGATGCCGCGAGTCATCAGGTCGCCGCTATGCACCCGGTCGTGCCAGGCGAAGCTGAGCGTCTGCAGCTTGCGGTAATAGGCGCGGCGCAGGCGATAGCCGATCAGGTGACCGACCGCCTCGCCCTGGTAGTTCTGCAGCATGGCGAAGAGGCCGCGCAGCACGCTGACGCCCATCAGCAGCAGCGCGGTGACCAGCAAGGCCCGGCGCGCCTCGGCCCCCGCCGCATCGCCCTCCACCGCGCCGGCCAGCAGCCCCTGGGCCTGGTCGACCGCCTGGCCGACGAATTGCGGCACGAACAGCTGGAAGACCGCCGCCAGCACCGTCGCGGCGATCGCGACCGCCATGCGCCAACGGTGGCGGAACGCCATCGCCGTGATGCGCCACAACACCCAGGTATCGAGGTTCGAGACCTCGATCTGGTAGTTGGGATCCGCATCGCTGTCGAGGCGCGGCGGCCGGTCGTCGCCGCGCGCCGTGGTGGCCGTACTGCTCACCGGGTGGCCCACCCCTTCGGAAATCCCCGGCCGCAACCATCCGGCCGGATCGCGGCCAGCCTAGAGCAATATCCGACCGTGTGGAACCGGTCCGGTTCCACACGGTCGGATAAAATTGCTCTACTTCTCAATAAGATAGAGCAGCTTTGTCCGATCGTCCGGATCGCCGAAGGCGATCCGGCCGATCGGATGCTGCTCTAGGCCGACCGGGCGGCGGCGGGCAAGACGGCTTTTGCGTCGCGGCCGACCAGTTCGCGGTAGAGCTCCGGATCCGTGGCGCCCTCGGTGCCGAACACTAGGACGCGGCTTTCAGCGTTGAGGCCGAGGGCGTCGGCCAGTTCCGGCCGCGCCGCCGCGAAGAGCGCGCCGGCCAGGCCGGCGACCGCGGATTCGCCGGCGACCAGCGGCGGGTCGCCGTTCGCGCCGTCGGCCAGCAGCCGCATCACCGCGACCGCCGCTTCGTCCGGCACGGTCATGAAAGCCGCCGCCGCCGCGGCCAGCAGCGGCCAGGCGACCAGCGACGGCTCGCCGCAGGCGAGGCCGGCCATCAGGGTGTCGATGTCGCCGGTCAACGCCACCGGCCGGCCGGCCCTGGCGCTTTCGTGGAGGCAGGCGGCGCGCGCCGGCTCGACCACCACGAAGCGCGGCCGGCGGGCGCCGTAATGCTGCCTCAGGCGGGCACACACCGCCGCGGCCATGCCGCCGACGCCGCCCTGCAGGAAGACATGGCTCGACGGTGCGTCGTTGGGCAATTGCCGGACCGCCTCATCGCCCATCACCCCATAGCCCTGCATCACCTGGCGCGGGACCTCGGTGTAGCCGTCGTAAGAAGTGTCGGAGACCACGAACCAGCCGTTGGCAACGGCGTCGGCCGCCGCCCGGCGAACCGAATTGTCATAGCTGCCGGGGGTGCGCACCACCTCGGCGCCGTATTGTGCGATGGCGTCGCGCCGGCCCTCGCTCACCGTCGCGTGGATATAGATCACCGCGCGGCAGCCGAAGGTCTTCGCACCCCAGGCGACCGAGCGGCCGTGATTGCCGTCGGTCGCGCAACAGACGGTGATGCCCGAGGTCACCTCGCGATGGGCGCCGCCGGCGAGCGCCGCGGCGGACACCGCGCCTGCGCCCGTCCGTTCCGCGACCTGTCGTGCCAGCAGGCGGTAGACGGCATAGGCACCGCCCAGCGCGTTGAAGCTGCCGAGGCCGAAGCGGCCGGATTCGTCCTTGTAATGGCTGGCGCCGAGCCCGGCCGCCCGGGCCAGCCGCGCCGCGGCGATCAGCGGTGTCTCGGCGTAGCCGGGCCACGCGGCGCTCTCGCGCACCGCCGCGTCGAAATCCACGGGGTCGAGGATGGCCGTTTCCGCCGCGCCATAGGCACGGTCCGGCGCGACGGCCGGATTGGCGAACAGCCGGGCGGCGCCGGCCTCGGCGAGCAGGGTCATGGCTGCCATGTTCTTGCTGTCCAGGAACGTCGCGGCAGTATCGCCGGCCCAGCGATCCCATTCAATTGCCCCGAGGGGCCGCTCACTCGGCGGCGGCGACCAACTCGGGCGGGTTGCGGACCGGGCGATAAGACAAGAAGCCAAGCACCGCGGGCGCCGCGCTTCCCGGCCGGCGCACCGGCAGGAACAGGCTGTCGTAATCGATCAGCCTGGCGCCGCGGGCGAAGAACCGCGCCGAGCGCGGCAGCGGCTTGCCCGATTCCAGCACCACCCGCAGCACGTAGCGCCAAGTCTCCCAGACTGCCAGATCGAGGCAGGCGGCGAGGCGCCGCTCGGTGAGCTCCGCCTGCTCACAGAAAGCGCCAAGCCAACGGCCCGAGGACACGATGCGCGCCGCGGCGGCGCCATCCGCGAGATCGAGCAGGAAATGATGCGGCGCCAGCGGATCGTCGGCCGCGACGAAAAAGTCGGCCGGCGCCGGCGGCCCGGCATCCGGCGCCAACGCGTCCCAGCGTCCGATGGCCCGGGCGATCATGGCATCGCCGGAAAGCGGGCTCGCCGGCAGGCCGGGCAAATCCGCGTCCAGCAGCCGGCGGATCAGATGCAACGCCACGGCGTCCTTGCCCTTGCGCTCCGGCGCGCCAATGTCCGGTTCCATCGCCATCGCGGCAAAGCCTCTCTCGCGACTCAAGGGCCTATCGGCCGACGAGGCCTTATTGGGACCGAATCGAATTAATAAATGATTTAATTTTCGAGATATTGATCAAACTTGATGTATTTACTGCAATATTCAAGTTCATATGATTTTAAGATCAATTTACTTCTGTATTTAATATATTTTTAACAAAATCCAGAGTTGAGCTAAACGTGACGTTAATGCCTACCCTGTATTTACTTTGATGTGCGCGATAATGAAAATCACGAGATTTGGCTTGGGCGCAGACGCCAACCCGACGTCGTCGCGACGTCGCCTGGCGGGACGGCGCCGCGCATCTCGCCCTGGGGGCGGGCCAGATGAGCGGCGCCAAACCGAAGACGCCTTTTTCGTCCGGGCAACCGTTCCGCCGCTGGCCGCAGTTCCTGCTGGAACGGGTCGACGGCTATGAGGCGCGTGTCCGCGCCAGCGGCGGCCATTTGTTCGGCAAGCCGCCCGGCGAGGACGCGATCCTGCTGGTCAGCAACGACTACCTTTCCCTCGCCCATCACCCCGTCATCGTCGGGCCGCAGGCCCGCTCCCTGATCGATGACGGCAACGGCCTGCTGATGTCCTCGGTCTATATCGGCGAAGACAGCGCTCAGCGCCGCTTCGAACGGCGCCTCGCCGCCTTCATGGGGGCCGAGGACGGCCTGCTCAGCCAGTCCGGCTGGTGCGCTAATGTCGGGCTGATGCAGGCGATCTCGGACCCGACCAGTCCGGTCTATCTCGATGTCCTGGCGCATATGTCGCTCTGGGAGGGAGTGCACAGCGCGGGCGCCGCCGGTTATCCGTTCCGCCACAACGACGCCGAACACCTGGCGCGGCAGATCGCCAAGTCGGGGCCCGGGATCGTGGTGGTCGACGCGGTCTACAGCACCAACGGCTCCGTCGCGCCGATCCGTGAGATTGTCGAGGTCGCCGAGCGGAGCGGCTCCGTCATCGTGGTCGACGAATCGCACGCCCTCGGCACCCATGGGCCACAGGGCCAGGGCCTGGTCGCCGATCTCGGGCTGAGCGACCGGGTGCACTTCCGCGCCGCCAGCCTGGCCAAGGCGTTCGCCGGCCGCGGCGGCATCGTTGTCGGCCCGCGCCGGATGATCGAGTTCATCCGCTATGCCGCCAAGCCCGCGATCTTCAGCTCGACCGTCCTACCGCACGAGATCGCCGGCTTCGACGCGACGCTCGACGTCATCATTCGCGAAGACTGGCGCCGCCGGCGCCTGGTGCGCAATTCCAACTATCTGCGCCAGGGTCTGAACGACCTCGGCTTCAATCTCGACGGCAGCGCCTCGCAAATCATATCGCTGGAGGTCGGGTCCGAACGGGATACATTCCACCTGCGCGACCTGCTGGAGGCCGAGGGCGTGTTCGGTTCCGCCTTCACGGCGCCGGCCACGCCGCATCGGCGCGCCCTGGTCCGGTTCTCGGTCAACTGCGACCTGACACGCGCCGAGCTCGACCGGGTGATCGCCGCCTGCGACAAAGTGCGCAAGCCGGCCGCCTACCTCGACTGGACGTCGTCCCGACGGTTGCGCCACGCCAGGACCGTGGCCGCCTGACATTTCGGTCGATCTTTCAGGCCGGTCAATCGTCCGGGCCGGTCAATCGTTCAGGCTGGCGTGGATCGCCTCGAGATAGCGCTCATAGGCATAGACACGGCCGCCGTCGATCTCCGGCGGGTCGTCGACCACAGCGTAGTAGTAACGCGTCTCCCCCTCCAGCATCTCGGCCGGATGAAGATAGGCCCGCCAGTCGTCGAGCCCCGGTGAATAGAACCCCTCGCTCTGCCAGAAATAGGGCACCATGCAGCGGCTCGCCAGCGCTTCAAGCAACTCCGACGGGGCATCCTGGTCGCGCGCGATCTCCCACTGCCCGCGCATGTCCTGATCGTCGAGCACCCTGAGCAGGCCGCAGCGGCCTTCCGCATCGAGCATCAGAAAGCCGCCGCAATCGCCGGCCAGGTAGTATTCGACGACGCCGCGGCGCCGACGGATCTCGTCGAACAACGCGGCAAAGCCGGCATCGTGCAGGAAGCCCGGCGCCTGGCTGCCGAGCGTGCCCATGATGGTCTCGGAGATGTCCGCGAAGTGCCGCGTCTCCAACGCGGCGATGTTGCTGTTCACCAGCTCCAGCGCCGCCGGATCGCTCTTGACGATGAAGCGGTCGATGATGCCGCGGTTGAACGCCTCGACCGCGGTCTTCTCGTCCGCCTTGCCGGTCAGCAGGATCTTGTGCACGGCACGGGACGCGATGCGCTCGCAGAACTCGAGCCCGTTCAGACCGGGCATGGCGTAATCGACGACGACGACCGACACTTCCTCGAAGCGGCTCGGATCATAGACGGCGGCGGCGATCTTCGACAGCTCGATCGTCACCAGGCGATCGCTCAGCGCCGGCTCGATGCCGTCGGGCTGGCCGCGCCGGCCGGCCAGCAAGGCCTCGTGCAGGCGTGGCGCGGCCGCCTGGCGCGCGATGAAGTCGAGCGCCTTGAACGGCGAATCGAAGATCGCCGCCGCCAGGTTGTCGTCGAGGCCGACCGACAGGCTCTGCAGGAACACCCGGTCGTCGTCGACGAACAGCACCGTGGTGGGATAGCGGTAGGGGAGCAGGGCAGCCATCGCGCGCCTCAAACCTTGGGGAATCTCAACTCGAACTCGGTGAACCGACCGGCTTCCGAGCGGCAGCCGATGCGTCCGCCGAAGCTCTCCATCACCATCTTGCAGAAGGCGAGCCCCATGCCGGTGCCGGTGCCGTGTTCGAGCGACGAATAGAACGGCTCGAAGATATGCGGCAGCCGGTCGGCCGGGATGCCCGCGCCGGTATCGCGGAAGTAGAGGAAATTGGCCTCCGGCCGCTGCTCCATGCGGACGCTGATGTCGCCGCGGCCGGCCTGGTTGACGAAATAGAGCGCGTTCTTGAGCAGGTTGAACAGCACGTGGATGACCAGCAGGTCGGAACCCCGGAAGTAGAAGTCCTGCTCGGCCGACCAATGGATCCGGTTGCGCTCGGCTGCCGATTTGAAAACGTAGCGGCCGAGCGCCTGCTCGATGCAGCCGGCCATCGAGTAGGTCCCGAAATGTTCCGGCGGCGGCGCCGTGCCGCCCGCATTGGCCAACAACATGTCGATGATGACGTTGGCATAGTCCGTCTCGGCGGTGATCCGGGCAGGCGCCTTCGCCATACCGTCGAGCTGGGCCTGACGAATCTTGTCGACGTCGAGCCCCCCGTCACGCGCCTTGCGATAGGCGTCGAGCAGGGTCGGCAGGTGGCGTTCCAGCCCGACGGCGCCGGCCTTGATGGCGAGCAGCGGCGTGCGCATCTCGTGCGCGATGTTGCCGGCGGCGGCGAGCAGCGCCCGCATGCGCTCGCGCTTGGCCAGTTCCGCCCGGTAGTTGACCACGCTGCCGAAGGCGACGACGAACAGCACGACCGGGATCCATTCGGCGTCGAAGTCGTCGGGCAGGACGACGCCTTCGGTCAGAAAGAAGCAGAGCCAGCCGAGCAAGGTGCCGATGACGATCATGATGATCAGGTTGAGCCAGTCGACCACCAAGACCAGCAGGAAGGTCATCACCATCGCCGCCATCTGTGAGACCTGCGAGGCGGCGCTCATCAGCATCATGTAGGTAAAGAAGAACGGCAGCGCGTAGAGGCAGGTCAGATACCAGAACAGCGGCTCGAACCGTCGGACCGCGGCGGGCCAATGATGCCGCGTCAGCGCGACCACGAACAGCGCCGTGCCGACCAGCCTGAGCGCCAAGTTCTCGTAGGATTGCGGAAACAGGTAGACCCAAATCAAATAGTACAGGGGAAAGGCAATCGCGCTGAGAATTGAGACCGGGGTCAGCGCCGGTTCCAGATAATAGAGGTTCTGCAGGAACAGGTCCCTGGCCAGCTTGGCGACCTCGCGCAGGCCGCGGCGCCGGCCGTGTGTCACCAGGGGTCTAGGGCCGGCCATCGAGCGATCCACCACCATCCACCCCCGGCCTCACGGCTCGATCAGGCCGAACGCAACGGCGCGCGCCACCGCATGAACACGGTTGGCAACGCCGAGCTTCTTCATCACGTTCTTCAGGTGGAAGTTCACCGTGACCTCGGCGACGTCCAGGATCACCGCGGTTTCCCACGAGGTCTTGCCGCGCGCCGCCCAGTGCAGGCATTCCGCCTCGCGGGCGGTCAGGGCGACGCTGCTGAAGGTCGCCGGCTCGCGACAGCGTTGCACCGCATCGTGGAAATGCAGCGCGATGAACTGCAGCATCGGCTCGGTTTCGGCGGCCACCGCCTGCAGATCCCGGCGCGTGCCCTGCGTCGCGACGCTGAACGCGGCGAACCGGCCGCCCGGCGCATGGATCGGAATTGTCACGCCGCAGGCCATGCCGGCCTCGGCGAGATTCCGCATCACCGCCGTCTCGCGCGCGCTCGAGCCCTCGGTGGTTTCCTCCACGTCCCAGCACACCGGCAGGACGCTGCGTATCGACTGCGTCAGGATCAGGTCGTCGCGATGGCCGTGACCGTCCAGATAGGCCTGCCGCCAGCCGTTGCCGAGGTTATCGATCACCAAGGGAAGCTGCTCGCCGTCAAGCGGCAGGTCGACGCAGACATAACGCAGCGCCGCGTAGCCCAGTTCGGCCAATGCCGGGCCGACGCCGTCACAGCATTCTTGTGTCGTGCCGGCCGAATCCAGGCAGTCCAGGATCGGTTGGACGGAAACCGCCATGATCCCCGTTCGCCTCGTCTTGCGCGGGCAGCCGGCACACGGAGCCTCGGCGGATTTGGCTCCGCTCGCGTCGCGCCCATCATTTCGCTGCGGCCGGAGACCCCCACCCTGGGCCACAATGCACCGGTTACGACAGCGTCGACACCCACTATGACTCCTGGCGGGTCGATAATAAAGGTGATTAGGGGGTCACTTCGGATCGCCCACCGGCAAATCTACGATCTATGCGTGCAATTTACTGATTATTTCTTGTCTAAAGGGAAATTGATCTCCACCGTGACCCCGTCCGGATCCCTGACGAACAATTGGGCCATGCGCAGCTTCGGTACCTCACGCTCGCGGTATTCGACCTCGGCCTGTTCCAACCGCTGCTTCATCTCGGCAAGACCGCTCGCCCGGAAGGCGACATGGTCGATGCTGCCGGTGTCGGTCGCGCCCTTGCTGCGGCCGCCGATCAGGTGCACGACCGGCGCGTCGCCGACATAAAGCCAGGCACCCGGGAAATCGAACGGCGGTCGGTCGCCATCGACCATGCCGAGCACGCGGACATAGAAATCGCGCGATGCATCCACGTCGCTGGCCAGGATCGTGCAGTGATCGATCGATTCGATAGCCATGGCCGGAATCCTCTCCTTTCTGCCACCGAAGCCAGGGTAGCGGCGCCCCTGCCCGCCCGCAACCGGGTGCGCGAATTGTTGCGGCGCCGCGGCCCCGGTTCGGCGACGGATTGGCCGCCGCGATGCCATGTGCTAAGGAAGTGCCCGCTATGCGCAAGAATGCGGCGCCGCCGCGTGCAGCGTGGGACGGCGCGGCGGATCGGAGCCGGCATCGGACTGGCCGGCGAGGGGAGAATTTCATGCGGATCACCGGATCGGCACTCAAGCTGTCAGTTGCGGCGGCGGCGGCGCTGCTCATCGCCCCGGGCGCGGCGTTGGCGCAACCGGACGCGGTCGACGGCGCTGGTGCTGTTCATCCCCCTGCCCGGCCTGGCACTGTTCTACGGTGGGCTGGTGCGCGCCGAGACCGTGCTCTCGGTGCTGATGCACTGCTTCGCCATCGCCTGCCTCGCCTC
>CAJHXX010000191.1_pt1 | contig 15648 bp, 15 predicted proteins | sample 9198511 | NCBI WGS metagenome assembly CAJHXX01 (sample SAMEA7708325, study PRJEB35096) | sediment metagenome | biome: marine neritic benthic zone biome [ENVO:01000025]; feature: sediment [ENVO:00002007]; material: shallow marine sediment [ENVO:03000034] sea grass bed [ENVO_01000059] ...
CGCGGCGCAGGCCAAGATCTTCGCTTCCGAGGCGGCGATCGACATCACCAACCAGGCCTTGCAGGTGTTCGGCGCCGCCGGCTATTCGCGCAACAACCCGCTTGAGCGCCTCGCGCGCGACGCCCGCATGTTCACCATCGGCGGCGGCACCGCGCAGATCCTGCGCACCCTGGTCGCCGGCCGCATCCTGGAGCGCAAGCTGCCCCAGACCCGCGACGGCCACGCCAAGCTCGCCGCCCACGCGGCGACCAGGCAGGCGGCGGAATAAGGCGGAAGCAATTTCTCCGGCCACCGAGAGTTGACCGGGCAGCGCTTCCCTTGCGCCCGCTTTCCGGCTATTCAGACCCGCCCGGCGCCGTCGATTTGGGCCGGGCGGCAATCGTTTCGAGGCGTCATGACGACCAACACGGTAAAGCGCGGCCGCGAGTTCCTGCACACGCCGGGGCCGACCAACATCCCCGACCGCATCCTCAATGCCATGCACCGGCCGGCGATCGACTTTTCCGGGCCCGACTTCCTGGCGCTGGCGCGCGACATCTTTCGCGACGTGAAGCCGATCTTCAAGACCGAGGGCGAGGTGTTCATCTACACCTCGTCCGGCCACGGCGCCTGGGAAGCGGCGCTCGCCAACGTGCTGGCACCCGGCGACAAGGCGCTGGTGCCGGAGACCGGCCAGTTCTCGATGAGCTGGCGCGACATGGCCGAGAAGCTCGCCATCGAGGCCGAGCTGCTGCCCGGCGACTGGCGGCACGGCATCGACCCGGCCAAGGTCGAGGCGCGGCTCGCGCAAGACCGCGACCATTCGATCAAGGCGGTGATGATGGTGCATACCGACACCGCCACCGGCGTCACCTCGGACATCCAGGCGGTGCGCCGCGCCATTGACACCGCCGGCCATCCGGCGCTGCTGATCGTCGACATCATCGCCTCGCATCTGACCACCGATTTCCGCATGGACGAATGGGGCGTCGACATCGCCATCTCGGCCTCGCAGAAGGGCCTGATGCTGCCGCCCGGCCTCGGCCTGACGGCGGCCAGCCCGAAGGCGCTCGCCGTCGGCGCGGAGAGCGCCCGGCCGCGCAGCTATTGGGACTGGCGCGCGCGCCAGGGCGAGGAGCATTACCGCTGGTTCTGCGGCACCGCGCCCGAGCATCTGATCTTCGGCCTGCGTGAATCCCTGAATATGATCGCCGAGGAAGGCATGGACGCGATCTTCGCCCGCCATGCCCGCCTCGCCGGCGCCGTCCGCGCCGCGATCGGCGTCTGGGCGGAGGCCGGCGCGGTCGAGCTCAACGCGCTGCTGCCGGCCGAGCGCGCCGATTCCGTCACCACCATTCTGACGGCGGACGGCCACGATCCCGATATGGTGCGCGCCACCGCGCGTGAGCGCTTCCGCGTCTCGCTCGGCGGCGGCCTCGGGCAGCTCGGCGGCCGCGCCTTCCGCATCGGCCATATGGGCGACCTGAACGAGCCGATGGTGCTGGGCGCCCTGGCCGGCGTCGAGGCGGCCCTGCAGGTATGCGCCATCCCGCACGGCAAGGGCGGGGTGACCGCGGCGATCGACCATCTGGCCCAGACCGCCTAGGGCATCGGGCGGCGGCGCCCGCGGGCATCGGTCGGTGCGCCGGCCGGATCTATGCCCGAATCGCGCAGGTCTGCGCTGTGGCTGCAACAAGCACGTGTATCGACCCCGCCATTGCCAGCATCGATAACGCTTCCTTAAAGCATCCGCACTAATTTCAACTTTTCGAGGGGTTGGAAGAGTTCCGCACAACTTTGCATCTAGTCCATTTAGATCAGGAGTCCCTGACATGAACGGAAAAGTCATGATCGGCTTGTCGGTTGCTGCCGTCGCCGTGATCATCGGCTCGGTAGCGGTACTCGGTCCCATGCCCGGTGCCAGCAAGAAGGTCCTTTTCATCGATTCCTACCACCAAGGCTATCCCTGGAGCGACGGGATTACCGCCGGCATCCGGAAGACGTTGGACGGCGCCAAGGTGGACCTGAGGATCCATCGCATGGATACCAAACGCAACGGGTCGGAGATGTTCAAGAAACAGGCGGCGTTGAGGGCCAAGACGGTGATCGAGGACTTCGATCCCGACGTCGTCATCGCCACCGACGACAACGCGTCCAAATATCTGATCGTGCCGTATTACCGTGGCGGCCAACTGCCGTTCGTGTTCGCGGGCGTCAACTGGGACGCCTCGGTCTACGGTTTCCCGGCGAGCAACGTGACCGGCATGGTCGAGGTCTCCCGTCCCAACGACTTGCTGGATATGCTGCGCACCTTCTCCGGCGGCGTGACGCTGGGTTCGCTGACCGGCGACACGGCCACCGGCCGCAAGGAGAACGGCTACTACGTCAAGGAGTTCGGCATTACCTTCGATCGGGAGTTCTACGTCTCCACCTTCGCCGAGTGGAAGCAGGCTTACCGGACCCTGCAGGACGAGGTGGACATCGTGCTGATGTACAACAATGTCGGGATCGACGGCTGGAACGACGAGGAGGCGGTTCGCTTCGTGCAAGAGAACACCCGGGTCCCGAGCGGTTCCGTGCAGCCCTGGATGGCTCCTTACGTCCTGATCGCCTACACCAAGGACGCTGACGAGCAGGGCGAGTGGGCGGCAACCGCGGCGCTGGAGATACTCGCGGGCCGGTCTCCGGGCGATATTCCGTTGACCACCAACGAGCGAGGCAAGATGATGCTGAACTCGGCCCTCGCAAACCGGCTGCAGCTCGACATCCCGGCCGAGCTGCTGCGGTCGGCCGATGAGGTGATCAATTAGTCAGGCGGGCACCGGCGGGCGGGCCGCTGGGCCGGACCGCCGGTGCGCGTCGTACCGTCATCGGTGACGGGCCCCGCATACCGCGGGAAATCGTGTGAACCGAAATCTGTAGCCTCATACGGAGCTGTTGGCCATGGCACGCTGGCTGTTTGAGGGTCCGATTACGCGTTCGATGCGGCGGCCGTCGATCTACGGTCGGAAAATTGATCCTAAGAAGCTCGACCGCCAACCGCTCCGCCGATCCGGGCGGCATGACGCGCGATGGCGCGTTCGTGCCGGTTTCGCGGCCTGCCTCGCGGCATCGGCGGCGTCGGCGGCCAACGCGCAGGAGCTGACCTGGGTCGGCTGTCGGGGCGACCTGATGCAGAGCGGCATGGAGGCCCTGGCCGAAGCCCACGCGACGGCCCAGGGCATCTCGATCGCGGTCGAGCCCGGCGATACCACCGCCAGTATCCGTGCGGTCGCGGCCGGCGCCGCGGATCTGGGCTGCAGCGGTCGGCAGAAGTCGCGCAGCGACCAGGAACGGGACGCCAAGCTGATCCCGATCGGCTGGGACGCCCTGGTCGTCGTCGTCCATCCGTCCAATCCGGTGAGAAGTGTCACCGTTGCTGACCTCAAGCGCGTCTATGCGGGCGAGATCACCAACTGGCGCGGCCTGGGAGGGCCGGATGCGCCGATCGAGCTGCTGGTGCGGGAAAGCGCGACCTCCGGCATCGGCGTGATGCTCCGGAAGCTGCTGTTTCAGGATCCCGACCACGGTGTTTCCGGTATCGTCGTGGGGCCGGAGGCGGCCGATTCCATCGAGGGGCGCGTGCAGGCTAATCCCCTGGCCGTGGCGGCCACCAGCGTCGGCCGGGCGCGCGCGGACCGGCTCACCATGTTGAGCGTCGACGGGATCCAGCCGCACTATCAGGATATCGCCACCGGCAAGTATCCGTTGGTCCGGCCGCTCTATCTCGTGGTTGCCAAGCAGGCCAGCGAGGCGGTCGAACAATTTGCCCGGTTTATCAAAGGCGCGGAAGGCCAGCAGCTCGTCAGATTCTCGGGTACTGTCAATCTGGCCGATGGCGTCAAGCTGTGGGGGCGATTCCGCAAGGCCGTCACCAAGCCACGCGGCGGGTGAGGCGCGCGGCGCGGTCTCCGGCGCCGCTGCCGGGCCGGTCGGTTTCTCGGCCGCCCCGCCACAATTGATCCAGATCAAATTCGGCCGCGGGCCCCGTGCTACCAGGGTCGTATTCGGTTGGGCGGACATTGTCGGGGGCTGCCATCATGAGCGCCATTCTGCGCGTGCTGAGGCGCGAGCATCAATGCATGGCGCGGCTGCTCGACGTGCTGGAGCGGCAGATCGCGCGGGTCGAGGCGGGCAGGGCGCCCGACTACGAGATCGTCGAGGCGGTGGTCGATTTCTTCCTCGAATTTCCGGACAGCCACCACCATCCCAAGGAGGACCTGGTGTTCGCCAAGCTGCGCCTGCGCGATCCGCGGGCCGCGGCGCGGGTCGGCGACTTGCATGCCGAGCATGAGGCGCTGGCCGAGCTGACGCTGCGCTTCGCCGACGGCTTCGATTGGATGCTGGAGGATCCGGCGCCGTCCGGCGACTGGTTCGAGCATGGCGCCCGGCAATTCGTCGACTTTCTGCGCCGCCACATCGGGCTCGAGGAGGAGGTGCTGTTCCCGGCCGCCGAGCGCGCGCTCGAGCCGTTCGACTGGCCGGAGATCGACGCCGCCTTCGCGCTGAGCGGCCATTCGCTCGGCGACGACCCGGCCAAGCGGCGCTTCGAGCTCCTCTACGACGAGGTGCTGCTGCTCGACGGGGTCGACCGCGCCGAGCCGCCGGAGGCTTGAGGCGGCGGGCCTCGTCACGTCATTGCGGGCGCGCCGACGCAATCTCGACCAAGCGAGACACCACGGCGCCGAGATCGCCACGGCGCTCCGCGCCTCGCGATGACGTGTGGGCGGTGAGGATGTAACCTCTCGGCGGCAAAGCTTCGCCGAATCACCCGTTGCTGCGCCATTACGTTTTGCTGTCTGGGGCGTCATGTTCGAGTTGGTCGTCTCCTTCGGTCGTCTGGTCGCCGGCACCCTGCGCGACCTGGCGCCCATCGTCCTGGTGGTCGCGTTCTTCCAGATTGTCGTGCTGCGCCAGCCGTTCCCCAACCTGGCCGACGTGCTGGTCGGCATGGTCTTCGTCATGCTCGGCCTGGCCCTGTTCCTGCGCGGCCTCGACATGGCGCTGTTTCCGATCGGCGAGGCGCTGGCCGGCGCCTTCGCGCGCCGGGGCAGTCTGGTCTGGCTGCTGGCCTTCGCCTTTGCGCTCGGCTTCGGCACCACGGTGGCGGAGCCGGCGCTGATCGCCATCACCAAGGAGGCGGCCCGGGCCATGGCCGCGGCGGGCGAGATCGCCGACGAGCCGGAGGCACGCGCCGCCTATGCCTCGGCGCTCCGCTATACGGTCGCCTTCGCGGTCGGCATCGCCCTGCTGGTCGGGGTGATCCGCATCCTCAAGGGCTGGCCGCTGCATCTGCTGATCATCGGCGGCTATATCCTGGTGGTCGGGCTGACCGCCGCGGCGCCGCCGGAGATCGTCGGCATCGCCTATGATTCCGGCGGCGTCACCACCTCGACCATCACCGTGCCGCTGGTTACCGCGCTCGGCGTCGGCCTGGCGACGGTGATCCGCGGCCGCAACCCGATGGTTGACGGCTTCGGCCTGATCGCCTTCGCCAGCCTGACGCCGATGATCTTCGTGCTGCTGTTCGGCATGGTGGTGTAGGTGATGGGTGCCGGCTGGCTCGTGCCAATCGGTGCGGCGCTGCTCGACACGCTGCTCGACGTGCTGCCGATCGCCGCCATCCTGCTGTTCTTCCAGCTCGCGGTGCTGCGCCAGCCGATCGCGCATCTGAAACGGCTGATCACGGGCTTCGTCCATGTGGTGCTCGGCCTGGCGCTGTTCCTGGTCGGGCTGGAGCAGGCGCTGTTCCCGATCGGCAAGGGCATGGCACAGCAGCTGACCGACCCCGCCTTCATCGGCAGCGCCGGCGCGGCGGACGGTACGGAGGACGGGCCGGGCTGGGCCGACTATTACTGGGTCTACCTGTTCGCCGCGGCGATCGGCTTCTCGACCACTATCGCCGAGCCGGCGCTGATCGCCGTTGCCGTCAAGGCCGGCCGCGTCTCGGGCGGCGCGGTCGACGCCTGGGGCCTGCGCCTCGCGGTGGCGCTCGGCGTCGGGCTGGCGATCGCCGTCGGCGCGTTGCGCATCGTCACCGGCACGCCGCTGCATCTCTACATGATCGCCGGTTATCTGGTCGTCGTCGTCCAGACCATGTTCGCGCCGCGCATGATCATCCCGCTCGCCTACGACTCGGGCGGGGTGACCACCTCGACGGTCACCGTGCCGCTGGTCGCGGCGCTCGGCCTCGGCCTGGCCTCGACGGTGCCGGGCCGCAGCCCGCTGCTCGACGGCTTCGGCCTGATCGCGCTGGCCAGCCTGTTTCCCATGATCACGGTGATGGGCTATGCCCAGATCGGCGCCTGGCGGGCCGCGCGTGCCGCCCGCCGCGATACGGAGCCGGCCGAGGAGCCCGACAACCAACGGAGGGAGCCATGAAGTTCAAGCTGATCGTCGCGATGGTCTCGGACCAGAAGACGGAGGTGGTATTGGAAACCGCGCGCCATGGCGGCGCCACCGGCTGCACGGTGATCACCAGCGCCCGCGGCGAGGGGCTGGAGCCGCCGAAGACCTTCATGGGGCTGACCCTCGAGGGCCAGCGCGACGTCGTCTTCCTGCTCGTGGAAGAGCATTTGAGCCGCTACATTCTGGAGAGCATCGCCGAGGCCGGCCGCTTCGAGGAGGAGCCCGGCGTCGGCGTCGCCTTCCAGGTCGATATCGAGGACGCGGTCGGCCTCGGCCGCCAGATCAAGGTGATCGAACAGGAAATCGAGGACGAGATATGACCGTGCACGACTATATCAAGGTGCGCCAGGTGATGACCCCGTCGCCGCGCATCATCGACGGCCTGGCGACGGTGCGCGAGGCGATCGAGCATATGCGCGACGACAAGGTCAACTCGCTGGTCATCGACCGGCGCCACGAGGGCGACGAATACGGCATGGTCACCCTGCAGGACATCGCCGCCCAAGTGATCGCCCAGGACCGCTCCGTCGACCGCACCAATGTCTACGAGATCATGTCCAAGCCGGTGCTGACAGTCGACGTCGACATGGACATCAAATACGCCATTCGCATGCTGACTCGCTTCGCGCTGCGCCGCGCCCTGGTGACCGAGAAGGGCGGCATGGTCGGCCTGGTCACGCTCCGCGACATGGCTTTCCGCTACACCGCCCCGGCGGGGGCGGCGGAGAAGGAGTGACGGGGGAAGGGACGGTGTATGGTAGGATTAGGGGCAAAAGCGGATAGTTTGGCGGCATGAAACACGTTTGCGACGCGCCGGCCAGGAAGAGTTGGTTCCGGATCGAGACGGAGGCCGAGGCCGAGCAGGAATCGGTGCTGATGGACCACGCGGTCGCGAAGCATTTCCGGCGCGCGGAAGAGAGCGCGGCGCAAAGCTTCAAGCCGGCGTCGACCGTCTATATCGAGCGGGACATCGGCCTGAAGCAGCATATCCAGCGGGCGATGCCGCTTTTCCTGACCCTGAGGGACTCGGACGGCGACGCGCTGGCCACCGCCATGCTGCCGCCGGGCGGCCGGAGCGATCCGGCCTTCAGAATCATCATCGTCGGCAAGGGCAACGGCGATCCCTATCCCGACCATGACGCGGCGATCGAGGCGCTCGGTGCCCATTTCGGCCTGACCCTCGACCGCGCGAATTGCTATCCCTACAGCCGATAGCCGCCGCCGCAAAATAAAGTGCGTATCGCGGAACGGTGCGAGTCGGCCCGCGCCGAGAGCGGCAGTCATCTGAAATCGAGAGCGACCGGCGGCCCAGCAATTGGCGCGCCCGCAAGGCTTCGACCACTTCCCGAAATGACGCGTTCGTTGGGCGATCTTCAGGTTTCGCTTTTGACCGGATTCAATGCCCGGCGGGACCAGCGGCGTAGTAGAATCGGCAGATGCGACGTTATCGCCCGGGAATCAACCAGCGGGGTGTTCGGTGTGAGGCGGTTCTTGTTGCGGCTGGCGCTGTGCGCCGCTCTGTCCCTTGCCGGTGCCTGCGCCGATAGGCCCGGCGCCCGACTCGCCGCGCCGCTGCAGACAACGGCATTCGTGCATGTGAACCTGATCCCCATGACGGAAGAACGCGTCGTGCAGAATCAGACGGTGCTGATCAAAGCGGGGCGAATTGCCGCTGTCGGCCCTTCGGCGCAAACCGAGATTCCGCCGGGGGCGGTCGTCATCGACGGACGCGGGGCCTACTTGATGCCCGGCCTTGCCGACATGCACATGCACACCAGGGAAGACTGGCTCGGCGACACTTGGCCGGTCGCCCCGTTCGATCTCTATCTGGCCAATGGCGTCACGACCGTGCGCGACTTCGGGCCGGCCGGACGGTCTCAGGCCTATGCGCTTCGGTGGCGCGACGCCATTGCGCGCGGGAAACTTCGCGGGCCGACGCTTTACGTCGCCGGGATGATCAGCGGCTTGAGCGAAGATCCCGCCGGTCTCGTCGAGGCGCTGGCGGCGCAAGGCGTCGACTTCATCAAGATGTACTCGTTTCTGTCGCGGGACGACTATCGCCGGGCGATGGCTGCTGCCAAACGCTTGAGTATCTACACGGCGGGTCACATCCCCTTTGCGGTCGGCCTGGACGGCGTCATCACGGAAGGCATGGACGAGATCGCCCATATCGAGGAGCTGGACTTCGAGCTCCTGGATTTCGACAGGAACAGGAAGCTGCAGCCACGGCAGTGGTTCCAATATGTCATCCGTTCCGCGGCAGAGCAGTTTGCAGCCGACCTGAGCGCGAAAGTCGATGAGCTCCTTTCCGCCAATCGTGATCGGATATCCGCCTTGGTGCGAAAATTGCGGTCCAAGGACATTCCCATATGCACCACGCTGGTCCTGAGCGACGTGCTCGTTCAAAAGCTGTTTGAACCGAAGCGCTTTCTGTCGCGCGCCGAGAACAGGTTCATGCCGCGCGGCTATCTACGGGCCTTCCGTCAGGGTACGGAAAAGCATCAGCGGCAGTTTGCCGGCAATGCGGCGGTCGCCAAGCTCAAATCCGCATTGGAACGCGCGTTGCTGATCGAACTGCGGCGGGCCGGCATACGGCTGTTGCTGGCGACGGATGCGGGTACCGGGGCCATGGGCATCGTGCCGGGACTCTCGATTCACGATGAGCTGCAAATCTTACGCGAGGGCGGCTTGACGCCGTATCAGGCCATCGCCGCCGGGACGTCGGAAGCCTCAAAGGTCGTCGCCGCGATGACCGGAGAGGACGAATTCGGCACCATCGAGGTTAGCAAAAGGGCCGATTTGATCCTGATGGATAAGAACCCGCTCGAGGACGTCGCGAACATCAAGAGCGTTCGAGGTGTCATGTCGAATGGCCGCTGGTACCCGAGAGAGACGCTGGAACGGATAACAGCTTCGCGGGAATAGCTCGGGCTGTTCGTGCAGGGTGCAAGAATGCCGACATGGTCGGCCTGGTCACGCTGCGCGACCTGGCATTCCGCTACACCGTCCCGCCGGTGGCGGCCGCCGATCACGGTTCATCACGCTGCGTTCAGCTGTGAACGCTGTCACTAATGCGCGCCCCATCGCCACCCTATGTGTTTGAGACCAGCCGCGACACCGATGGCCAAACACGGGAGCGTGCGATGCGTTTCACAGACAAGAAACCGGATCCTTATTGGGTTCCAGCATCGATAATTTCCGGTGCGGCTGCTGCAGCCCTGGTGATGCTGTCCGGGATAGGGACGCCAGCCTTGGCGCAAACGGCATGTTCGGCTCGCAGCGAGGTGATCGAACAGCTCGGCACGAAATACGCAGAGGCGCCAGTGTCCATGGGGCTCGCGAGCAATGGTACGCTCTCGGGTCGCCGGCCTCACACACAACGCACCCGCAGTGGAGACAGCCCATGCCCGGCAAATACGCGAATCGCGACGAGGGCAGCCGCAACTACCAGCGCCAGCAAGCGGCGGCGCTGATCGCCAACTACGGTTTCGACGGCGCGCTCGACGTCTGCCAGAACAACCGCTGGGATGGTGTGCTGGAAACCCTGCTCACGGTCCGCCGATGCCCGCCGCCGGAAGCCGATAGGTAGAGCGATTCTATCCGAACGGATATTGCTTTAGGGAGCCTTCAGCCGCTTCGACTTACGCAGTCGCCATCCTGCAAAACCAAGCCCGGCCAGACCGGCGGCGAAAAGAGCGAGGCCCGCGGGCTCCGGGATCGGAGCCGGGCCGCCGCCGCCGAACGACAGTTTTTCGACAACGAAGGTGTCGACAAAGCCGCCGCTACTGAATTTGAAGGAGTCAAAACTGGTCGAGCCGACGATACCGATGAAACCGGCGGCGACGCCGGTGGACGCGTCGACATTTATGGATTGGGTCCCGGTTCCGTCGAAATCGCCGACGAGGTTCGTTGTATTGTTGATGGAAAAGAATTCGAACGCAAAACCCGTGACCGGCGCGGGAAACTCCCAGAGCAATTCGGCAAAGAGAGGGCCAGGCGGGTTGATCGTGCCGACAAAGCCGATGCCGGCGCGAACCCTATTCGCGCCCGGCTGCGTTCGCGTCGACCGGACGCCCGTGTCGAACACGATGCTTTGGGCGGAGGCTATCTCGGTCAAGAAGTTATCCGTCGTGAACGGTGCGCCGAGCGCCGCTTCCCAGTCCGTACTGTTGGTGAATATCAATGCGGCATTGGCTTGATCGCCGCCAACCGTCACCGCGAGCGCAAGTCCCGCCACGAGGCCTGCCGCCAAGGCGGCCCTGGCTCTCCGCATCGTCTTCATCGTTTCACTCCCATCGCTTGCCGCATCCGCACGACCCGCGCGGCCGAACCCCCTCAAGGGCACGATATTCGATAGAACAAAAATCGTAGTAATCCGACCAAGATACTCCCATGACCTGGATCAAAAGGATGGCGGATCGGGCAGCGTCGTTCGAACAGGGACAGGCCGGCCCGCTTTCGGCCGTGCCCTGCCCCGGTGACGAAAAAGGGCGATATGGTCTTCCGCTACACCGCCCCGCCGGAGAATAATAAGCGACGGGGAATAATCATTCCGGAGGGCACCGAAAGGATGACACCGCCGCCGACGGGATTTTCCGCCGCGGAGTTTCAGGGCCGGACCGAGCGGGCGCAGCAATTGATGGCGGCCGACGATCTGGACGCCGTGCTACTGACGACGGAGCCGGAAGTGCGGTATTTCAGCGGCTTCCTCACCCGCTTCTGGGAAAGCCCGACGCGGCCCTGGTTCCTCGTCGTTCCTGCCTCGGGCAAGCCGGTCGCGGTGATCCCGAGCATCGGCGCCGACCTGATGTGCAAGACATGGCTGGACGATATCAGGACCTGGAGCGCGCCTTGTCCGGAGGACGATGGCGTCTCCCTCCTGGGCGATACCTTGCGCGAGGTCGCACGGCCCGACGGTCGGATTGGCGTGCCGATGGGGCCTGAGACCAGCCTGCGCATGCCGCTCGCGGATTTCGCCCGCCTGCGCAAGGCGGCGGGTCCGACGGAATTCGTCGATGCCACGGCTGTCGTGCAAACGCTCAACCGCGTGAAATCGGAAGCCGAGATCGCCAAGATCGCGCATATCTGCGCGATCGCCGGGCGCGCCTTCGATGACATGGCGGCAATAGCGCGTCCCGGCAGGCCGCTCTCAGATGTGTTCCGCGATTTCCAGATCGCCCTGCTCGGCGCGGGTGCGGACTGGGTGCCTTATCTCGCCGGCGGCGCCGGACCGGGCGGCTATGGCGACGTCATCTCGTTGCCGACGGACCGGCCGCTCGCGCCGGGCGACGTTCTGATGCTGGACACCGGCGCGGTCCATGACGGCTATTTCTGTGATTTCGACCGCAACTACGCGATCGGCCGCGCCGACGACGAGCCGCGGCGCGCCTATCACGCATTGTATGCGGCGACGGAGGCCGGGCTGGCCGCCGCAAGGCCGGGCGCGACATGCGCGGATCTCTATTTCGCGATGAACGCGGTGATCGCGACCTATGGCGGCGCCGACGCCGAAGCCGGCCGTCTCGGGCATGGCCTCGGCATGCGGCTCACCGAATGGCCGTCGTTGATCCCGACGGACCATACGGTGCTGGCGCCGGGCATGGTCTTGACCCTGGAACCCGGCCTGGAACTGGCGCCGGGACGCATCATGGTGCATGAGGAAAACGTCGTCATCCGGGAAGGCGGGCCCGAGCTGCTGTCGCGCCGGGCCGCGCCGGACCTGCCGGTCCTGACGTGAGCTGACATCATGACCCGACTCGAATTCTCATCCAGCGATCCGATCGAGCATAGCGCGAAGCTCGGCCTCATCGTGCTGCAGGCCGACGAGACGATCGAGCCGGAATTCCAGCGCCTGATCCGCGATCTCGGTGTCGCGCTTTACACCACGCGCATCGCCAGCGGGCAAACCGTGACGCCCGAGACGCTGATGGCGATGGAGGCGGCATTGCCGGCGGCCGCCGGCTTGTTTCCCGCCTCGCTCGCCTTCGATGTGATCGGCTATGCCTGCACCTCCGGCGCGACCTTCATCGGCTCGGAGAATTTGGCGCGCCTGGTCCGCTCCGCCGCCAGGACAAAGCATGTGACCGATCCGCTCAATGCGGTGATCGCCGCCTGCGGCGCCCTGGGGGTCAGGCGACTCGGTTTCGTCACCCCCTATGTGATGGAGGTGTCCGCCGCCATGCGCGCCGCGTTGAAGCAACACGGCCTGGAGATTGCCGCCTTCGGCTCCTTCGAGCAAGCCGAAGAACGCACGGTCGCGCGCATCGATCCGGCCTCGATCCTCGACGCGGCCTTGCAGGTCGGCGGCGGGGCGGCGGCTGATGCGGTCTTCCTGTCCTGCACGAACCTGCGCACGCTGGACATCATCGCCCCGGCCGAGGCGCAACTCGGAAAGCCCGTCATCACCAGCACCCAGGCCCTCGCCTGGCATATGCTGCGCACGGCCGGCATCGAGGGACCCGGCACGGAATTCGGCACGCTGATGGGAAGATCCCTGTGACGGCCGCGTGGCCCCGAGACGCGATGGTTGCCCCGGTCGCGACAGTCGCTGGGCGGCTTTTGACCCAATTCTGACCGTTTAGTCGTCCGTGAAGGTTCCGCACTGGCGGATCTTCAGGCGATGCGGGCGGCAACGCACATCTAGTGTCGCGCGCCGAAACTCCACCCTCTGGCACGAAATATCAAGACAGACGCGTCGCCTTCTGATGTTCTTCGAAAGTGGCGCCCCATGATCGTTGGTGCGGCAAAGTCGGGGCCCAAATCGCGAGCTCTGAACCGAGGGGAGCGAAATATCAGAAAATCGCTCATGACGATGACCATGGCGGCTGCCTTCGCCGCCACCCGCGCCGCGGCGCAGACCGGATCTTCCCGCGATGTGAACGGGCGATTGGCGGCGGCATCGGCGTGGCGCCGGACTTCGAGGGCTCGGAGGATTGCCGGCCGGCCGGCTGCTCGGCTTCCGGCCCGCGCGCGGTGACTTCGACATCAACCGCGTAGATGGATAGTGTTTTATTCGACATCGACACCAATGGGGGGCGGTCTGCCGATGGATTCTTTGTGTGATATGCTATGCGCAAGGCAGGTGGTGGCTTGCTGTATGGCTGCATCGGCTCTGGTCCTGGCGGGCTGCGAAGAAGAAACCGCGCCCAAGATTCCGGTCCGGCCGGTTATCTCCATGGTGGTCGGCGATCTGGAACGTTTCAGGACGGACACCTACCCCGGTCGGGCGAAAGCGACGCAAGAGGTCAACGTCTCCTTCGAGGTCTCCGGCAAGATGGTCGAGCGCCGGGTTAAAGTCGGCGACCCGGTAAAGGCGGGAGACCTGCTGGCCCTGCTTGAACCGGACCGCTACGAAGCGGAGGTAAGGCGGCTCAAGGCGGAGCAGTCGGCCGCTCTGGCGCAAACGGAGAACGCCCAAAAACAGCTCGCGCGCCAGGAAGAACTGCTTTCCGACGGCTTCTCCACGCAAGCCCGCGTGGACAGGCTGCGTGCCGCCGCGCGCGGGGCGCGCGCCAAAGTCGCCGCCCTGCGGGCAGCTCTCGACCGTGCCGAGCTCGATCTGTCCTACACCACGGTGACCGCGCCGTTCGACGGTACCGTATCGGAGACCTTCGCAGAGAGTTTCCAGAACGTTGTCGCCAAACAACCGATCCTGCGCCTGCTCGATACCTCACAAATCGAGATGGAGGTCAATGTGCCGGAGGCGCTGATCGGGCTGGCGCCCCACGTCACCGAGATTCTGGTGCGCTTCAAGACTCTTCCGGATGTTGAGATCCCGGCGCAGATCAAGGAGATCAGCAACGAGGCATCGCTGACGACGCGCACTTACCCCGTGACGATCATCATGGATCAGCCCGAGAGCGCAGAGGTCAAGCCGGGCATGGCGGGAGAGGCGAAGGCTCTCATCGAACTTCCGGGCGATTGGGCTCGGCAGGGAATCGAAGTCCCGGTATCGACTTTGTTTTCACCGGATGACGCCAAGACCGATCAAGTGTTCATCTGGATCGTCAACGAGGCCGACAGCGTCGTCGCGCGGCGACAGGTCGAGGTTGTCTCGACGTCGAACCGTGGCGTGCTGATCAAGGGGGTAGAGGCCGATGAACGGATCGTCACGGCCGGCGTCAGCTTTCTGAGCGACGGCCAAAAGATCCGAATCCTGCCCGAGTAAGCCGGTAGACGCCCCATGCAGCTTGCGAAGATTGCGGTCGAGAAAAAGGCGGTCACCTACTTCACGGTATTCGTGATCCTCGCGGTCGGCATCGCGAGCTATTTCCGGCTGGGACAGCTAGAGGACCCGGATTTTACGGTCAAGACGGCCCTGGTGATCACGCAGTACCCGGGCGCCAGTCCGACAGAGGTCGAGCTCGAGGTGACCGATCGCATCGAGACCGCCATTCAGAAGCTGCCGCAATTGCGCTTTCTTACCTCCTACTCCCATGCCGGCCTGTCGATCATCAAGGCGGAGATCAAGCAGGAGTATTGGGCCGATCGCCTGCCGCAGGTGTGGGACGAAATGCGCAGCAAGATCCGCGATATTCGCGCCACCCTGCCGCCTGGAACGACCACGCCTCAGGTCTTCGACGACTTCAGTTTCGTGTACGGGTTCGTGCTCGCCGTGACCGGCGAGGGCCTCGGCTATGCCCAGCTCGAGGACTACGTCAAGGCGATCAGGAAAGAGCTGAACCTGGTTCCCGGCGTTTCCCGGGTCGAGCTCTGGGGCGCCCAGCCGCGAGTCGTCTATCTCGATGCATCGGATCAGAAACTGACCGAGCTGGGGATCAGTGAGGAGGCTTTCCTCGCCACCCTGACAACCCAGAATATCGTCGTCAATGCGGGGGCCCTGGAGATCGGGGATCGCCGGCTTCGCATCGCGCCCACCGGACAGTTCCAAAGGCCGGAAGACATCGGCGAACTGAAGGTCCGTGCAAGCCTCTTGGACAAGCTCGGCGATCTCCCCGCCGACCTCGCGGACGCACGGAATCCGGTTCGGCGGAGCAGCGAGTTTATCTCACTCAAGGACCTCGCCAACGTGCGGCTCGGCTATCTGGAGCCGCCCTCGACCCTGATGCGCTATGACGGCCGGCCTGCAATCGGGATCGCGATCGCCAACGTGACCGGGGGCAATATCGTCGACACGGGACAGGGCCTCGATCGCAAGCTCCAGGAAATTGTTGCCGATCTCCCGGTCGGTATCGAGCTCCATAAGGTGGCCTGGCAAAGCGA
>CAJHXX010000347.1_pt1 | contig 15509 bp, 14 predicted proteins | sample 9198511 | NCBI WGS metagenome assembly CAJHXX01 (sample SAMEA7708325, study PRJEB35096) | sediment metagenome | biome: marine neritic benthic zone biome [ENVO:01000025]; feature: sediment [ENVO:00002007]; material: shallow marine sediment [ENVO:03000034] sea grass bed [ENVO_01000059] ...
ACCTCGGCCTGATCGACCTGCCGATCAAGTTCCTCTACACCGAAACGGCGGTGCTGATCGGCCTGACCCATATCTTCCTGCCGTTCATGATCCTGCCGCTCTACGCGGTGCTGGAGAAGATCGACCCGGCGCTGGAGGAGGCGGCGATGGACCTCGGCGCCGGCCGCTTGCGCACCTTCCTCCGGGTCGTTCTGCCGCTGTCGTTGCCGGGCCTGTCGACCGGCTGCATGCTGGTTTTCATCCTGACCATCGGCTCCTATCTGACGCCCGACATTCTCGGCGGTCCCGGCGAGCTGATGATCTCGAATATCATCCGCAACGAATATTACGTGACCTTCAACTGGCCGTTCGGCGGCGCGCTGGCCTCGATCTTCCTGGTCATCACCCTGGTGATGATCATGGGCTACAACCGCGCCTTCCGCTTCGACCGCATGGTGGAGCGTTAGATGTCCGGGCGCGGCATGATCCTCAGGGGCTGGACGGCGCTGGTCTATCTGTTCCTGTTCGCGCCGATCTTCGCGGTCGTGCTGATGTCGTTCAGCGCCTCGAAATACTCGGTCTTCCCGGTGCGCGGCTGGACCGCCGAGTGGTACGCCGCCGCCTTCGCCGACGAGAAGATCATCACCGCGCTTCAGACCAGCCTGCTGATCTCGGTGATCTCGGCGCTGCTCGCCACCCTGATCGGCACCCTCGCCGCCATGGGCTTCGTGCGCAACGCCTTTCGCAGCCGCGAGTTCCTGCGCGCGTTCTTCCTGTCGCCGCTGATCATCCCGGAGATCATCACCGGCATCGCGCTGCTCTCCTTCGCGACGCTGCTCAGCGTGCGCGGCGGCATCACCCTGGTGGTCATCGGCCATGTGCTGATCGGCCTGCCCTTCGTGCTGACCGTGGTCTCGGCCCGGCTCTACGGCTTCGACCGCTCGCTGGAGGAGGCGGCGATGGATCTCGGCGCCAACGAGGTCACCACTTTTCGGCGGGTGACCCTGCCGCTGCTGATGCCGGGCATCGCCGGCGGCGCGCTGCTCGCCTTCACCGTCTCCTTCGACAACTTCCTGATCACCTATCTGCTCGCCGGATCGGAGGTGATGACCATCCCGGTGCACATCTATTCGATGATCCGCTTCGAGTTCACGCCCAAGATCCACGCCATCTCGACCTTCATCGTCTTCGTCTCGGTGTCGCTGATCCTGCTCAGCCAGGCCCTGACCCGCGACCGCGGCGCCGCCTAGGCCAATATCCGGCCGTTCAGTCCGCCAGCACTTCGCCGTATTCGCCGAGAAACGCTTCAAAGGCGCCTGCGAAGGCGTCGTGATCGGCTTCCGTCAGCGGCAGCGACAGGCTGATGAAGCCGCGCCGGGCGAGATAGAAGCCCCGCGCCAGCATCTCGAGGTGGAACAGCTTGCGGGTGCCGGGCGGCGTCGCCGCCGCGTCGGCCGGCCGGGTGATCGGCGTCTCCTGGAAATGCACGCAGAGGATCGATCCGACGCCGGACACCAGGGCCGGCGCGCCAATGCGGCTGGCGATGCCGTTCAGCCGTTCGCGGAGCGCGTCGCCGGAGGCGTTAAGCGCCTCGGCGGCTTCCGGCGTGAACACTTCCGAGAGCCCGGCGAAGCCCGCCGCCATGGTCAGCACGTTGTTGTTGTAGGTGCCGGAATGGGGGAAGGCGTCCGGCCGGCGCGGGTCGAACCGGGCCATCAGCTCGGCGCGGCCGCCGAAGGCGCCGAAGCTGGCGCCGCCGCCCAGATATTTGCCGAAGGCGGTCAGGTCCGGAATGATGCCGAGCTTTTCCTGCAGCCCGCCGGGCGCGAGGCGCGAGGTCATCACCTCGTCGAAGATCAGCACGATGCCGTGCCGGTCGGCGCCGTCGCGCAGCGCGGTGAGGAATTCGGCCGTGCCCGGGATGCCGCCGCCGCTGCCCATCATCGGCTCGACGATGATGGCGGCGAGATCGGCGGCGTTGGCGTCGATCAGGGCCATGGCGCCGTCCGGGTCGTTGTACGTCCCGGTCACGGTCGGGAACGGCGCGTTGATCGGCGAGCCGCCTTGGCCGTAGTAGAAGACGCCGCCGTGATAGGCGCCGTCGAACACCATCAGGTGGCTGCGGCCGGTGGTCGCGCGCGCCAAGCTGATCGCCATCAGGTTGGCCTCGGTGCCGGAATTGCAGAACCGCACCATGTCGAGCGAGGGGTAGCGGGCGCACATCAGCTCGGCGAGGCGCGCCTCGTACTGGTTCGGCCCGCCCAGCACCATGCCGGTATCGAGCGCGGCCCGAAGCGCCGCCATGATCGTCGGGTTGGAGTGGCCGTAGAGCCCGGCGGTGTATTCGCCGAGGAAGTCGACATAATCGTGGCCGTCGAGGTCGGCCAGATGCGCGCCCGCGCCCTTGGTCAGGGTGACGGGGAAGGGGTCGTAATGCAGCACCGAGCGTGTGTTGGCGCCGGGCATGGTCTTGCAGGCCTGCTCGAAACGGGCCTGGCTCTTGGGGTTGGCGGCGACGTAGCGCGCCTCGGCGTCGTCGACCGCCGACTCTAGGCTCAGGTTGCGGGCCGCTTGTTGTTGCATGGCGCCGCCTCCCGCTATGTGAGATGCCGTAAATACTGCCCGACGATGTCGAGGCCGACGAACTCCGAATAGGCGTCGAGCAGCCGCTTGGTGACCGGTCCCGGCACCCGGCCGTCGGCGACCTGCACCCCGTTGACGCTCCTGACCGGGCAGAGGCAGAGGCTGGTCGAGCTCAGGAACACCTCGTCGCCGTTATAGGCGTCGTAGAGGTCGATATCCGCCTCGCGGAGCGGCTGGCCGATCTCGCCGGCCAGGTCGATCACCGTCTGCCGGCTGACTCCGGGCAGCACGTAGCGCTCGCGCGGCGTCAACAGCTCACCGTCCCTGAGCACGAAGATGTTCGATCCCATGCCCTCGCAAAGATTGCCGTTGACGTCGAGCAGCACGGCCCAGGCCATCGGGTCGCGCGCCTTCACCTCCAGGTCGCCCATGATCAGGTTCAGGTAATTGTGGGTCTTGGCCCGCGGGGTGAGCGAGTCCGGCGGCACCCGGCGCACCGACGGCACGATCACGTCGATGCCGTCGCGGTAATGCGCCGCGCGCTCCGTGAACGGCAGCGGGATGCATTCGATGATCACGTTCGGGCCGGTATGGTCCCAGCCCTCGTCGCCGACCGCGTCGACGCCGCGGCTGACCCGCTGACCGACCCAGTAGTCGTCCTTCTCGTCCAGCAGATGCAGGTTGCGCTGCACCACCTCCTCGGAGATCTCGATCATCCGCTCCGGCGTCATGCCGGGGTCGATCTGCAGGTACTTTAGCGTCCGGTAGAAGCGCTCGATATGCTCGGTCAGCTTGAATGGCACGCCCTTGAAGGTGCGCGTCATGTCGAAGCCGGCGTCGCCGAAGCGGAAACTGCGGTCGCGGAACGGGATCAGCACCCGGCCTTCCGGCATGAACTCACCGTTAAAATAGGCGACCCGCTCGTTGGCGCGCTCGGACATGGCAATCCCCTTTCGTCCTCTGCGAAGCCGCGGATTGACAGCACCGGCCGCGGCCCCGACCATTCATTGCCTGGGCTCTCCCGAGCCAATGGCAAACTGTAGCAGAGTTGCGGCCCGACAATCGACCCGACGGAGGCATGTGAAAATGTGGCCCGAACCCGACTCGAAATCCGCCGCCCTCTATGAGCGCGCCAGGCGCGTCTTCGCCGGCGGTAGCACCCGGCTCCAGGTCTGGGCCGAGCCCTTCCCGGTCTATGCCGCGACTGGCGCCGGCGCCTATGTCACCGACGTCGACGGCACCCGGCGGCTCGACCTGACCAACAATTACGCCTCGCTGATCCACGGCCACGCCCACCCCGCGGTGATCGAGGCGGTGACGGCGCGGATCGCCGACGGCACCTGCTTCGCCCTGCCGACGGAGACCGAGGTCGCGCTGGCCGAGCTGCTCTGCCAGCGGGTGACGCGTTTCGAGGCGGTGCGCTTCTGCAATACCGGTTCCGAGGCGGTGATGCTGGCGATGAAGGCGGCGCGCGCCAAGACCGGCCGGCCGAAGATCGCCAAGGTCGAGGGCGCCTATCACGGCATGTACGACTATGCCGAGGTCAGCCTCGACTCGACGCCGGACAATTGGGGCAACGCGCCGCGCGCGGTGCCGTTCGCGACCGGTACGCCGCGCGGCGTGCTCGACGACGTCGTGGTGCTGCCGTTCAACGACGTGGCAACGTCGGAGCGTATCCTGCGCGCCCATGCGGGTGAGCTCGCCGCCGTGCTGCTCGATCCCGTTCCCGGCATGTGCGGGATGATCACGGCGAGCCCGGAATTCCTCGCCATGCTGCGCGGCGTGACCCGCGAGATCGGCGCGCTGCTGATCTTCGACGAGGTGATCGCCTTCCGGCTCGCCTATCACGGCGCCCAGGCACGCTTCGGTGGCGAGCCCGACCTGACCACCCTCGGCAAGATCATCGGCGGCGGCTTCCCCGTCGGCGCCGTCGCCGGCACAAGCGACGCCATGGCGGTGTTCGACCAGACCGCCGGCAAGCCGCTGATGCCGGCGAGCGGCACCTTCACCGCCAATCCGGTGAGCATGACCGCCGGCCTCGTCACCATGCAACTACTGACGCCGGAATGCTACGACCGGCTGGAGGCGCTCGGCGAACATGCCCGGGCCGGCATCGCCGCCGCCTTCGCGGCAAGCGGCTATCCGGGCCAGGTGACCGGCGTCGGCGCCATGTTCCTGCTGCACCCCCATACCCGGCCGGTCACCGACTACCGTGCCACCTATCGCCGCCCGGACGACGCCCTGGCACTGAAGGCGCTGCACCGGGCGCTGCTGCAAGCCGGCTACATCCTCTCGCCGACCGGAGCGGGCTTCCTGTCCAGCGTGATGACCGAGGCCGACCTCGACGGCTTCGCGGCGGCGCTGACCCGCTGCCTCGGCGACCTCGCCGCCGCGGCCAGAGGCCGGCGCTCGTGCCCGAAACAGGCAAATAGTCACAACGCCACTAGACTTCTTGGCTAGCTTAGAAGATACTTCTCCCTAGGCAGCACAGAAGAAGAATCGCAGCGTAATAAATAGGGGAGTTCCACCATGGACATGCGTCTGCCTGTCTTCACTTCGATACTGGCCAGTCTTGTGATCGGCGGCGCGGCGGTCGCGGCGCCGCAGGCCCTGTCCGACGGTGCGCTCGACGGCATCACCGCCGGCACCGCCAATGCCGGCAGCGCCAGCGGCGGCGCCATCGTGGCGCATGGCTCCGACGCGACGCTCACCAGCACCGGCGCGGTGGAACTGGAGGGTGAGGCCCAGTCGGGCGCCAAGGGCCTCAACATCGTCAACAGCATCGAGAGCACGGTCGCCAACGGCGTCAACGTCTGGAACGGCAATATCGGCGGTGAGGGCAGCTTTGCCGACGGCGCCAATTTCCAGGTCGACCAATACAACGAAGTGGCCCAGGAACAGCGCCGTCAGGCGAGCCTGGACTACTACCGGCGCTCCGAAGGTAACCTCTACGAGACCGGCACCGAGGACAGCACCCGCTCGACCACCTCTGACGTCACCCGGAACACCCAGAACCTGGATGTGACGCGGGAGACCTCGACCCTGTCCCTGACCTCGGACAGCAGTGTCGACACCGTACAGAAGGTCATCGGGCAGGAACTGCAAGGCGGTGTCGGCATCGCCGGTTCCGGCGATCTGCACTACAAGGTCGAAGGCTTCGAGGTCAATTACATGGCCGAGGCGTTGGGCGGCATCGACGGCGACCTTGTGGACTTGAACGGCGAGGTGCGCATCACCCTCGACATCGAGCTCCGACCGATTTCCATCGACTTCAACGGCAGCATCTGCGGCGTCAAGATCGGTAGCTGCGATGCCATCGGCAGTCTCGATGAATTCGACGAGACCGTGGTCGACAAGTCGGTCCTGGTCGATTTCGCCGAATTCCTCACCGAGGACGAGACCAGCTCGTCGACCTACACCCGCGATTTCCGCGGCCCGGTGAAGCTGGAGGACGCCCAGGCCGAATACATCGTCGTCGACGAGTCGAACCTGACGGTGAATTCCAGCAACGTGATCTCGCTCACCGGATCGGCACAGAGCAACCTGAGCGGCATGAACGTGGTCAATGCGGCGGGCAGCGCGGTCGCCAATGCGGTCAATATCGCGCGCACCCGCTCGGCCGACCTGAATGTCGGCAGCGGTCGGCTGCTCAACCTGACCCAGCGGAACGTGATCATCCACAACCGCTGACTTGGGGCTCCGCGGCCTCGGGTCGGGTGACATGCGCATCCTCCTGGCATTGTTGGCGGTCTCCTGTTGGGCGGCCGCGGCGGAAGGCGCCGCGCGCCCGCTCTCGGACGCCGAGCTCGACCGGGTGACCGCCGGCGCCACCGCGGACGCCAATGGGGCCGGTCAGGCCACGGCCGGCAACGGCGGCAACGGTGTCCCTGGGGATTCCCTCGGGGGTGTCCCCGGCGCGGCCGGGGTCACCGGCGGCGATCCGTCGATCGCCGCGCCGGTGCAAGACGCCACCACGGCCATTGTCGGCGCCGGGGCCGATGCCTCGCTCGCCGCCGCCGCCGCGGTGACGCTCTCCGGCGAGGCGCAGGCCGGCGCCCGCGCCGCCGACATCGCCAATGGCGCCTTCGCCGACATCGCGGGCGGCGTCAATCTTTGGGCCGGCGCTCCGGGCGCGGCCGTCGACCAGGCCAACGATGTCAACCAGACGACGCGTCCGGCGGCCGGACTCGACCATTGGCGCGCCGGGCCGGCGACGCGCGCGACCGTCGCGGCCACCGCGCGGGCGGGCCGGACGACCACCGAGACCACCACCCGTGTCGCCATCGACCGCACCGTCACGCGCAGCACGGTGAGCACGACGATGCAGGCCCGCATCAGGCCCGAGACGCTCGGCTTCGGCACCATCGGCCTCGATCCGGTCGAGCTCGACCGGCTCGGCTTTCCGGGCGGTCAGAGCTTCGGCATCGCCGGCGCGCGGCTGGCGCGCGTGGTGTTGGTCGCGCCCAGCCTGGAGGGCGTCCGGCTGGATCTGCCGGAACTCGATCTCGACGCCGACCGGCTGGTGCTGACCGGCGCGACGCTTTCGGCGGACCGGATCAACCTCGGCTCGGCCAGGGTCGAGATCGGCCGGCTGGACAAGGACGGCAACTGTGTGTCGCTCGGCGGCTGCTGGCGCGGCGCGCCGTTCCAACTGCCGATCCTCGACAACGGCGGCAAGGGTTTCGAGATCGCCCTGCCGACGACCATCGATCTCGGCGAGAACCCGTTCGCCGACACCGCGATCCCGGTCGGCGGCGGCTTCGCCGGCATCGGCGACGGCGTCATCGAGGTCGATGGCGGCTCGATCAAGCTGGCCGGCGCCCTGACCATCGAGCTGCCGAGCTTCAAGGACCTGATCGCCGACATCTCCGGCTTCGACATCACCGCGCCGAACGGCGTGGTCGGGCGCGCGGTGGTGGACGTGCTGAACATCTCCAAGCTCGAGTTCGACCCCTTCACCGTCGAGCGCACCTTCTTCGAGCGCGAATTCGCCGGCTTCCGCGAGGAGGTCAGCGTCGAGCAGGGCGGGTTCTGCTTCAAGGTCGGCACCGCCGAATGCGAGATCAGCGAGACCACCACCAAACGCGAGGAGAAGCGCACCTATACCGGCGACGGCGAGAGCCGCAACCGGCGCGAGGAGACCAGCCTGAGCGAGCGCGTCGAGGTCAGTCTCGATTTCGTCGCGCCGGCCGAGCTGTCGGAGGCCGAGGCGGACTTTATCGCGGTCAGCCAGGGCAATCTCAATGTCGAGACGATCAGCATCGTCGGCGCCAACCAGACGGCGCAGTCCAATCTCCGCGCCGGGGCGGCGGTCAATGCGAGCCGCGCGGTCGTGGCCAACGGCATGAACGTCGCCAACGTCGGCCGGGCGGCGAGCGGCGGCGCGGCGCTGCGCCTCAACCAGGGCAATATGTTCCAACAACGGCGTTAGATTATTTTTTTGGAAGAAGCCGAGCGCGGGATAAACCCGCGAGCGTAGAGTAAGGAGACGACAGATGTATCGGGCATTTCGGGCGGTCTTGGTAGGGCTGCTGGCCATGGCGGCGCCGACCTATGCGTGCGGTTTTTCCGAACTGACGGAGGCCGAGCTCGACCGGATCACCGCGGGCGCCGCGGCGGTCGCCCGGGACGACGACATCCTGCGCTTCCAGTTCCGCAACGCGGGCCGGCGCGGGCATGAGGTCGACGGCAGCGGCAGCCTCAGCTTTCGGGGCGGCGTGCCGGGCGATATCGGCGCCCTGCTGCTGCGCGACAGCGCGCAGTCCAACCTGCGCTCGCTGGTCAACATCAACGCGGTCAACTCGCCGGTTCAGGTGCTGCTCAACCTCAACCTGAACGTCAATTCCACGGTCGGCACGGTCCGCCAGCTCAACCTGTCCGGCCGGCTGCAGTAATGTCCCGGACCGGCCGTCTGGCGCGGGCCGCCGCCTGCGCCGCGTTGATCTGTGCGTCCGCCGCATGGTCGCCCGCGGCGCGCGCCGAGACCGGCGTCGCGGCGACCGTCGGCGGCGTGCGCGTGCGGACACTGGTGAAATCCTTCCTGGAGTTGCGCTGGGCCCGGCTGGTGCGCCAGCAATGGGACACCAGTTGCGGCGCCGCGGTGATGAGCACGCTGCTGACCTATCACCTGGGTCGGCCGATGACCGAGTTCCAGGTCGCGGCGGCGATCCTGAAGACGACGGACCCGGTCCGGGTGCGGGCGCGCGGCGGCTTCTCGCTGCTCGACCTGAAGCGTCTCGCCGACGGCCTCGGCTTCGTCGCCAAGGGCTATCGCGGCCTCACCTTAGGTGATCTGGTCGGCTTCGGCACCGCGGCTATCCTGCCGGTGCGGATCCGCGGCTACGATCACTTCGTGGTGTTTCGCGCCGCCGCCGCCGGCCGGGTCTTCCTCGGCGATCCGGCGTTCGGCAACCTGACCCTGACGACCGGCCGGTTCGCCGAGATCTGGCCGAGCGGTATCGGCTTCGTGGTCCTGCCCAAGGGGACGGCGCCGCCGCCCGGCCGGCTGCTGAACTTCGACAAAAGCAAAGTGGCGGTGCCGAACATGCGGGCGGTGCAGCGCATGATCCGCGGCGGCGGCCCGGTGCCGCCGACCCGCCGGCCGCCGGGCCTGCGCCCGTGAGGCGCGGGCTCGCCGCGGCCTTCGCCTTGCTGGTGCTCTGGTCTGTGCCCATGGCGGCGTTGGCGCAACAGGCCGGGCCGACAGAGGTCGACGACCTTAAGCGCGCGATCGCCATCCGCGACGAGGTGATCCGCAACCTGATCCGGCGGATCGAGGCGCTGGAGCGGGCCGTCTCCGACATGCAGGGCGGCGAGCAGGCCGCGGCGCCACCGCCGCCGCCATCCCCGCAAACACAGGTCCCGCCAGCACAGGCGCCGTCCGAGCCGCCGCCGTCCGAAACGGCGCGTGCGACGCCCGGCGAGGTCTCGAAGGACGACCAGTTGATTCGCGCCGCCTTCGAGCGGACCCTGATCGATCGCGGCGGCCTGCTGCTGCCGTTCCGCAGCTTCGAGGTCGAGCCGAGCTTCACCTATATCCACTCGTCGCGCGATTCCATCGTCATCGACGGATTCACCATCCTGCCGGTGCTGGTGGTCGGCGACATCTTTTCGGAGCGCATCCGCCGCGACGCCTTTCTCGGTGCCACGACGATGCGGTTCGGGCTGCCCTGGGATTCCCAGTTCGAGCTGCGCATGCCCTACGGCTATCAGCTCGACCGGGCACTTTCGGCCGACAACCAGGAACGCAGCCAGGGCGAGTTCGGCGTCGGCGACATCGAGCTCGCGGTCAGCCACCAACTGCTCCGCAGCCGCGGCTGGACCCCCGACCTGCTCGGCTCGGTGCGTTGGAAGAGCACCACCGGCGACGATCCGTTCGACGCCGAGAACGCGGACCGGCCGGTGTTCGGCACCGGTTTCCACAGCGTCGATTTCGGGCTGACGGCGGTCAAGGTGTCCGATCCGGTGGTGTTCTTCGGCGGCGTCAACTACACGCTCAACCTGCCCAGCGACAAGTCGTTCGGGCGGCTCGACCCGGGCGACTCCTACGGGTTTCAGCTGGGTCTGGCGCTGGCGCTCAACCTCGATACCTCGGTCAATGTCGCCTACGAGCATCGCTACACCGACAGCACCACGATCGACGGCGACGAGGCGCCCGGCTCGTTCCTGACCACCGGCATCTTGTCGATCGGCCTGACCCAGGTGCTGCGCGACGACGTGTCGATCGACTTCAGCGTCGGTATCGGCCTGACCGAGGACAGCCCCGACGTTCAGGTCAGCATCGCCCTGCCCTTGCGCTTCTCGTTTTGACCGGCCGATCGGTTATCCTATCCTCGAAACTGGAGGTCGAGAGATGCCGACGCAGGGTTTCGAACATGTGGTGGTCACGGGCGGGGCGCCGGTCGGGCGGCTGACGCTCGATCGGCCGGATTTCGGCAACGCGCTGACCCCGGCGATGATGGGCGAGGTGGCCGAGGCGATGGCGCTGCTCGGCGCCGACGACGCGGTGCGTGCCGTTGTGATCGACGGCGCCGGCCGGCATTTCTCGGCCGGCGGTGATCTCGGCTTCCTCGAGGACATGACCGGCTACGAGCCGTTCGACATCCAGGCCACGGTCTACCGCTATTTCGCCGGCGGCATCCGCGCCATCAAGCACTGCCCCAAGCCGACGGTGGCGGCGGTGCAGGGCAGCGCGGTCGGCGCCGGCTGCGAGATCCCGCTCGCCTGCGACTTCCGCATCGCCGCGACCGACGCGCGCTTCATCGAATCCTGGATCCATCTCGGCCTGATCAGCCCCTTGGGCGGCATGTATCTGCTGCCGCGCATCGTCGGCCTGGCCAAGGCCAACGAGATGCTGATGCTGGGCGAGCCGGTCGGCGGCGAGGAAGCGGCCCGGATCGGCCTCGCCAATCAATGCGTCGCGCCCGAGGCGCTCGCCGAGACGGCGATGGCGCTTGGTGAGCGGCTGGCCAGGGGCGCGCCCTTGGGCCTCCGCGCCATGAAGGAGGGCATCCGCCGCGGCATGGAATCGACGCTGGCGGCGGAATGGGAACACAACGTCTACGTCCAGAGCATGCTGATCGACTCGGCCGACTTCGCCGAAGGCGTCGCCGCCATGAAGGCAAAGCGGAAGCCGAGTTTCAGCGGCAAGTGAGCCCTACACCGCCCTTGCCGACAGGCCGCCGTCGACCGCCAGCTCGACGCCGTTGACGTATTTCGCCTCGTCGGAGGCGAGATAGAGCGCGGCATAGGCGACGTCCCAGGCGTCGCCCATCTTGCCGGTCGGCGAGTCGGCGTTGCGCTTGGCGATCAGCTCGTCGCGGTCGCCGTAATGCGCGTCGAGCGTCGCGTAGATCATCGGCGTGTCCATCAGCCCGGGCAGGATGGTGTTGCAGCGGATGCCTTTGGCCGCGTATTCGAGCGCGATCGAGCGGGTCAGCTGCGGGATCGCGCCCTTGGAGGCGGCATAGGCGATATAGGGGATGCCGATCCAGCGGATGCCGCCGACGCTGGAGACGTTGTTGATCGCGCCCCGGCCCTGCCCCTCCATGATCGGCAGCACCGCCTTGCAGCAGAGGAACATGCTCTTCAGGTTGACCCGGACCAGGCGGTCCCAGTCTTCTTCCGAGCACTCGGCCGCGCCGCCGAGGCTGCCGATGCCGACATTGTTGTGCAGCACGTCGATCCGGCCGAAGGCGTCCCGGCAGGCATCAACCATCGCCGCCACCTGAGCAGCATCCGAAACGTCGGCCTTGAAGGTGACGCAGGTCCCGCCCTCGCCGTCGATGATGGCGCGGGTCTCCTCGGCGGCCGCCAGATTGAGGTCGGCCGCCAGCACCCGGGCGCCCTCGCGCGCGAACAGGGTGGCGGTCGCCTTGCCGTTGCCCCAGCCCGGCCCGATCGAGCCCGCCCCGGTGACGATCGCCACCCTATCCTGCAGCCGTCCCGCCATCACGTCCTCCTCACCGTTGTCCCGATCCTGTCGCAACAGTCTAGCCCACCCGGCGGCATCCGAGACTGTCGACACCGCCCGTCGCGTCGCGCATGACCGGGTTGCGCCCGCCGTGCTGGCGCCGGCTTCGCGCTTCGTGCCAGACTGGCAGGTCCCGGCCACCCAGCAACCCCGGTCTTCATGTCACCCGTATCCGCGTTCCGCAGCGCCGCCGCCCGTGTTCCGCCCAATCTGCAGGGCATGTTGTGGATGGCGGCGGCCGGCATCTCGTTCATCTTCTTCACCGGCATCGCGCGCCATGTCGGGTCCGAGATGCACCCCGTGCAGGCGGCCTTCCTGCGCTATGCCATCGGCCTGGTGTTCGTGGCGCCGCTGCTGCTGCGCTACGGCCGGGCGATGCTGTATACCAGTCGGACCCGGACGCATGCCTTCCGCGGCCTGATCCACGGCATCGCCGTGATGCTCTGGTTCTACGCCATGGCGCGCATCCCGATCGCCGAGGTGACGGCGCTCGGCTTCACCGCGCCGATCTTCTCGACCGTCGGTGCGGCGATGTTCCTGGGCGAGCGGCTGCATCTGCGCCGTATCGGCGCCGTCTTGATGGGCTTCGCCGGCGCACTGATCATTCTTAGGCCCGGCGTCGTCTCGGTCGATCCCGGCGCCGTCGCCATGATCGTCGCGGCGCCGCTCTTTGCCGTCTCCAAGCTGCTCACCAAGTCGTTGACCGGGACCGACTCCGGGCCCGGCATCGTCGCCTATCTGGCGCTCTTCGTGACTCTGGTGATGCTGCCGCCGGCGATGATGGTGTGGCGCGCGCCGACCTGGGAGGAGATCGGCTGGCTCACACTGACCGCGCTGTTGGCGACCACCAGCCACCTCGCCATGACCCATGCGCTGAAACTGGCCGAGCTGACCGTGACCCAGCCGGTCGAGTTCCTGCAACTGGTCTGGGCGACCCTGCTCGGCCTCTATATCTTCAACGAGGTGCCTGACATCTGGACCTGGGTCGGCGGCGCGGTGATCGTTGGCAGCGCCACCTATATCGCCCATCGCGAGGCGGTGGCCGGGCGCCGCGCGGCCCCGGCCCCGGCGCCGCTCGGCTGAGCCGGGCGCCGCATGAACCGTCCCGTGACCGAGATCTCGAGTCCGCGCCTGATGGCGCTGGCGCTGCTCGCCTTCTGCTTTACCCTGCATGCCGCGGCGCGCGGCATCGCCGAGGCGCATGCGGTGTTCCTGCTGCCGCTCACGGCGGAATTCGGCTGGGCCCGCGCCGAGGTCTCCGGCATCTACGCGATCTCGGCCCTGGTGCTCGGTGTCGGCGGGCCGCTGATCGGCTGGCTGTTCGACCGCTTCGGCCCGGCCCGGCTGCTGCTCGGCGGCCTGCTGCTGGCCGGCGCCGCGGTGGCGGCGGCGTCGCAGGCCAGCGCGCTCTGGCAGTTCTACCTGCTGACCGGCCTCATGGCCGGCTTCGGTACCGCCAGCCTCGGTTTCGTGCCGATGGCCGGGCTGTTGAGCCGCTGGTTCCGCCAGCGACTCAATACCGCGCTGGCGGTGGCGCATTCCTCGCACGGCGCCGGCGTGCTGCTGGTCGCGCCGCTGGCGCAGATCTTGATCGACTTCGGCGGTTGGCGCTTCGCCTATCTCGCCCTCGGTCTCGGCCTGCTGGCGCTGACGCCGCTCTTTCTCGCCGTCCGCTGGCGCGCCGCGGCGGCCGGCCACCCGGACTACCGGCCGCCAGCGGCGAGCGCCAGGACGGCGGCGCGCGGCGGCGCCCTGACGCTCGGGCACGCGGTCCGCCATCCGGCGTTCTGGGGCATCGGCTGGTCGTTCCTGTTCACCTCGACCGGCATGTTCTCGGTCAGCCTGCAGACCCCGGCCTACCTGGTGTCGATCGGCTACACGCCGCAGCAGGCGGCCGACGCCTTCGGCCTGCTCGGCCTGCTGTTGCCGGTCGGCATGGTCGGCTTCGGCTGGCTCGGCGACCGTATCGGCCGCCACCGCGCCGTGTTGTTGAGCTATTGCCTGACCGTCGGCGGCCTCGGTTGCCTGCTGGCGCTCGGCTCCGGGCCGTCGCTGTTGTTCCTGGCCGGCTTCATCGTCATGTTCGGCGGCACCTTCGGCTCGCGCGGGCCGGCGGTCTCGACCATCGCCGCGACCATCTTCCAGGGGCCGCAGTTCGGCCGCATCTACGGCTTCATCACCGTCGGCATGGGGGCGGGCGGTGCATTCGGCGCCTGGCTCGGCGGCTTCCTGCACGACCTGACCGGCGACTACCGGACCGGCATCGTCCTCGCCATGGCCTCGCTCGCCGTCGCCGCCCTGCCCTTCGTGGCGCTGCGCAGCATGCGCCGCGGCTGACAGGACGGTCGCCGATTGAGGCGTGGGTAACCGGTTGAGCGTAGCCTTGTGCTCATGCAACGCGTCCTCTTGTTTTTTATGCTGGCCGCCGCCCTCGTCGCCGGCACCGCCATGGCCGCCGAGCCCGGCGCGCGCGTCGGCGTCCGCACGGCGACACCGACGGAGATCGAGCGGCGGCTGCAGCAGCGCGAGGCGGAAATTGTTGCCGAGCAACCACTCGGCGGGCTGTCGCGGCGCCTCAGCCATTACCTGCGCAACCGCCGTCCCGATCTTATCGTGCTGACCGCGGCCGACGCGACCGCCGACAATCGGCGCTTTGCCAGCGAGCAGCTCGGCCAGCCCTCGCCCTTCGTCTGCCACGGCGACCTCGACGGCAACGGCCTGGAAGACAGCATCGCGATTTTGCGCGAGCGGCAAAGCCGCCGCCTGCGGGTGATGGCGTTCCATCACGTCGCAACGGTGAACAACCCGGGCAATCTGCGCGGCGTGGACTACCGCGCCTACGACATCACCGAGGCCGGCGAGATGGCGCCCGGCGCCAGGCTCGACCGGCGCGTCGTCATCTGCAACGAACCCGGCCGCTTCGAGGCGCCCGAGGGCGGCATCGCCCTCGAGCTCAGCAATCACAGCGTCACCCTCGGCTTCTACCTCTACTATTTCGACGGCCAGGCCTACAGGTCACTGCTAATCGCCGATTGAGGCGCCGCCGCCTCTGTCGCTGAAGTCGCGCAGCACCTTGCCGGGGCGGCCGCAGTCGGCGAGCGGGCCGTCCGCGTCGACGGTGCGCTGGCCGTTGACCCAGACGCCCAGCAGGCCGACCGCCGGGGTGTCGAGCCGGGAGGCGCCGGCCGGCAGGTCGTGCACCCGGCGCTTCGGCCCGCGCGCCACCGTCGCCGGGTCGAACAGCATCAGATCGGCGTAGGCGCCCGGCACCAGGCGGCCGCGGTCCTTGATGCGGTAGACGTCCGCCGCGTGGCTGGTGATCGCCTGCACCGCCTCCTCCATGGTCAGATCGCCGCGCTCGCGCACCCAATGGCCGAGCAGGTGCAGGCCATAGCCGGCGTCGCACAGGAACGACAGATGGGCGCCGGCATCGGACAGCGCGACCGCCGCATGCGGGTGCCGCAACAGGTGCAGC
>CAJHXX010000236.1_pt1 | contig 15480 bp, 11 predicted proteins | sample 9198511 | NCBI WGS metagenome assembly CAJHXX01 (sample SAMEA7708325, study PRJEB35096) | sediment metagenome | biome: marine neritic benthic zone biome [ENVO:01000025]; feature: sediment [ENVO:00002007]; material: shallow marine sediment [ENVO:03000034] sea grass bed [ENVO_01000059] ...
ACGCCGCCTTCGAGCTGGTCGCCGAGTTCGATCCGGCCGACGGCCCGGCGGCGGCGCTCATCGAGCGCGGCGATCCGCGCGGCGGCGGCCGGGGCGGCGAGCGCGGCGAAGGCGATCAAGATGCCGGGGCCCGCGGTACCGTGAAAGCCTTCGGCGGCATCGTCGCGCTCAATAGGGCGATCGACCGGGCGACGGCCGAGGCGGTGACCGAGATCTTCACCGAGGTGATCATCGCGCCGGCGGCCGACGCGGCGGCGCAAGCGGTGATCGGCGCCAAGCGCAACCTGCGCCTGCTGCTGGCCGGCGGGCTGCCCGACCCGGCGGCCGGCGGCATCACCTTCAAGTCGCTGGCCGGCGGCATGCTGGTGCAGGACCGCGACCACGGCCGGATCGGCGCGGCCGATGTCCGTGTCGTCACCAAGCGCCAGCCGACCGAGCGTGAGATGGCCGACCTGCTGTTCGCCTTCACGGTGGCGAAGCACGTCAAGTCGAACGCCATCGTCTACGTCAAGGACGGCGCGACGGTCGGCATCGGCGCCGGCCAGATGAGCCGCGTCGACGCGGCGCGCATCGCCGCGCGCAAGGCGGTGGAGACGGCACAAGCAGCGGACCAAACGGTGTCACCGACGGTCGGATCGGTGGTCGCCTCGGACGCCTTCTTCCCGTTCGCCGACGGCCTGCTGGCGACGGCGGAAGCCGGCGCGACGGCGGTGATCCAGCCGGGCGGTTCGGTGCGCGACGAGGAAGTCATTGCCGCCGCCGACGAGGCCGGTCTCGCCATGGTGCTGACAGGAATGCGCCACTTTCGACACTAGTGGACGGCCGGCGCGCGGCTCTCGCGCACGCCGAGCAACAGCAGGAAGCCGGCCGCCAGGAAAGCCAACACGACGGAGATGCCGACACGCTGGCTGTCGAACTCGCTGGTCAGCGCGGCGATCGCGAACGGCGCCATGAACGCGGTCGCTTTGCCGGAGAGCGCGTAGAGGCCGAAGAACTCGGTCGCCATGTCGCGCGGCGCGAGGCGCGCCATCAGGGTCCGGCTGGCGGCCTGGGCCGGGCCGCCGAAGATGCCGAGCAGCACTGCGATGACCATGAAGATGCGTTCGGCGGCGGATTGGAACGCCGCGCCGCCCGGCACCGGCATGCCGGCCTCGACGACGAAGAACACCCGGCCGTCGCCGACTGACACCACGCCGAGCGTGCAGAGCACCAGGCCGACGACGGAAATCATCACCGTCTTCTTCGAGCCCAACCGGTCATCCAGCCAGCCGCCGACGAAGCAGCCGAACGCCGCGAACACGAGGATGACGATGCCGAAGATGCCGAGCTGTGTGCTCTCCCAGCCGAACAGGCCGGCCGCGTAGATGCCGCCGAAGGCGAAGATCGCCGCCTGGCCGTCGTAATAGAACATGCGCGCGAGCAGGTAGAGCGCGATGTTGCGGTAACGCGGCAGTGCCGCGAGCGTCGCGAGCAGGGTCGCGATGCCTTGCCGCACCGCGGCGCCGGGGCCGAGGCCGGTGCGCGGATTGTCCGGCGTCCACAGGAACAGCGGCAGGATGAACACCACGAACCAGACGGCCGACATCGGCCCGACGATGCGGTCGTGCTGATGGCTCGCCTTGTCGAGGCCGAACAGCGGCTGATCGGGAAAGCTGAAGCCGAACAGCACGATGAACAAAGCTACGAGCCCGCCGACATAGCCGAGCCCCCAGGCGAAGCCGGACAGCCGGCCCATCCGCCTGTCCGGCACCAGGGTCGGCAACATCGCGTTGTTGAACACCACCGCGAACTCGACGCCGATGGTGGCGAGCACCACCATGATCATGGTCAGCATCAGTGTCTGGGCGTCGGCACCCGGCACGGCGAGCCAGAGCGCGAAGCTGGCGACGACGCAGAGCGCGGTGAACGCCAGGATCCACGGCTTGCGCCGGCCGCCGGCATCGGCAATTGCGCCGAGAAACGGTGCCAACAGCGCGATCGTGATGCCGGCGATGCCCTGGGTGTAGCCCCACAACGTCTGGCCCCGCACCCCATCGCCGACGACGAAGGCGGTGAAATAGGGCGCGAAGATGAACGTCGTGATGACGGTGAAGAACGGCTGGTTGGCCCAATCGAACATGGCCCAGCCGACCTTGCCGGCCGTGCTGGTTTCGGCCGGACGCCCGGCGTCGGCGACATCTGCCGTCAAAGACTTCCCCCTCTCGGATGCTGCTCTAGCGCGAGATCATGCCGCCGACATACTGATTGGCGATCGCCAGCTTGGCAATGTCGAGCCCGCCGGAGGCCCGGAAGTCGGCAATCAACTGGCGCGACCGGGCGACGGCACGGCCCTCCCGCTCGACCCAGTGGTCGATCGCCGCTTCGCCGACCGCACCATTGGCGGTCCGCAACACCTCGTTGGTCAGCGCCCGTTGCTGGCCGAACAGATCGTCGATCATCGCGGCGAGCGCCATGCGCTCCCAGTGGTTCTCGGGCGGGATCTGCTCCGCCTGGGCGCGCAGCCAATCGAGTCCGAGGCGATCGCCGACCGCGAAATAGACCTGGCCGACATCTTCGATCTCGCGCGCGCCATCGCGCGCCGCCTGCACGATGTCGAGCGAGGAGCCGAGCGGCTCCAGCGCCGCCACGTCATGTGCCAGTCTGCGCGGCACGCCGCGTTGGACGAGCCCCGACATGCGGCCATCAAGCTGCTTCGATTCCAGCTCGCCCAGCATGTCATCCAGCTTGTCGCGCAGGCGCTCGATGCCCGGGGTGAAGTCGTCGACCAGCGCCGCGATGTCGAGTGTCTCGGGCCCGTGCCGCAAGAACCACAGGCTGGCACGGCGCAGCAGGTGCTCGGTCTCGACCATCATTTGCGTCTGGGTCGCGGCCGGCACCTTGTTGTCGAGTGCCTGGATCCCGGTCCAGATGGCACGCAGACCGAAAGCCTCGCGCGCAATCACCAAAGCTCGGGCAATTTCCGGCCCATCCGCATCGGACTCTTCCTTCAAGTCGCTGACGAAGGTGACGCCGCCGCGATTTACCACCAGATTGGAGAAATGCGTGGCGATGATTTCGCGGCGCAGCCGATGCCGCCCAATGGTCTCGACGAAGTCTTTGCGCAATGGCCGCGGAAAATATTTGACCAGATCGGCCGCAAGATAAGGATCGTCCGGGAACGGGCTTTCCAACAGCTCCTGATAGAGGTCGATCTTGGCGTAGGCGAGCAGGACCGAGAGTTCCGGGTGCGAGAACGGGATGCCGTCGGCCTGGCGCTCGGCCAGCGCTTCTTCGTCGGGCAGGAACTCGATTTCGCGGTTGAGCAGACCGCCGCGTTCCAGATTGCGCATCAGCCGCGCCAGCGGCGCGTTGAGCGCCACCGCCTGTGCCGCTGTCACGGTCAGGGTCAGGGTCTGATGATAATTGTCCTGCAACACCAGCAGGGCGACCTCATCGGTCATATCCGCCAGCAGCCGGTCGCGCTGTTTGCGGGTCATCTCGCCCTCGGCGACGACGGCGTTCAGCAGAACCTTGATGTTGACCTCGTGGTCGGAGCAGTCGACGCCGGCCGAGTTGTCGACGAAGTCGGTGTTGATCCGCCCGCCGGCCAGCGCGAACTCGATCCGCCCGCGCTGCGTGACGCCGAGATTGGCGCCCTCGCCAACGACTTTGCAGCGCAGCTCCGCCGCATCGATCCGAACTCCGTCATTGGCTCGGTCGCCGGCGTCGGCGTGGCGCTCCTCGGACGCCTTGACGTATGTGCCGATGCCGCCGAACCAGAGCAAGTCCGCCTCCGCGCGAAGCACACAGCGGATCAGCTCGTTCGGCGTCATCTCGCTCTGATCGACGCCGAACAAGCGCATCATCTCGGGGGACAGGGTGATCGACTTGGCCTTGCGCTCGAACACGCCGCCGCCCGCGGAAATCAGCGCCGCGTCGTAATCGGCCCAGGACGAACGCGGCAGATCGAACAGTCGCTTGCGCTCGTCCCAGCTCTCGGCCGGATCCGGATTCGGGTCGACGAAAATGTCGCGATGATCGAAGGCCGCAACGAGCTTGATGTGCCGGCTCAGCAGCATACCGTTGCCGAACACGTCGCCGGACATGTCGCCGCAGCCGATGACGGTGAAATCCTGGCTCTGGACGTCATGGCCGATCTCGCGGAAATGACGTTTCACCGACTCCCAGGCGCCGCGCGCGGTGATCGCCATGCCCTTGTGGTCGTAGCCCGCCTTGCCGCCGGAGGCGAAGGCGTCGCCGAGCCAATAGCCGTAGCTTTCCGCCACCTCGTTGGCGATGTCGGAAAAGCTCGCCGTGCCCTTGTCGGCAGCAACCACGAGGTAGGGATCGTCGTCGTCATGGCGCACCACGTCGGCCGGCGGCACCACCCGGTCGCCGTCGAGATTGTCGGTCAGATCGAGCAGCCCGCGAATGAAGGTCTTGTAGCTGGCGATGCCCTCGGCCAACCAGGCGTCCCGGTCGCCGTCGACCGGCAGGCGCTTCGGCACGAAGCCGCCCTTCGAGCCGACCGGCACGATGACCGCGTTCTTGACCATCTGCGCCTTCATCAGCCCGAGGACCTCGGTGCGGAAATCCTCACGCCGATCGGACCAGCGCAGTCCGCCACGGGCCACCCGACCGCCCCTGAGATGCACGCCCTCGACCTGTGGCGAATAGACGAAGATCTCGCGGAACGGTCGCGGCAGCGGCAGCTCCTGCACCTGCTGGCTGTCGAGCTTCAGCGAAAGATATGGCTTCGGCCCGCCATCCTCAGCCGGCTGATAGAAGTTGGTGCGCAGCGTCGAGCGCACCAGATTGAGGAACCGGCGCAGGATGCGATCCTCGTCGAGGCTGGCGACGCCATCGAACGCGGCGCGAATATCCTCGGTCAAGGCATCGGCCCGCGATGCGCGATCGTCACCCGCGGCCGGCTCGAACAGGGTGGCGAACAGGGCGCACAGCAGACGGGCGATTTCCGGATTGGCGGCGAGGGTCGCTTCCATATAGTGCTGGCTGAAGGCGATCCCGGTCTGGCGCAGGTATTTGCAGTAGGCGCGCAACACGACCACCTGGCGCCAATCGAGTCCGGCGCGCAGCACCAGCTGATTGAAGCCGTCGTCCTCCATCTCGCCGCGCCAGACCCGGGCGAAGGCGGCCTCGAACTTGTCCTTGGCCTTGCCGAAGTCGAGCGCCGCGCCCGACGGATCGGCCATGCGGAAATCCTGAATCCAACAAAGCTGCGCGTTCGGGCCAGCGCCGATCGCGTAAGGATGCTCCTCCATCACCTTGAGGCCCATATGCTCCATCATCGGCAGGCAGTCGCTCAGCGCGACCGCCTCGCGCGGGTGATAGATCTTGAGCCGGGCGATTTCCTCACCGTCCTCAATCCGGCGATAGAAGTTGAGCGCCACATCCGCACCGCCGGCGAGAGCCTCGATCTTGTCGATATCGAACAGCGCCATCTGGGCGTTGAACAGTTCCTTGTAAGCGGTCGGGAAGGCGCCGCCGTATTTGTCCCACAGCCGGATGCCGGCGTCCTCGCCCCAGCGCTCGATCAACGCGTCGTGCAGGTCGTCGTCCCAGGAGCGCGCGGCATCGACCAGCCGCTGTTCCAGTTCGCCGATGTCGGGATCGAGCGCCTCGCCGGGATCAGTGCCGACGATGAAATGGATGCGGGCCAACGGGCTTTCGCTGACCTGGGTGTAGAAGGCGGATGGGCGGCCGTTGAAGGCAGTGGTCAGGATGTTCTGGAACCGGCGCCTGATATCGGTGTTGTAGCGCTCCCGCGGCACGTAGACCAGGCATGAGTTGAACCGTTCGAACTTGTCGCGCCGCACGAACAGCCGGATGCGCGGCCGCTCCTCCAGCCCGAGAATGCCGGTCGCGGTATCGGTCAGCTCTTCCTCGGAGACCTGGAACAGCTCGTCGCGCGGATAGGTCTCGAGAATATTGAGCAGCGCCTTGCCGTCGTGACTGGACGGGTCGAGGCCCGAACGCTCCATCGCCCGCCACAGCTTGCGCCTGAGATAAGGGATCTCGCGCGGCGTCCGGTTGTAGGCCGAAGAAGTGAACAGGCCGACGAAACGGCGCTCGCCAACCACCGTCCCCTCGGGCCCGAAGCGCTTGATGCCGACATAGTCCAAGTGGACGGGGCGGTGCACGGTGGAGCGGGAAACCGCCTTGGTGACGATGACGAGCTCCGGCTTGCGCAGGAACTCCTGAACGTCGGGCGAGATTTCGCCCATGCTCTTGCCGCGCCGCAGCACGCGCTTGGCCGGATCGCGCAGGATGCCGAGCCCGGATCCTTCGATCGCCAACAGCGGCTCCTGGCGCTTTGTCGAATCGTAGGCGTATTCGCGATAGCCGAGAAAAGTGAAGTGGTTGTTGGCCATCCACTGGAGCAGCGCCTTGCCCTCGGCGATCTCGCCCTCCTGCAGCGGTGATGGCGCGGCGTTGAGCTCTTCCAGGGCCTCGTCGATCTTCGCCAGCATCGAACGCCAGTCCAGCACTGACGCGCGCACGTCGGCGAGCACCGCGGCAATCCGCTGCTCGATCTCGATCAGCGCCGCCGGGTCGCCCTGCTCGTCGATCTGGAAATGCATGACCGATTCGTCGATCGCCTCCGCCGCTTCGTCGTCGTGCCCGCAGAGCCGGCGACGCAGGCCCGCCGTATCGCGCTCGAAGCGGAAGATCGGGTGGAACAGCAGGTGCACGTTGTAGCCGTCGAGATTGAGCGCCGACGTCACCGAATCGACCAGGAACGGCATGTCGTCATTGACCACCTCGACGACCGTGTGCGGCGACTTCCAGCCGTGTTCCTCGATGCGCGGATTGTAGACCCGGATCTTGGCCTCGCCGGGCGCGCGCGTGGCAGCGAATTTCCAAAGGCTGAGCGTCGCGCCGTAGAGGTTTTCGACAGACAGGCTGAGGACATCTTCCGACGCGGCCCGGTCGCAGAACCGGCGAATGAACGACTCGACTTCGTTGGCCTCGTCCCTGGCCAGTTTCTCGCGGCTATGCGCCACGACCCGTTCGATCCGGTCCGCCTTCTGTTCGATGGCTTTCGCATACATCAGCGGTGGTTCCTTACCATCCCCTCCGCCGGCAGCGCGCCGGCGTCCCGCTATCATGCCTGTCGCGAATCTCGCACGCTATTGCAATCCATCGCCGCGCAAATTGCTACGCAAATCCTTACCAAATGGCGAAGTCTTGAACAGATTGGCGCGCGGACGGCGCAAGGCGCCGGTTGCCGTGGCGGCACGCTGCGGTTATCCATCTCCGAATGAGGGTATTGGATTCGGGCAAAGCCGCCGTTTCGTGGCCAGCGCAGGAACGGGTTTCCGCATGCCGGCCGGCGTTTCTTGTCGCCGTTGCTCTGTCCGCGGCGCTGACGGTCACGGCGCTGGAAACGGCCCGCGCGCAGCCAGCGCCAGCGGAGACTCCGCCGGCCGCAGAGGACGGGCAGACGCCGGCCGAAGAGGCGCCGCCGCTACCGGACAAGCCGGACAAGCCCGAGGTGGAGAAAAAACCGCTCTGGGAGATCGGCATCGCCGGCGGCGCCGCCTATGTGCCCGACTATCCCGCCTCGGAGGAGAATCATTTCGACGGCCTGGCGCTGCCCTATGTGATCTTTCGCGGCAAGATCCTGCGCGCCGACGAGAAAGGGCCCGTGCGCGGCCGCTTCGTCAAGACCGATCGCCTCGAGTTCGACGTCAGCGTGCGCGGCGCGTTCTCGACTGATTCGGACAACAACAAGGCGCGCCGCGGCATGGACGACCTCGACTTCCTGCTCGCGGCAGGGCCGCGCCTGCAGATCCGGCTCTGGCGGCCCACCGCTTGGAGCAAGCTCGAGCTCGAGCTGCCCGTGCGGGCCGTTATGTCCTTCGATATCAAAGGCGATTTCGGCTACCGCGGTGTGCTCACCCAGCCGGAGCTCGCCTACGAGCATCGCGATATCTTCGATTCCAAGATCAAGTTCACCGCCAAGTTGGGCCCGGTGTTCGCCACCGAAGAGTTGCATGACTATTTTTATCAGGTTCGCCCGGCGGACGTCCGGCCCGGGCGGCCGCAATTCGACGCCGACGGCGGCTATCTCGGCACCGAGCTATCGCTCGGCCTGTCGCGCAAGCTGAGCAAGTGGTTCCGCGTCTTCGCAGGTTTTCGGGGCGGTTACTACGAAGGCGCGGCCAACCAGGACAGCCCGCTCTTCACCAGCAACCTCACCTACAGCATCGGCGTCGGCGGCGTGTTGTCGTTCTGGCGCAGCGAGCGCATGGTCGAGGACTAGATATTTTCGCGGACGCCGCGGATAGCGGCCCGCTCGCCGAGCTTCAAAACATCGGAATGATTCGGAGGGAGAGAATGGAGCGGGCGATGAGATTCGAACTCACGACTTCAACCTTGGCAAGGTTGCGCTCTACCCCTGAGCTACGCCCGCGCCGTCCGGACCGGCGGCGATGCCGGCCGGCCCGAGGCGGCTGTTATTACCCAAAGCCGGCCGATTGGCAAGGCCCTTGATCTGCCGCCAGCGGCGGCTTCACGCTGGCCGACGCCCTTGATATGGTGCGCCGCGAAAGTCCCCGCAACCCGGTAGAATTCGCCCATGGCCGCCACCCAGGAAGCGCTGTTCGTCCGCCTGCAAGAGCTCGGCATCGAGACCACGACGCACCGCCATCCGCCGGTCTTCACGGTCGAGGAGGCCAAGCATCTGCGCGGCGAGCTGGCCGGCGGGCATTGCAAGAGCCTGTTCCTGAAGGACAAGAAAGACAAGCTCTGGCTGGTGGTCTGCCTGGAGGACCGGCGGGTCGACATGAAGGCGCTGCAAGCCGCGATTGGCTCGGCGCGGCTCAGTTTCGCCAAGCCGGATCTGCTGACCCGGGTGCTCGGCGTCGAGCCCGGATCGGTGACGCCGTTCGGCCTGATCAACGACACCGAGCAGCAGGTGACGGTGGTGCTCGACCGGCAGATGCTGGAACACGCACCGCTCAACTACCACCCGCTGCAGAACGACGCGACCACGCAAATCGCGCCGGACGACCTGGTGCGCTTCATCGATTCCTGTGGCCACACGCCGGAAATTCTGGATCTGGACGCCGTCTCCTGACCGGCGGGTTTGCAACCGGAAATCGGCGCACCATCTGATAGGCTGCTGTAGTAGAATGGCCGGCAACCCGGCGGCGTGAGCCGAGGCGAGAGTGAGGCTTGAGGAATGGAAACAATTCTGGGGCAGAGCGAGCCACAGGCCCCGGTGGGCGATCTGATCAAGGACAGCGACACGGCGAGCTTCGCCGAGGACGTCGTCCACGCCTCCATGGAGGTGCCGATCCTGGTCGACTTCTGGGCGCCGTGGTGCGGCCCCTGCAAACAGCTCGGACCGCTGCTGGAAAAGGTCACCGCCGCCGCGGGCGGCCAGGTCAAGCTGGTCAAGATCAATATCGACGAAAACCAGGCGCTGGCGCAGCAGCTGCGCATCCAGTCGATCCCGGCCGTCTATGCTTTCAGCAAGGGCCAGCCGGTCGACGGCTTCGTCGGCGCCTTGCCCGAGAGTCAGATTCGCGCCTTCGTCGAGCGTCTGGCCGGTGGCGCGATCGGGCCGACGCCGCTGGAGCAGGCGGTCGAGGCCGGCAAGCAGGCGCTCGAGGCGGGCGATACCGCGGCCGCGGCGCAGGCCTTCTCCCAGGCGCTGTCGGCCGATCCGGAAGATCCGGCGGCGCTTGGCGGACTCGCGCGATGCCACATCCAGGCCGGGCAGTTGGAGCAGGCGCGCGGAGTCCTGGACGGTGTGCCGACGCAGCATGCCGGGCATGCCGACGTCGCCGGCGCCGCCGCGGCACTCGCCCTGGCCGAGGAAGCGGCCGGTGCCGCGGACCCGGCCGAGGTGGCCGGACTGCGCGCCAAGCTGGAAGCCAACGCCGACGACCATGAGGCGCGCTACGAGCTGGCCACGGCGCTCAACGCCGCCGGCCAACGCGAGGCCGCGGTCGACGAATTGCTGGAGATCGTCCGCCGCAAGCGCGACTGGAATGACGACGCGGCGCGCAAGCAGCTACTCAAGCTGTTCGAAGCCTGGGGCCCGACCGACCCGCTGACCGTCGATTCGCGGCGCAAGCTGTCGTCGCTGCTATTCGCCTGATCCACCACCGATGGCAGATGCCGCACAGAAGGTCGGCGGCCAAGAGCTGCCGACACGGATCCCGGTTTTTCCCCTGGTCGGCGTGCTGTTGCTGCCCGGACGGCAATTGCCGCTCAACATGTTCGAGCCGCGCTATCTGGAAATGACCCGCGACGCCATGGCAGGCGATCGCATCATCGGCATGGTCCAGCCGAAGGACCCGATGAGCCGCGAGTACGAACCCGAGATTTACGATATCGGCTGCGCCGGCAGGATCATCCAGTTCGCCGAGACGCCGGACAACCGGTTCCTGATTTCGCTGCAAGGCATCTGCCGGTTTCGCCTTATCGAGGAGCCGGCGCGGCTGACGCCCTATCGGCAGGCGATAGTCGACTTTCGCCCGTTCGGCGCCGACCTTTCGGCGAAGCCGCCGTCAGACATCGACCGCAACCGCCTGCTGGCGGCGCTGCGCGGCTATCTCGATGCCGGCAGCATCGAATCGAACGCCGGAGAAATCGAACGCGCCCCGACCGGCACCCTGGTCGATTCCCTGGCGATGGTCTTTCCATTCGAGCCCGGCGAGAAACAGGCGTTGCTGGAGGCGCCCGACCTTTCGGAGCGTGCGCGCATCCTGACCACGTTGATGGAGATGGCGCTGGCGCAACCCGCCGACGGCCGGGACGGCGCGCCGGTGCAATGAGGCGCCGTGGCGGGCGGTGTCGACAGCGCGAAGGAGACGACGGCGATGAGCCATGAGCATGAGTGATGACCAAGCGGCCCCGGAGGGCGGCGCCACCGCCGTCGACCCGAAACTGCTGGAGATGCTGGTCTGCCCGCTGACGCGAGGGCCGCTCACCTACGATCGGGAGCGCCAGGAACTGATCAGTGAGGCGGCCCGCCTCGCCTATCCGATCCGGGACGGCATCCCGATCATGCTGGCCGACGAGGCGCGCAGCCTGGACGACGAGATCGGCCGCGGCGCATGACGCCTCCCTGGCGAGCCGACGGAGCCAGCCGATGAACCCCTATGACGACGCCGGCCGGCCGGCGCCGGTGGAGATCCGCTACAAGTCGGCCGACAGGCTGCTCGAGGTCGAGTTCGAGAACGACGTCTGCCACCGCCTGCCGGCGGAATTCCTGCGCGTCGAAAGCCCCTCGGCTGAGGTGCAGGGCCACAGCCCGTCGCAGCGCGTGACCATCGCCGGGCGCCGGCAGGTGGCGATCGCCGAGATCGAACCGGTCGGCAATTACGCGATCCGCATCCGCTTCGACGACGGCCATGCGAGCGGGATATATTCCTGGAGCTATCTCTACGAGATCGGCGTGAGGCAGGACGAGATCTGGCGGGCCTATCTCGACGCCCTGGTGACGCAAGGTCTTAGCCGGGATCGCTAAGGCGGTTCGATATCAAAGAGCTCGGCCTTCCAACAAGCGCGGGAGGTCGCCGATGGTGCCGGCGGCGTGGCGAATGAAGAAGCGCTTGAGCGGGCCGACCCGGTTGAGCGCGGCCAGGCCCAGGTCGCGCGCCAGACGGACCGGCGCGATGTCGTTGGAGAACAGCCGGTTGAGCGAGTCGGTGACGGCGGCCAGCACCAACGCGTCGAACCGGCGCCAGCGCTGATAGCGCGCCAGCGCCGGGGCGTCGCCGACGTCGAGGCCGAGCCGCGCCGCATCGACCACCACCTCGGCCAGCGCGGCGACGTCGCGCAGGCCAAGATTGAGCCCCTGGCCGGAGATCGGATGGATGCCGTGCGCCGCATCACCGACCAACGCGAGACGATGGTCGACGTAGCGCTCCGCCAGATGTAAGGCCAGGGGATAGGACCAGCGTGGCCCGACGACCTCCAGGTTGCCCAGATAGTCGCCGAACCGGCGCGTCATCTCCGCCGTGAAGTCGGCCTCGCCGAGGCTGACGATCGCCGAGGCGAGGGCCTCGCGCTCGGTCCAGACCAGCGAAGACCGGTTGCCGGTCATCGGCAGGATGGCGAACGGGCCGGCCGGCAGGAAGTGTTCCTGGGCGATGCCGTGATGCGGCCGTTCGTGATGCACCGTGCAGACGATTCCGACCTGGGTATAGCGCCAGCCGACGCGCCGGATGCCGGCCGCCTTGCCGAGCGGCGAGGCGCGCCCGTCTGCCGCGACGCAAAGCCGGGCGCCGATCGTCCGGCCGTCGTCGAGCTCGGCCTGGGCAAAGGCGCCCTCCCGCCGCACCCGGGCGACCCGGGCCGGCGCGATCAGGCGGACAGTTTCCAACTCGGCGAGGCGGGCATAGAGCGCCGTCCGGGTGACCCGGTTCTCCACCATATAGCCGAGCGCATCGGCGCCGATCTCGTCGTGGTCGTAATGCATGAACAGGAGCGAGTCGCCGTCGCTGACCCGAATGTCGAGAATCGGCTGCGCTTCCGCCAGGTGCCGGCGCACGCCGGTCGCCTCCAGCATGCGCCAAGTCGCGAGGGCGATTGCGGAGACCCGGCCGTCGAAGGCGGCGTCGACGGCGCTCGCCGGATCCTCGGTGTCGATCACCGCACAGGCGAGCCCGGCGGAGCCAAGCGCCGCGGCGAGGCCGAGGCCGACCAGGCCGCCGCCGACGATCAGCACCTCCGCCTGCTCTGAATCAGTCCGCGTCATCGCGCCAACATCGGCGCCCGCGGCGATATTGTCCAGCGTCGGTTGCCGGCCCCACGGGGCGCCGGTACACTTTGCCGCATGGCGAAACCCTGGCACGACATGACCGCCCTGGAACTCGGCGCGGCGATCGGCGGCGGCGCGGTCGATCCGTGCGACCTGACCGAGCATTTCCTGGCGCGGATCGAAGAGACCGATACCGAGCACAGCATCTACGTGCGGACCACGGCCGCGCGGGCGCGCGCCGAGGCGACGGCGGCCCGGGCACGCGCCAAGACGGGCCTCAGGGTCGGCCCGCTCGACGGCGTGCCGATCTCCTGGAAGGACATCGTCGATTCGGCGGGCGTCGCGACCGAGGCCGGCACCAAGGCGCTGGAGGGACGGACGCCGGACCGCGACGCCTTGACCCTGGCCCGCGCCAGCCGCGCCGGCATGGTCTGTCTCGGCAAGACCGGGCTGCCCGACTTCGCATTTTCCGGGCTCGGCATCAATCCGGCCTACGGCACCCCGGCAAATGCCTGCGACGACGAAACGCCACGGGTGCCGGGCGGCTCCTCCGCCGGCGCCGCCACCTCGGTGGCGCGCGGCCTGGCGGCGATCGGCATCGGCTCCGACACCGGCGGCTCGGTCCGCATCCCGGCGGCGTTCAACGGCCTCTTTGGCCTCAAGACCACGGCCGGGCTGGTGCCGCTCGACGGCGTCGTGCCGCTGGCGCCGGATCTGGACACCCTCGGCCCGCTCTGCCGCGACGCCGCCGACGCCAACGCGATGCTGGCGGTGCTGACGGCGCGCCGGCCCTTCGACCTTTCCGGGGCCGGCCTGGCGGGCGTCCGTATCCTGAAGCCGACCAATGTGGTCTGGGACCACGCCGAAGCGGGCGTCAGGGACACTGTCGAGACGGCGCTGGAGCGTCTTGCCGGCGCCGGCGCCCGGATCGATGCGGCGGAGGTCCCGGAATTCGACGAGCTGACACGGCGTCTGGAAGCCCATGGCAATGTCATCTCGGCCCAGGGCTATGCGCTTTGGGGCGAGTTGATCGAAAGCCGCGGCGATCGCATCTATGCCCCGGTGCGCGAACGCTTCCGCGCCATCCGCGCCAAGGGCGCCGACGACGCCATGGCGCTGCACCTGGCGCGGCAACGGCTGTCGCAAAGCTATCTGGCGCGGACGGCCGGCTACCAGGCCGTGGCCTGCCCGACGGTGCCGATTACCGCGCCGGCGATCGCGCCGCTGGAAAACGATCCGGCCGCGCATGACAAGGCGGCGATGGCGAGCTCCTGGAACACTCGGCTTGGCAACCTGCTCGGACTGGCGGCGGCGACCCTGCCCAGCGGCCGGGTCGACCGTCTGCCGGTCGGCCTGATGCTGATGGGTCGGCCGTTCGACGAGGGCGCATTGCTGCGTCTCGCCAGTGCCGCCGAAAAAGCGCTTGTCGACTGACCTTATTGCTTAAGAAATAATCGATTCCGTTCGTTTGCCTAGAATCTAGGCGCCGAAGTGTCGACACGGCCCGCCCGCCCTTGGGGCGCCGGGCCGAAAAGCTGCGATTTTCGCGCGATTCCCGCGCTCCGCTAAACCGGCACGCTTCTTGAAAACATTTGTAGCCAACGGGCGTCGGAACGCCGCGTCCGGCATTGGGGACCATGGCTGATAGGAGCGGACATGAAACTCGTCATGGCGGTGATCAAGCCCTTCAAGCTGGACGAGGTGCGCGAGGCGCTGACGTCCATCGGCGTCGAAGGGCTGACGGTCACCGAAGTCAAAGGCTTCGGGCGACAGAAGGGGCACACGGAAGTCTATCGCGGCGCCGAATACGCCATCTCTTTCCTGCCCAAGCTGAAAATCGAGGTCGCGGTCAAGGCCGACCTGGCCGACCAGGTGGTCGAGACCATCCAAGCATCTGCGAAGACCGGCCAGATCGGTGACGGCAAGATCTTCGTCTACGACCTCGACAAGGTGCTGCGCATTCGCACCGGCGAAACCGACACCAACGCCCTCTGAGCGAAACGGGGAGTTTCAGACAAATGAATCGTCTAATTCGCACGATGGCGGCCGCGAGCGCGGCCGGCGTCGCCATCCTGGCCGCGGCCGGCCCCGCATCCGCCGAGGTCAGCGCCGAGACGGCCTTCGTTTTCAACAGCTTCTCGTTCCTGGTGATGGGCGCGCTGGTGATGTTCATGGCGCTCGGCTTCGCCATGCTGGAATCCGGCCTGGTGCGCACCAAGAACACCGCCGCGATCTGCCTGAAGAACATCGCGCTCTATTCGATCGCCGGCCTGATGTACTACCTGATCGGCTATGCGCTGATGTACACCGAGGTGAAGGGCTGGATCGGCTCGTTCAGCCTGCTCTACAACCCGTCCGGCGCCGAGCTCGCCCTGATCAACGCTGAGGAAGCGACCGAAGCGCTGATCGCGCCGGTCGTCGAGAACGGCTATGCCTCGATGTCCGACTGGTTCTTCCAGATGGTGTTCGTGGCAACGGCGGCCTCGATCGTCTCCGGCACCATGGCCGAGCGCATCCGGGTCTGGCCGTTCCTGATCTTCGTCGTCGTGCTGACCGGCGTCATCTACCCGATCCAGGGCTCCTGGACCTGGGGCGGTGGCTGGCTCACCGAGATGGGTTTCTCCGACTTCGCCGGCTCCACGATCGTGCACTCGGTCGGCGGCTGGTGCGCCCTGACCGGCGCCATCATCCTGGGCGCGCGCAAGGGCAAGTACGGCCCCGACGGCCGGGTCAACCCCATGCCCGGCGCCAACCTGCCG
>CAJHXX010000195.1_pt1 | contig 15314 bp, 11 predicted proteins | sample 9198511 | NCBI WGS metagenome assembly CAJHXX01 (sample SAMEA7708325, study PRJEB35096) | sediment metagenome | biome: marine neritic benthic zone biome [ENVO:01000025]; feature: sediment [ENVO:00002007]; material: shallow marine sediment [ENVO:03000034] sea grass bed [ENVO_01000059] ...
ACGGTCTTGTCGCAGCCGCCGATCAGCACCACCGCGTCCATGGGCTGGGCCCGGATCATCTCCTCGGTGTCCATCGACATTAGGTTGCGGAACATCAGGCTGGTCGGATTGAGGAACACCTCGCCGAGCGAGATGGTCGGGAATTCGAGCGGCAGGCCGCCGGCCGCGGTGACCCCGCGCGCCACCGCCGCCACCAGCTCCGGCACGGTGCGGTGGCAGTTATTGAAGCCGCTGAAGGTGTTGGCGATGCCGACCACGGGCCGGGCCAGGGCCGCGTCGGAATAGCCCATCGACTTGGCGAAGGAGCGCCTGAGATAGAGCGCGAAGTCAGGGTCGCCGTAATGGGTCAGGCCGCGCGCCAGTCCTTGCGCGGAACCCGCGTCGGATTTCGAGTTGGTGTTGTCGCCGCTGTCATCCGCCGCCATCGCGATGGCCTCCGCAAATCTGTCGATGGCGGCATCCTATACCGACAGGCAACCGAGTGGATCACCGGAAGCTCGCCGGCCGCCGGCTATTGTCGCGGCCGCGGCTCGGACCCGGCGGGCTTTGTCTCGGCAGGCTTGGTGCCGGCGGAGCCCCAATTGCCGACCCGTGTGCCCGACAACGAAGCGGCCAGGGCGGTGCCCGCCGCGGTCGCCGCCGGCCCGAGTCGCACCGCCGGCTCCGCCTCGGCCACCGGCCTCACGGACTGTGCCGGCCTCGCGATCGGGACCGGGATCTTCTTCTCCTGCTTGGCCGGCGCCTCGGCGCGCGCCGTGGCGGTCGGCGGGAACACGTCGATCACCACCCGGGTACCGAGCAGGCGGTGGCGCAGCTTGACGCCCTTGGGCAGGACGATATGGACCACCGTCGCATCGCCCTGGCGTTCGGCCTCGACGCTCTTGAACAACGGCGGCGGTTTCTTGCGAACCCGCGACAGGTCGAATGCCACCGGCCGGTCGAAATAGATGTCGGCGCGCCCCGATTCCTCGACGACGCGGTAGGTGACCGCATCCTGCCAATCGAACACCAGGCGATTGTAGTCTTCATGCACGCCGGCGCGGACACGCACAGACGGCGGCTCCGCGGCCGTCGACGCGGCCGGCGCGAGCGACAGCAAGGCGAGCAGAACGGACGCCAAGAGGCCCGCCGCCAATCCAAGACGGCGCCGTCCCGGCGCCAAGAGCCCGGAAAAAAGCGAAGCAACGAAGCCGAAGAACATCACATCCAGTTCGGAATGCTATCGCCGCAAAACGAAGGCGATCGAAAAACCCGATTCCCGACGATTCTTATAGACTTGAATAAAGCCGCGTTTCAACGGAAAAAATTTGCGTCGAATACGCGGTAAAGCATTGAATATGATGCCGAACCCGTCTGTGGAACCCAGCGTCGGTCGAAAGATCCTCGCCTCTCCCGTCCGTATCTCAGAACCGGTAGGTCACCGTGAAGCCGACGACGGGATAGAAATTCAAGATGCTGAGGTCGTCCTCGAGGGAATCGGCCTCTCGTTTGAGGTCCGCCTCGAACGTCGGATCACCCGCCAATATGCCATTGTTGCTCAGATCGACCTGCGGCGAGCCCTGGTAGAAGACGCCGGCGTCGAACGCCATCCTGAGATGACCGCCGAACATGCCCCATTCGACGCCGAGGCCGGCATAGGGCGCCACGGTCCAGAAATCGATATCGCCTTTCAGCGTGCCGATATCGGCCGGCGTGTAAGTGGTGCCGCCGATGTCCGTGTTGACCGTCGGCGTCGCCTTGAGGGCGAAGCCGTTACCGTTGTAGCGGACCCCACCGGTCAGCCTGAATCCGCCGCCGAACGGGTAGAGGTCGATCACGCCGCCGGCCGAAAACAGGTCGATCTCGGCGCCATATTCGATGCCCGAATAATCCTCATCGAAATCGTACTTGAAATAATTGCCGCCGACCCGCACGCCGAGAAAATCGTTGAAGCGATAGCCGATCTCGCCGCCGAGGCCGAGCGTGCTGACGTTGCCGCCGACGGTGACGCCGCGTGTCGTGCTGTCGCTCCGCGAACGCTTCTTCCGCGTCCTCTTAACGGGTTCCGGTTTGGGCTTAGTCTCCTCGGTCTGGGCCATCCGGCGCGGCGGCGCGGCTTGCTCGGAGCCCGGCACGTCGACGGCCTGCTTCGGCGCGGCCGGCGCCGGAGCGCTCGGTTGCCGCAGCCCCGACGAGTTCGATGACATCTGCGACCCTGCGAGCGCCGATGTCGCGGCCGCCGCCGGGCTGACCGGCTCCGGCGGCTCCATCATCGTCTTGGTTTCGGCCTTGGCCTGGACGGTCGGCGCGTAGACGTCGATCACCACCCGGTCGCGGAGGCGGAAATGCTTCAGGCGGGAGCCTTTCGGGACGGAGATGCGAACCGACGTGCCGCCCTTCGCCGGCTTCCATTCGACGCTCTTGAATAGCGGCAGCGGTTGCTTGCGATAGGACGTGAGGTCCATCTTGGCCGGCGTGTCGAAATAGATCGTCGCCTCGCCGGCGCCTTCGACGACCCGGTACGCCACCTTTTCGCGCCAGTCGAACACCATGCGGTTGAACCCGCCATGCAGGCCGACGCGGACGCGCACCGTCGATTGCGCCGCCTCCGCCGACGGCACCGGCGCCAGCGTCAGCAGCCCGACCATCGTGGCGGTCAAGGCGAGCGTGGTCAGCAACCGGCCGCGGGTTCCCCGGGTCGGCCGGGCGGTGCGAGACGAGGCGGATGATCCAAAGTGCATTACAGGCGTTCCCGATTAGCGCCGTGACGGCGCAAAATTGAAGACGGCAGATAGCCGAGCAGACGTTACCAGACCGTCTATTAATATTTTGTTCCCGGTAGGATTCGTTTAACCTTTGCTTTGGTTCGGATTTTCTGAAAAACATCGTTAAAATACTTAAGTTCGCGATCGACCATTGCGTCCGGGCATTGTTCACCGGCCTGCCGCTGTCGCCGCCGAGGCGATGTTGTATGGTGTCGCCCTGTGACGTCCGCGGGCGACCGCCCGTCTCCATCCACGGCACCGACATGTCCGCTTCGTCCCCAGAGCCCACCGCCGCGCCCGCCGCCGTCTTGCGCGGCTGGCTGATCTGGTCTGTCTGCGCGGTGATGTTCGCCTACGCGTTCTTCCATCGCGTGGCGCCGGGGGTGATGTTCGACCGGTTGATGCGCGATTTTCACGTCGGCGCCGCGGTCCTCGGCAACCTCTCCGCCTGCTACCTTTACGCCTATGCCGCGATGCAGATCCCCGTCGGCGTGATGCTCGACCGCATCGGGCCGCGGCTCATTCTGGCCGGCTCCGGAGTGGCGGCAGCGGGCGGCAGCCTGCTGTTCGCCGCCGACGACACGCTGGTCGCGGCCTACGCCGGGCGGCTGCTGATCGGCGCTGGCACCGGCGTGGTCTTCATCAGCACCCTGAAGATCGCCATGGACCGGCTGCCCGCCCGGCGCTTCGCGCTGGTCACCGGGCTGACCCAGGCAATCGCCATGTGCGGCGCGGTGCTCGGCCAGGCGCCGCTTGCGCTGCTGATCGAGGCGGTCGGCTGGCGCGCCACCATGGTCTGGGGTGCCGGTCTCGGCGCCCTGCTCGCCGCCGGCATCTGGCTCGCCGCCCGGCCGCCCGCCGGCGACGGCACGGGGCCGCGGCGCGACACGGTCCCGCGGCGGCGCCTCGGCGGCGATATCCGCCTGGTCTGCGCCAACCGGCAATTCTGGCTGGCGGCGCTCTATTCGGCGGGCTCGTCCGGACCGATGCTCGCCTTCGCCGTGCTCTGGGGCGTGCCGTACCTGGTGCAGGTGCATGGCCTGGAGCGCTCGGCCGCCGGCGCCGGCGCCTCGGTGATGCTGATCGGCTGGGCCGCCGCGGCGCCGGCGATCGGCTGGCTGTCCGATCGCATGGGCCGGCGCAAGCCGTTGATGGTGGCCACCGCGGCCCTGGTGCTGCTGCTGTGGGCCGCGGTGTTGTGGCTGCCGACCCTGCCGCTCGCCATGCTCTATGTCCTGTTGGCGGCGATCGGCGCGTTGAGCGCCAGCATGGCCTTGACCTTCGCCGTCGGCCGCGAGGTCACGCCGCCGGGCGTGCAGGGGCTCGCGACCGGCCTGGTCAACCTTGCCTCGATCGGCTTCGGTGCCTTGCTGCAGCCCTCGGTCGGCTGGCTGCTCGACCGGCAATGGGAGGGCGCGGCCAGCGACGGCGCGCGCCTGTTCGATCAGGCCGCCTATGTGGTCGCCTTCCTGCCGTTTCCGGCCGCCGCCGCGGCTAGTCTGCTCGCCGCGCTGGGCCTCAGGGAGACCTATTGCCGGGTCCGGTCCGCCTGACGTTTCGGGCGGATGGCGGCCCTGGATCGTCTTCGTGGTTGCCCTTTTGTCCCGAGTGGGTAAGTTTCGCGCGACGAATCAGGGAATCATGGCATGCCGCTCGAGAGCTACTACGACAGGCGCCGCGGCCAGCGCCGCCGCCGCACCTGGACCACGCTGCTTCTGACCGTGTCCGTCGTGGCCGTCCTCATGTTTGCCGGCTACAAGGCCTATGACGCCGGCACCTATTTGGCGCAGCGCGACGTCGTCCGCCTGCAGGACAGTCTCGCCGAGCTGCGCACGATCAACGAGGAGCTGCGCGGCGAGAACAACGAATTGGCCGGCGCGCTCGCCGAATCGAAGATGCGCGAGCAGAAGCTGACCGAGAAATACGACCGCGACGTTCCGACCGGGCCGATGAAACGCCTGCTGCAGTTGTCGCGCGAGAAAGTCGAGCAGGGTGTCGATCCGGAGCGCCTGCAATTCGTGATCGCGGCGGCGGAGAACCGGCGCGAATGCGCCGAGCAGCCGTCGACCAAGCGGTTCCTGGTGAAGACCCCGATCTCCCAGACCGCCAACGATTCGGTGAGCTTCGCCAACAACGGCATCACCATCACCGCGGAGGGGGAATCGGCCACCGACCCGCTCGGCAATCCGGAGGCCTGGTTCGACCCGGCCAAGCCGGTGATCCTCACCTTCACCCGCCTCGGCGGCAAGGCGGCGGACCGGAACGGCCTGCTGCCATTGCACCACTCCGTGGTGCTCAACGATCGCGAATACCGCTTCAGCATGACCGCCGGCAGCCGCGGCTTCGTCACCATCACCGGCACCAACTGCGCCTATCCGTAAGCCGGCGCGGCGTTTTTTCGCCGCCGCGACCGGACTTCGCCGCGCGCCCCGGTTATGATGCCAACGCGCAATGACGGCAATGCAGGGTAAGGGGCGACATGCGGGTCGGAGTCGAAGTCGGCGGCACGTTCACGGATCTGGTGGCGATCGAGGACGGCGATGTGCGCATCGCCAAGGTGCCGAGCGTGCCGGCGCGGCCCGACGAGGGCGCGCTGGCGGCACTGACCGAGGCCGGCATGGCGCTCGCCCGAGTCGATGACCTGGTGCACGGCTCGACCGTCGCGACCAACGCGATCCTGGAGCGCAAGGGCGCGCCGATCGCTTTCCTGGTGACCAAAGGCTTCCGCGACCTGCTGTCGCTGCAGCGCCACAACCGGCGGCGGATCTACGACCTGTTCTACAAGAAGCCGGCACCGGTGGTGCGCCGCCGCGACACCTTCGAGATCGACGAGCGGATCGACGCCGACGGCCGGGTGATCCGGCCGCTCGACCTGGAGGCGACCGCCGCCGAGCTGCAGGCCGCGTTGTCCGGCAGGGGCTACCAGGCGGTGGCGATCTGCCTGCTCAACGGCTACGCCAATCCGGCGCATGAGCGGGCGCTGGCGAAGATCCTGGCGGAGCGCCTGCCGGAGCTCAGCGTCACCTGCTCGTCCGAGGTGACGCGCGAGTTCCGCGAATACGAGCGCGCCTCGACGACGACCCTGGCCGCCTATGTGCAGCCGGTGATCGACGCCTATCTGCAGCGCTTCCGCGCCGCGCTGGCGGACGGCGGCTTCGCCGGCCGCTTCAGCATCATGCAGTCGAACGGCGGCCGCCTGCCCGCCGAGGCGATGTCGCGGAACGCCATTACCTCGTTGTTCTCCGGACCCGCCGCCGGCGTGATGGGGGCGGTCCGCCAGGCCGGCCTGTCCGGCTTCAAGAACCTCATTACGCTCGACATGGGCGGCACCAGCACCGATGTCTGCCTGGTGGCCGACGGCAAGCCGGACCTGTCGACCGAGACCGAGGTCGACGGCCTGCCGATCCGCACGCCGGTGCTCGACATCGCCACCGTCGGCGCCGGCGGCGGCTCGATCGTCTGGCGCGACGACGGCGGCATGCTCAGGGTCGGGCCGCGCTCGGCCGGTGCCGACCCCGGACCGGCCTGCTATGGCCGCGGCGGCGCGCAGCCGACGATCACCGACGCGCATCTGATCCGCGGCTCGATCCGGCCAGAGGCCTTCCTCGGCGGTGCCATGCCGATCGATGCCGAGGCATCGCGCCGCGTTTTCGCGGAGCTCGCGGAAACCTTCGCGATGAGCCGGGAGGCGTTCGCCGACAGCGCGCTCCGCGTCGCCGAGGCCAACATCGTCGGCGCCATTCAACTGGTTTCCACCGAACGCGGCCGCGACCCGCGCGACTACGTCCTGGTGCCGTTCGGCGGCGCCGGACCGCTGCATGCGGCGCGCGTCGCCGAAGAGCTCGGCATCGCCACCCTGGTGGTGCCGCCCAATGCCGGCGTGCTGTCCGCCTTCGGGCTGCTCGCCTCCGACTATCTGCGCTATGACAGCCGGACCCGCAAGCAGTTGCTCGGCGACGGCGCGGCCGAGGCGGCGCGCACCCAGTTCGCAGAGATGGAAGTGGCGGCGGCGGCGGCCTTTGCCGAGCTCGGCATCACCGGCGCGCTCGAATTCAGCCACACCCTGGAGATGCGCTATGTCGGCCAGGCCTTCGAGGTGCCGCTCAGGCTCGACCCCGGCGAGTTGGCCGAGCTGACCGACGCCGAGCTGGCGGCGCGCTTCGCCGCCGCGCACGACCAGGTGTTCGCGTTCAGCGAGACCGGCCACGGCCGCGCGGAGATCGTCTCGTTCCGGCTCGGTGCCGCAGCGGCGCCGGGCGCGGTGCCGGCGCTCGGCGGCGGCGGGAACGCGGCCCAGGCCGGCGAAACCCGCCTGTTCGACCGCGGCGACTGGGTCGATTGCCGGCTGATCGGCCGGGCCGGGGTGGCGGCCGCCGGCGGCGTCGACGGGCCGGCGCTGATCGAGGACGAGACCTCGACCATCTACCTGCCGGCGGGCTGGCACGGCGTCGTCGACGCCAACGCCAACCTGGTGGTCGAACGGCGCGCCTGAGGAACGGGGCATGACGGTCGCGACCGCCCGGGCGAATGTCACCGACGACCCGCACCGGGTCCTGCGCGAGGTGTTCGGCTATGACCGCTTCCGCGGCCAGCAGGCGGCGATCGTCGACCATCTGATCGGCGGCGGCGACGCCCTGGTGTTGATGCCGACCGGCGGCGGCAAGTCGCTCTGCTATCAGATCCCGGCGCTCTGCCGGCGCGGCACGGCGATCGTCGTCTCGCCGTTGATCGCCCTGATGCAGGACCAGGTCGAGGCGTTGCGCCAACTCGGCGTGCAGGCCGCGGCGCTGCATTCGGCGCTGCCGCCGGGCGAGGCGGCGGCCGTCGAACGCGCGATCCGGCGGGACGAACTGGATCTCGTCTATGTGGCGCCGGAGCGGCTCCTGACCGATAGCTTCCTGGATGGCCTGGAACGGATCGAACCGGCCCTGTTCGCGATCGACGAGGCGCATTGCGTCTCGCAATGGGGCCACGACTTCCGGCCCGAGTACCGCCGCCTGACCGTGCTGCACGAACGCTTCCCGGCGGTGCCGCGCATCGCGCTCACGGCGACCGCCGACGGGCCGACGCGGCGCGACGTCAGGGAACGGCTCGGCCTGGCCGAGGCGCGGAGCTTCGTCGCCAGCTTCGACCGGCCGAACATCCGCTATCGCATCAGCCCGAAGGACCAGGCGCGCAAGCAGCTGCTGGATTTCATCCGCGCGGAGCATGCCGGCCATGCGGGCATCGTCTACTGCCTGTCCCGCGCCAAGGTCGAGGAGACCGCCGCCTGGCTCGCCGAGCAGGGCCTGACCGCGCTCCCCTACCACGCCGGCCTCGACAAGGCCGTGCGGATGGCAAACCAGGAGCGCTTCATCAGGCAAGACGGCGTCGTCGTCGTCGCCACCATCGCCTTCGGCATGGGCATCGACAAGTCCGACGTGCGCTTCGTCGCCCATCTCGACCTGCCGAAGAGCCTGGAGGCCTATTACCAGGAGACCGGCCGCGCCGGCCGCGACGGGCTGCCGGCCGATGCCTGGATGGCCTACGGCATCCAGGACGTCGCCAAGCTGCGCCAGTTGATCGATATCTCGGAGGCGCCGGAGGCGCAGAAGCGGATCGAGCATGGCAAGCTCGAATCCCTGCTCGGCTATTGCGAGACCACGCGCTGCCGCCGCCAGCTGCTGCTGGCGTATTTTGACGAGGAACTGACCGAACCCTGCGGCAACTGCGATACCTGCCTGGAGCCGGTCGAGAGCTACGACGGCACGGAAGTGGCGCAAAAGGCGCTGTCCTGCGTCTACCGCACCGGGCAGCGGTTCGGCGCCGGACACGTTATCGACGTGCTGCTCGGCAGCGAGAACGCGCGTATCGAGCGCTTCCGCCACGACCGGCTCAGCACCTACGGCATCGGCACCGAGCTCGACCGCAAGGCCTGGCGTTCGGTGTTCCGCCAGTTGGTGGCGCTCGGGCTGCTGGTGGCCGACCCGGAAGACCATGGCGGCCTCAGGCTCGGGCCCGACTGCCGGCCGGTGCTGCGCGGCGAGCGGCCGGTGATGCTGCGCCGCGACCCGGCGCGCCGCAAGGCGGCCCGACCCGCCCCGGCGGCGATGGACTTCGACGATCCGGGCGACGAGACGCTGTTCCAGGCGCTGCGCGCCCGGCGTCTGGCACTGGCCCAGGCCCAGGGCGTGCCGCCCTATGTCATCTTCCACGACCGCACCCTGGTCGAGATCGTCCGCGCCCGCCCCCTCGACCTCGCCGCCTTCGCCCGCGTCGGCGGCGTCGGCCAGGCCAAGCTTGACCGGTATGGCGAAACCTTCGTCGAAGTGGTGGCGGCGCACCAGTCGGTTATACCGACGGCCTAAGCATTTGGGCACCCCGCTCAGCGGGCCATTAGCACCGGCAGCTTGGCGGAGGACAGGATGTGGCGGGTCGCGCCGCCGAAGATCATCTGGCGGACGCGGCTGTGGGTGTAGGCGCCCTTGATCAAGAGGTCGGCGCCGATCGTCGCGGTCTCTTCCAGGATCGCCTCGCCGGCAAGCCGGCCGAGGCTCTGCACGGCGAGCGGCGAGGCCGGCACGCCGTTGCGGCGGAGATGGGTGGCGACCTGCTCGCCGCTCGGCCCCGACACCATGGCGTCCTCGACGCTCAGCACGACGACGCGCTCGGCGCGGGCCAGGATCGGCATGGCGAGGGCGATCGCCAGGGCCGTCTCGGTACTGCCGTTCCAGGCGATCACGACCATCTCGCCAAGCTTGTCGACCGGCGCCTCCGCGGCGATGATCACCGGCCGGCCGCTCTCGAACAGCGCCGCCTCGCAGGTCGGTTCCCAGCCGCCGGCGGACAGCTTGCGGCTGCGGCCAACCACGATCAGGTCGAACAGACGGCCATATTCGCCGACCACGGCACTTTCCTGGCCTTCGAGCTCACGCCAGCCGGCGCTGACGCCGGTGTCTTCCGGGTCGAGCTCCTTGATCGGGATGCCGCGCTCGGCGAGCGCCTTCTCGAACTCGGCGCGCGCCGCCTGGCCGCGCGCGCGCCGCTCCTGATCGAGCTGCGCCAGGTATTCCGGCGGCAGGGTCATGCCCTCGCCGCCGATGATCTGCGGCGTTTCCTCGACGAACAGCCCCTCGACATGGCTGCCGAACCGCTTGGCGAGGTCGCAAGCGATGCCCTGTGCCGCCCAAGACGGCTCATCGGCGGAAAACGGCAAAAGGATCGTTCGCATGGTGTCGTCACCTCGATCGAGCGCCCCTCTGTGAAAAGAATACAGCCGAATCCGCCGCGCGGCCAGCCAGTCCAAAACAACGGGCAGACCAAAGCCGGCCGAAGTAGTCAGAATAGCCTATGAAAAAGGCTCAATTTTGCCACAGCACTGGAGGGAATTTTTGGGCTAGGTTTTGAGCGTCCGTCAGCGGACAACCCCTAACACAATACCCACTCCCTTCCCCCGGCACGCGCCCTTTGCCGGGGGATTTTCTTTTGTATTCGGTTGAAGCGCCTGTTCGCAAGGCGTTACACTTTTGCACAATACCCAAACAAGATCCTGGGAAAGCAGGGTGCCGCCGACTCGCCTCGAGAGATGTCGGACGGGCGGAGGACGAATGCACATCCTTCGCCAAGGAAGGGAAAAATGTTCAGGAATTTCACGATTTACGTGGCAGCGATGCTGTTGACCACCGCGCTCGCAGGGGCGGCTGTGGCCGGCAATGACGGTCGTTTCGCTGGCCTTACGCTGCTGGCGAAGGGCTATGCCAGTCCAATGCCCACCGCAGACCCGTGTATTCTGATCAACACGGAGACCGCGACCGGCCTCGCCGTCGATATCGGCGGGATCAAATGGGAGTCGGTGGAAGTTGTCGACCTGGCCTCGAACCCGGACTGTTCCGCGCCCGAGGGCGCGGAGATCGAGGGGGAGTTCGTCGTCACGGCGGAGAACGGCGACAAGATATTCGGCGCCTATCAGACCGTCGCACAGATCGATGTCGCAATGAACGAGATTGCGGTGCTCGGCCACTACCGGATCACCGGCGGCACCGGAGGCTTCGCGCGGGCGAAAGGCAAGGGCGTGATCACGGCCCTAGGCAATTTTCTGCCGCCCTTCGAACTCACGGGTCGACTAATCGCGCAACCCACGTCCGACGATGATTCCGACGATAATTGAGCGTGGCGAGATTATCTAGGTAAGCGGCCACGCACCGTTGGACTGCTCGTCTGTTCCAAGGCTTAGGCTGCGGTGCGTTGCTATGCCGCGGACAAAAAAGGAGCGGCACTAAATGCCGCCCGTTTCGCTGCTCTACTTTTTGAAAAATCGAGCTATTTTATCCGACCGGATGGAACCGAACCGGTTCCGTCCGGTCGGATACTGCTCTAGCCGATGAACTGGCTGGTCGTAGCGGTCAGCCCGGCAGCCGCGCGGAGACGCGCTCAAGCGTAACGGCCGCCGGGGTCTTGCCCCGACGGCCCGTTCAGCCCGGCCGGTTGTTCGGTCAGCCCGCTACGGCGGCGGCGTCGGACGAGCTCTTCGCGGCGCTGGCGGGCGCGGCATTGCCGCTCGCCGCCGCCGGCTTGGCCGCCGCCGGCTGATCGGCGGGTTTCGCCGCCGATTTCGAGGCGCTCGCCGCTTTTTCGGACTCGATTCGCCGGTACTGGCCTTCCAGATGCGCGCCGGCCTCGATCGTCAGCGTCTCGTGCACCACGTCGCCGACCACCTTGGCGGACTTCGCGATGACGATCCTCGGCGCCTTGATCTGGCCCTTGACCGAACCGTTGATATGCGCCGTATCGGCGACGATGGCGCCTTCGATATGGGCGCCGTCGGTGACCGTCACCGTATGGCTCAGGATGTCGCCCTGGACGGTGCCGTCGACCTGGATGTCGCCGTTGCTTTCCAGGTTGCCGACCACCTTCAGGTCGGCGCTGATGATCGACGGTGCGCCGCCGCCGCGCGCCGGTTTGGCACTGGCAATCGGGCCCGGTGTCTGGAGTGGTTGCGCGGGCTTGGCCGCCGTCTCAGGCTGCGTCGACGGTGCCTTGTCCTTGTCGCCTTTGGAAAACATTTCTAGACGTCCTCACGGAGGTTGTTGGAAATAACGTCGCGCCGCGCGTTGTCGAATCGCAGCCTCCCAAACCGGTCGCGAATCGACGAAAACCCTATCGCCGAGCCATGGCATCGTCAAACGATGCTTGCCATTCACCCGGCGCCGGATTCCACTAGCGCCCGACGCATCCGCGCGTGTCACCCCATCCGTTTATAGTTTGGCGGCCGCCAGGGCCGGAGCCCCTCTATCGTCGCCCCGGATTCAACCGATAGGCGATTATGCACGACCGTTCCGACTATTCTGGCGGTCTTGGCCACGGTGACCGCGATCGCCTCGATTGGTCCGTAGACCGAGCCGCCGACATGGACCGTGTCGGCGAACACCTCTCCTTCGATATGGCCGCTTTCGGTGACAGTGACGCTACGCGTGTTGATCGAGCCCTCGATCCGGCCATCGACCTGAACGTCGGCATCGCCGCGCAACCGGCCGCTGATGGTCAGATCGATGCCGATGACCGAGGTCTGGTCATCCGCCGCGGCCGACCTGCCGGCACGCCTCTCCCCTGCGGGATCCGGCTCGGCCTTGAAGAACATGTTTGCACGCATTCCGTCACCTATCGCGGCACGCCACCTCACCAATCTACATCGCAGCGGCGCCGGGCCGGTGCGGCCCCGGTCGGCCAAGCTAACCTAACCGATCCGGAAACGGCAAACCACGGATTCGCGCCGCGGTCCACGGCGCGATTCCGTGCAACATCGAGTGTCGCAGAAAGCGTGGCCGACATGGGTGACAAATTCGGGACAGGAATGTGGCCATTCGGTGCGGTCAGGCCATCTGCTCCTTGGTCTCCAGCAGGCGGACCTCGGGCCAGGACTCGCCGGTGTGGTCGAGATGCCAGGCGTTGCGCGCCAGGAACACGGGCACGCCGTCATGATCGTCGGCAAGCGCCGCCTGGTTGGCGTCCTGGAACCGCTTCAGGGTCTGCTGGTCGTCGGTCTCCACCCAGCGCGCTGTGTAGAGCGTGGTCGGCTCGAAATGCACCGGGATGTCGTATTCGGTGCGGATCCGGTCGGCCAGCACGTCGAACTGCAGCGGCCCGACGACGCCGACGATCCATTCCGCGCCGAGCCGCGGCCGGAAGACGCGCGCCGCGCCCTCCTCCGCCAGCTGGTTGAGGGCGCGGCCGAGATGCTTGGCGCGCATCGGGTCGTCCGGGCGCACCCGCTGCAGCACCTCGGGCGCGAAGCTCGGGATGCCGGTGAAGCGCAGCGCCTCGCCCTCGGTCAGCGCGTCGCCGATGCGCAAGTTGCCGTGATTGGGCAGGCCGATGATGTCTCCGGGCCAGGCCTCCTCGGCGATCTCGCGCTGCTCGGCCAGGAACAGCACCGGGTTGTGCACGGCCAGCGTCTTGCCGCTGCGCACATGGAGCAGCTTCATGCCGCGCCGGAAATGGCCGGAGCAGAGCCGCATATAGGCGATGCGGTCGCGATGCTTGGGGTCCATGTTCGCCTGCACCTTGAAGACGAAGCCGGCCACCGCCGCCTCGCCCGGGTCGATCGCGCGCCGGTCGGTCGCCTGCGGCCGCGGCGGCGGCGCGCTGTCGGCCAGGCCCTGCAACAGCTCGTTGACGCCGAAATTGTTGATCGCGCTGCCGAAATAGACCGGCGTCTGGTGGCCTTCCAGATAGGACGTCAGGTCGAATTCCGGACAGAGGCCGCGCGCCATCTCGACCTCCTCGCGCAGGCTCGCAAGCGCCGCCGCCGGCAGTAGCGCCGCCAGCTTCGGATCGTCCAGCCCGCTGACGGCGACCGACTGGCCGACCTTGTTCTTGTCGGCGCGGTTCATCAGGACCAGCCGGTCGTGCAGCAGGTCATAGGCACCGAGGAAGTCGCGGCCGCGGCCGATCGGCCAGCTGGCCGGCGTCACGTCGAGCGCCAGGGTCTGCTCGACCTCGTCCAGCAGGTCGAAGGGGTCGCGGGTCTCGCGATCGAGCTTGTTGACGAAGGTGACGATCGGCACGTCGCGGAGCCGACAGACCTCGAACAGCTTGCGCGTCTGCCGCTCGATGCCGCGCGCGCCGTCGAGCACCATGACGGCCGAATCGACCGCCGTCAGCGTGCGGTAGGTGTCCTCGCTGAAGTCCTCATGGCCGGGCGTGTCGAGCAGGTTGAAGGTGCGACCCGCATAGTCGAAAGTCATCACCGAAGCGGTGACGGAGATGCCGCGCTCGCGCTCCACCTTCATCCAGTCGGAGCGCGCCCGGCGGCGCTCGCCGCGCGCCTTTACCTCGCCGGCCTGCTGGATCGCGCCGCCGAACAACAGCAGCTTTTCCGTCAGGGTGGTCTTGCCGGCGTCCGGGTGCGAGATGATCGCAAAGGTCCGCCGACGGGCGACCGCGTCTTGCAGCTTGCTCATGGAATCTGTTGGTCCTGCCGATGGGCGCCCGGAACATAAGCATTTCTGGCAGAAATTCCAGTGCGGCGGCGGGGAACACGATCCGCCGGAGCCGGTGCCGTTTGCTGGTGTTGCACCGATGCCGCTGCGGCGACGCCATGACGTTCGGCGCCGTGATCTGCTGGCGCCTCGCCGCGCCTGACGCCAAGTCTCGCCGACAATACCCCGTTCAATGCCGGCGGATTGGCCCCGGTGTCGTATCAAGGCGTTGCCGAGGGCAACGACACTAGGCACGGTTCGTCCCTGGACATCTTTGCGAAAGGCTTGAAGTTGCGGGCACTACGGTGCCTTTCGCGCCTCGCCAGGGGCGAACCGCCGCTCGCCAGCACTGCAACCATTGCCAGCAGCGCAACCATTTGTGAGTCCGGACCATAGTTTGACAAAAGGGGCTGTCTTCCACACCATCGCCCGATCGTTTCGGTCGCCGCGGCCCCAGAAATCGAGCCTCCGAAACCAACGCCATACGCGCCGGCGCGCGCGCGGAGAGTACGCTTAATGACACGAGACAAAGACGGGTCCTCAGACTGGTTCGACGACCAGCTCGGCTCCAATGACTGGTTTGACAGCCAGCTTGACGAATCCAAGAAGAAGCTCGGCAAGCTGGCCAATCTGCCGCCGCCCGCCGACGGCGCGACAGCGGCGCCATCCGAAAGGCCGCGGGAAGAGGCGCGCAGGACGCCATCGCCGACCCCCGCGCCGCCGCCTTCCGCGTTCACCCCCGCGGCCCCGCCCCGGGAAGAGCTCCGGGCGAGAGATGTTGAGGCGCGCGGCGCACCGGCCGCCCCGCCGCCGCCCGCGCCCGCTAAATCGGCTAAGCCGCTGCCGCGCCGGCGCGCGCCCGGCGGCGGCGGGTACCAGCTGGGGGTCGATGTCGGCGGCACCTTTACCGATCTCCTTTTGATCGAGGAAGCGAGCGGCCACACCTTTACGGCCAAGGTTCCCTCGACGCCGAAGGATTCCTCGCAAGGAGTCCTCTTTGGCATCGAGCGGATCTGCCAGCGCGCAGGGATCGAGCCCAGCGCCATCGGCGCCGTCGTGCACGGCACCACGGTCGCGACAAATACGGTCCTGACCAGCAGCGGCGCGCGGGTCG
>CAJHXX010000602.1_pt1 | contig 15295 bp, 15 predicted proteins | sample 9198511 | NCBI WGS metagenome assembly CAJHXX01 (sample SAMEA7708325, study PRJEB35096) | sediment metagenome | biome: marine neritic benthic zone biome [ENVO:01000025]; feature: sediment [ENVO:00002007]; material: shallow marine sediment [ENVO:03000034] sea grass bed [ENVO_01000059] ...
TCGGCGGCCTGCTGGGCGGCTTGCTGCTCGGATGGCTGGTCGTGTTGACCCAGGCGGTCGGCGCGGCGTTGGATTTGTGGGTCTACGGCGCCGGCCTCGGCGCGATTGCCGCGATCGGCCTCGCCTTTTGCCTCGGCGTCAGCCCGTGGGAATGGCGGGCGATGGCAGGAACTGTCCTTCGCCTCGGCCAGCGCATCTGGTATTTCGGCCTCGCTTGGAGCTTCCGGCTCTATCACTGGGGCCGAATGCGCCTCGACGCGGCCCGGCGGCAGCCGGCGCGCGCCGAGCCGCGGCTGCAGCGTGACGCCGAGACCCGGGCGCGGCCGGTTGTCAGCCCAATCGAGCGGCCTGGCGAGCCGCGCATCGAGCCGCTCACGCGCCGCCCGCGCACCGGCCGGCGCGAGGCGGCCGAACGCCAGGCCAAGCTCGAATTCTTGCGGAGCGGCGAATACGAGCTGCCGCCGCTCGCCCTGTTGCAGACGCCGCCCGACGGCGGCCCGGTGCAGCGCGTCAATTCGGAAGCCCTGGAGCAGAACGCCAGGATGCTGGAATCCGTGCTGGAGGATTTTGGCGTCAACGGCGAGATCGTCAAAGTCCGGCCGGGACCGGTGGTCACGCTCTACGAGCTGGAGCCGGCGCCCGGCACCAAGTCGTCGCGGGTGATCGGCCTGGCCGACGACATCGCCCGTTCGATGAGCGCGCTGTCGGCGCGCGTCTCGGTGATCCCCGGCCGCAACGCGATCGGCATCGAGCTGCCCAACGCCAGCCGCGAGATCGTCTATCTGCGCGAGCTGCTGGCGACGGCCGAATACGAGAAGTCGAACGGCAGGCTGACGCTGGCGCTCGGCAAGGATATCGGCGGCACGCCGGTGTTCGCCGACCTCTCGCGCATGCCGCATCTGCTGATCGCCGGCACCACCGGCTCCGGCAAGTCGGTCGCGGTCAACACCATGATCCTGTCGCTGCTCTATCACATGTCGCCGAGCGAATGCCGGCTGATTATGATCGACCCGAAGATGCTGGAGCTGTCGGTCTATGACGGCATTCCGCATCTGCTGGCGCCCGTGGTCACCGACCCGCAGAAGGCGATCGTGGCACTGAAGTGGACCGTGCGCGAGATGGAGAACCGCTATCGCAAGATGTCCGAGCTCGGTGTCCGCAATGTCGCGAGCTACAACCAACGCGTCGCCGAGGCCAAGCGGAAAGGCGAGGATCTGCGCCGCACGGTTCAGACCGGGTTCGACGCCGAGAGCGGCGAGCCGATCTTCGAGGATCGCCCCCTCGATACCGAGCCGCTGCCGCTGATCGTGGTGATCGTCGACGAGATGGCGGACCTGATGATGGTCGCCGGCAAGGATATCGAAGGTGCCATCCAGCGCCTGGCGCAGATGGCGCGCGCCTCCGGCATCCACCTGATCATGGCAACGCAGCGGCCCTCGGTCGATGTCATCACCGGCACCATAAAGGCCAACTTCCCGACCCGCATCAGCTTCCAGGTGACCTCGAAGATCGACAGCCGCACGATCCTGGGCGAGCCCGGCGCCGAGCAGCTTCTCGGCGCCGGCGACATGCTGTTCATGGCTGGCGCCGGGCGGCTGAAGCGCGTGCATGGCCCGTTCGTCTCCGACGAGGAAGTCGAAGACGTCGTCGCCAGCCTGAAGCGGCAAGGTGCACCGGAATATCTCGACGACGTCACCGAGGAGAGTGATCTCGGCTTCCTGAGCGGCATGGCGTCTCCGGACGGCGAGGGCGACGCTCTGTTCGACCGGGCCGTCGACCTGGTGGCGCGCGAGGGCAAGGCCTCGACCAGCTTCATCCAGCGCCACCTGCAGATCGGCTACAACCGCGCCGCCCGCATCGTCGAGCGGATGGAGCAGGAAGGCATGATCGGCCCGGCCAACCATGTCGGCAAACGCGAAGTGCTGCTGCGCGAGACGAGCGAGTTCGGCTGACCTCCGCCGCCTTGAAACGGCCATGACCGGCGCTTAGGTAAGCTGTCAGTCATGCGAAGACCCCTTCACCATATTCTTTTGCTCCTCGGGATCGCCGCCGGCTTGGCCGTCGCCGGTCCGGCCGTGGCACTGACGCCCCAGGATCGGGACGATCTCGGCCGCATCGAGGACTACCTGAACGGCATCAAGAGCCTGAAGGCCCGGTTCATCCAGGTCGCGCCCGACGGCGGACGGAGCCAAGGCGACCTGTACCTCAACCGGCCGGGACGGCTGCGCTTCGAATACGACCCGCCGGTACCGATGCTGGTGGTGTCGGACGGCAGCTGGGTGGTGTTTTACGACCGTGAGGTCGAGCAGACCTCGCGGGCGCCGCTGCAGTCGACGCCGTTGTTCGCCCTGGTGCGCCGCGAAATCAAGCTGCGCAAATCGAAGTCGGTCAAAAACGTCGGGCGCGGGCCCGGCAGCCTCAGCGTCACCTTGTACGACCCCGACCACGCGGACCGGGGCTCGATCACCGTGGTGTTCGCCGACCGGCCGCTCGGGCTTCGGCAGTGGCGGGTGCACGACGCCCAGGGTCAGGTGACCACCATCGCGATGTCGGACATGCAGTTCAATCTGCGCCTCGATCCCGGCCTGTTTACGCTTTTCTCACCAGACTACGACGATCCTAGCACCCGGTAGCCGATCTGCCCGGCCCGCTTGCGGGCCTGGCCGGGCCGTGATAGCTCAAACATCGACCGTCAGCCGCGGAGCCTGCGCCATGGCGCAAACCGATGCGGTGCCCCTGGTCGGGGTGTCCGCCTGTATCAAGCAGACCGACGATGCGCACGCGCACGCGGTGCAGCACAAGTACCTGGCCGCCGTGGTCGACGGCGCGGCCGCCCAGCCGCTGGTGATCCCGGCGCTGGAACACGCGACCGATGTCGACGCCGTGCTCGCCGGCCTGGACGGCATCATGCTGACCGGCAGCCCGTCCAACGTCGAGCCGCATCACTATGATGGGCCGGAAAGCCGGCAAGACACCGAGCATGATGTCGCGCGGGACGCAACCGTCCTGCCCCTGATCGACGCCGCGCTGCGGCAGGCGGTGCCGCTATTCTGCATCTGCCGCGGCATTCAGGAACTGAACGTGGCGCTCGGCGGCTCCCTGCATGCGCATCTTCAGGAAGTGCCCGGCCGGGCCGACCACCGGCGCAATCCGGCGGCATCGCGCGACGATCAATACGCCCCGCGCCACCGGCTGGCGATTACCCCCGACGGCGTGCTGGCCGAAATCACCGGACGGAACGAGGCCCTGGTCAACAGCCTGCACGGCCAGGGAATCGATCGGCCGGCGTCGCGCCTCGACGTCGAGGCGGTCGCGCCGGACGGCACCATCGAGGCGGTCAGCGTCGCCGACGCCCGCGCCTTCGCCCTCGGCGTACAATGGCATCCCGAATGGAAAGTAAATGACGACCCGTTCAATCTCGCCATCTTCCGGGCCTTCGGTGATGCCTGCCGCGCGCGTGCCCACCGACGCCTCGGCCATGGCCTCGCTGGAAGAGTGGCTTAGGGAACACCGCATCACGGAGGTCGAATGCCTGGTCGCCGACCTGACCGGCATCGCCCGCGGCAAGATCCTGCCCACCGACAAATTCCTGGCGAGCACGCGCGACAACACCCTGCGTCTGCCGGAGACGGTCTTTTTGCAGACCGCGACCGGGGTGTTCGTCGAGAGCCAGGTGCTCGACATGACCGAACCGGACATCTGCCTGGCGCCCGACCCGGACGCGGTGCGCCTGGTGCCCTGGTACGAGGAGCCGACGGCGCAGGTGATCTGCGACCCTTACTACGCGGACGGGCGGGTCGTCTCGGTCGCGCCGCGCCAGGTGCTGCGCCGGGTGCTCCAGCTCTACGAGGCCAAAGGCTGGCGCCCGGTGGTGGCGCCGGAACTGGAGTTCTATCTGGTCGCCAAGAACCTGGACCCCGACTACCCGCTGGAGCCGCCGATCGGCCGCTCGGGCCGGCCGGAGACGGCGCGGCAGTCCTACGGCATCGATGCGGTCAACGAGTTCGACCCGGTGTTCGAGGACATCTACCATTTCTGCGAAAACCAGCGCATCGACATCGACACCCTGATCCACGAGGCCGGCGCCGCCCAGGTCGAGATCAACTTCGTGCATGGCGATCCGCTGGAGCTGGCCGACGCGGCGTTCTTGTTCAAGCGTACCGTGCGCCAGGCGGCGCTCAGCCACGACATCTACGCCACCTTCATGGCCAAGCCCCATGCCGGCGAGCCGGGCAGCGCCATGCATATCCACCAGAGCGTCGAGAGCCTGAAATCCGGCGACAACCTATTCGCGGGCAAGTCCGGCGCCGACAGCAAGTTGTTCCTGAGCCACATCGCCGGCCTGCAGCAATTCCTGCCGGCGGCGATGCCGCTGCTGGCGCCGAACGTCAATTCCTACCGCCGGCTGACGCCGCACCAGGCGGCGCCGATCAACCTGTTCTGGGGCGTCGAGAACCGCACCACCGGCCTGCGCGTGCCGGACTCGCCGCCGGCGATGCGTCGGGTGGAGAACCGGGTGCCCGGTGCCGACGCGAACCCCTACCTGGTGATCGCCGCGTCGCTTGCCTGCGGCTATCTCGGCATGGTGCAGAAGCTGACGCCGACGGAACCGATGCAGCACAGCGCCTACGAGCACCGCGCCGCGCTGCCACGTTATCTGCCGGAAGCGCTCGCCAAGCTGCGCAGCTGTCCCGATCTGTGGAACCTGCTCGGCGAAGATTTCGTCGCTGTCCTGCTGGAGGTCAAGGAGGCGGAGGAAGCCGACTTCCAGCGCGTGATCAGCGCGTGGGAGCGGGAATACCTGCTCCTCAACGTCTGATGCTCCGTGCCGTCACCCCACTAACCGGAGGGTTTGTAACCTCATGACCGTCACCGACATGGACCGCCCGACCGCCGATTGGCAGGCGCGCGACGCCGCCCACCACATCCATCCCTTCACCGACCATGCCGCGCTTGCCAAGCGGGGCGCCCGGGTCATCACCCGGGCCGACGGCGTCTACCTATGGGATTCCGAGGGCAATCGGATTCTCGACGGCATGGCCGGCCTGTGGTGCGTCCAGGTCGGATACGGCCGCCAGGAGCTGGCCGATGCCGCCTATCGCGCGATGCAGGAGCTGCCCTACTACAACACCTTTTTTCAGAGCACGACGCCGGCCGCGGTCGCCCTCGGCGAGACCCTGTCCGAGATCACGCCGGCCGGCTTCGAGCATGTGTTCTTCGCCAATTCCGGCTCGGAGGCGAACGACAGCATCGTCAAGATGGTGCGCTATTTCTGGAACCGCGAGAATAGGCCCGACAAGAAGATCATCATCAGCCGCGACTACGCCTATCACGGCGTCACCATGGCGGCCGCGTCGCTCTCCGGACTCAGACCGATGCATCCGCAGGCCGACCTGCCGCTGCCGGGCTTCGAGCATGCCAAGGCGCCCTACTGGTTTGCCGAGGGCGGCGCGATGGCGCCGGAGGAATTCGGCCTAGCGGCAGCCAAATCGCTGGAAGACAAGATCCTGGCGCTCGGCCCGGACAACGTCGCCGCCTTCATCGGCGAGCCGGTGCAGGGCGCCGGCGGGGTGATCGTGCCGCCGGCCAGCTATTGGCCGGAGGTGCAGCGGATCTGTCGTAAGCATGACCTGCTGCTGATCGCCGACGAGGTGATCTGCGGCTTCGGGCGGACCGGCAACTGGTGGGGTTCCGAGACTTTCGCCATCGCGCCCGACTTCATGACCCTGGCCAAGGGGCTGTCGTCGGGCTATCTGCCGATCTCCGCGGTGATGATCGGCGACCGGGTCGCGCGCGTGTTGACAGAGGCGAACGAAGAGTTCGTGCATGGTTTCACCTATTCCGGCCATCCGGTCGCCGCCGCCGTGGCGCTGGAGAACATTCGCATCCTACAGCGGGAGAAACTGGTCGAACGCTGCCGCGACGACACCGGGCCCTATTTCCAGGCGCGGCTCCAGGAGCTTGCCGACCATCCGCTGGTCGGCGAGGTGCGCGGCGTCGGCATGGTGGCGGCGATCGAGCTGGTCGAGGACAAGGCGGCGCGCCGTCCCTATCCGCCGGAGCGCGGCGTCGGCACCATCTGCCGCGACCATTCGGTCGAGAGCGGCCTGGTGATGCGCGCGGTACGCGACGCCATGATCCTGAGCCCGCCTCTGGTGATCAGCCGCGAAGAAATCGACGAACTGGTCGGGATCGCGCGCAAGGCCATCGACCTGACGGCGCGGGACTTGGCCGGCGGCGCCTGACAGGCCTGACGACTGCGGCCTCAATTGTTGCCATCGGCCACCGCTGCGACGCGGTCGAGCAGATTGATCAACTGCCGTTGCTCTGACGGTGCAAGGCCGGTGGCGATACGGCTTTCGTGGCGGCGCACCAGCGGCTCGAGGCGGACCAGCATCGCCCGCCCTTCCGCGCTCAGGCGCAGGGCGTAGGAGCGCCGGTCGTTCGGCGCCGGGGCGCGCCGCACCAGGCCGCGGCATTCCAGCTTGTCGATCACGGCAACCACGGTGGATCGATCGACGCCCATGGCTTCGCCGAGCTCGCTCTGATTGAGACCCTCATTGGCCTCGATCAGGGTCAGCACGCCGAATTGCCCGGGGGTGATCGCCTCGACCCCGACCGCCGCGGCGAAATCGTGGAACACGGCGATCTGGGCCCGGCGCAGGTGGTAACCGAGCAGCTCCGGCAGTAGGCCATAGTCGATCGGGCGGCGTCGACGACGCCCGCCGGGGGATTTGTCGGTTTCGAGGGCCACCTGTTTCACGTCTCCCGATTTCGCATGCGGCGGTCAGGCTACGCCAGTTTCGCCCGGCGGCCCAGCGCTTCCGCGCCCCGGCAGCCGCTACGTTCACAAGCCGGCGAGGCCATTGGCAAGCACCGCCGGCCGGACCATATGGATAGAACAAGGGGGCGGTTCGGGACCCCGCGCGCCGGTTGGAGCGACCTGGCGCGCACCGGACCCTCTCAGGCATCGGTGTTTCCCCTGCCGATGCCGACGCTTCATGGAGCGGGAACGCCCGGCCTGCCCCCGGCCGGGCGTTCCAACATTCGGGCCGCCCCGACAACGGTAACATTCGTCATAATTCGGTATTGTTGGTATTTCGAACAATTTGACCTTCGGCAAGCCGGCCCATAGTCTTGACGCTTGAGGTCGGCAAGCGTTTCGGTGGATGCTCGGTTCCATGGTTCATCGTGTGACATTGCGCCAATTCGGCATGACTGTCTCGGTCGAAGACGGCGACACCATCCTTCAGGCGGCCCTCGACCAGGGGCTCGACTATCCTTGCGGCTGCCAATCGGGCAATTGCGGCAGCTGCAAATCGATTCTGGTCAGGGGCAATGTCGAGTTGGCGCCCTATTCGGAATTCGCCCTGACCGATGAGGAGAAGGCGTCGGGCCTGATCCTCGCCTGTCGCGCGATGCCGCAAGGCGATTGCGAGGTCGCCTATCTGGAGCCGGACGAGGTCGCCGCCCATCCGCGCCGCCTGCTCGACTGCAGGGTGATCGAGATCGTCGACCTGACCCATGACATTAAGCGGGTGCGCCTCGAGGTCGAGGCCGGCGGACCGTTCAGCTTCTCCGCCGGCCAATATGCCGAGGTGACCTTCGACGGGGTCGGCAAACGGGACTACTCGATGGCTAACCTGCCGGACGACCCGGTGCTGGAGTTCCATATCCGCCGCATGGCCGGCGGCGAGGTCAGCCACTTCGTCGCCGACCGGCTGCAGGTCGGCGACCCGGTCCGCGTCGAGGGGCCGTTCGGCGTCTCCTATCTGCGCGAAAAGCACCGCGGCCCGGTGCTGGCCATTGCCGGCGGCTCTGGCGTGGCGCCGATTCGATCGATCGTCGGCCGCGCTCTGGCGGCAGGCCTGGCGCAGGAGATCAAGCTTTATCTCGGCGTGCGCGACGAGCGCGACATCTATCTGGAGAAGGAATTCGCGGCACTCGCCGCCGAACACGGCAATCTCGCCCTGCAGGTGGTGCTGTCAGAGCCGAGCGGGTCGACGGATCGGCGGACGGGCTTCCTCAGCGACGTGCTTGCCGAGGATTTCGCCGACCTGGACGGCGCCAAGGCCTATCTGGCCGGCCCGCCGGTGATGGTCGAGACCTGCGTCGCGGTATTGGAAAAGGCCGGCGTCCGGCGCGAGGACTGTCACGCCGACGCGTTCTATTCCGTGCACGAATTGGCATCATGAGCGCGGCCGCCGAAAGCTCTGTGCTGGACGGCCGGGTCGCCATCGTCACCGGCGGGGCGCGCGGCATCGGCCGCGCCATCGCGGCAGAGCTGGCAGGGCTGGGCGCCAAGCTGATGATCGCCGATTCCGGGACCTCGATTTCCGGCGACGGCGCCGACCCGGCGGTCGCGGCGGCCGCGGCGGCGGAGATCGGCGACAACGCGTTGGCCTGGCCGGAGAGCGTCGCCAGCCCCGGCGCGGCCCGCGGCCTGGTCGAGGCGGCGGTGGACGCCTTCGGCGGCATCGATATCCTGGTCAACAACGCGGCGATCCTGCGCGACGCCTTCATCTTTCGCGGCGACCCGGCCGACTGGGAGGCGGTGATCCGGACCAACCTGTCGGCCGCCTATTATCTACTGGCGGCGGCGACGCCCATCTTGCGCGACAATGCAAAATCCGGGGGCAAGGCGGGGCGCGGTGGCGAACCCTACGAGTGGGGCCGCATCGTCAACATCGTCTCGACCGCCGGCCTGTACGGTAATTTCGGCCAGGGCCCCTACGCCGCGGCCAAGGCCGGCCTGGTCGGGCTGACCCGGGTCGCGGCCATGGACCTGGCGCGCGCCGGCATCACCGTCAACGCCGTGGCGCCGTTCGCCGCGACGCGGGTCACCGAGATCATCAAACCGGCCAACAACGCGCAGGCCGCCTACAAGGAACGGGCGCTGAAGGTCTCGGCCGCCCATGTCGCCCGCTTCGTCGCCCATCTGGCGACACCCGCGGCGCAGGGCGTCACCGGCCAGATCTTCGGGGTTCGCGGCCGCGAGGTCTTCCTGTTCGGCCAGCCGCGTCCCGTCGCCCGCATCGTCAGCGAAGACGCCGACTGGGACTTGGCCGGGCTTGCTGCGGCGGTGGATGCCGAACTGAGCGACTCTTTCACCGATCTCTCGACCGACCTGGAAGCCTTCAACACCAAACCCTATGTCTAGAGGGCCCGCCATGGGCGCGCATGTCATTCCGCAAGTCAGGACCATCGAGGCGTTCAAGCAGCAGCCGGAAGAATACCGCCTGGCCTGCGAGAAGATCGTCATCAGCCACGCGGTCAACGAGCTGTACGGTGCGCAGGTCTTCGACGAGCCGGCGATCGCGCTGGCGCCGACGCCTTATGCGAAATGGCTAACCTGCCGCGTCGCCATGGAGGAGTACGGCCATCACGTGCGCTTTCGCCAGTTGGGCGAGGAAATGGGCATACCGGCCGACAGGATGACACCGCGGGAGAAGCGACCGCTGACGATCTTCGACTTCGCGCTCGAGACCTGGCCCGAGTTCTGCGCCATCAAGCTGATGGGCGATCTGGCGGAGATCCTCCAGGTCGAGGACCTGGCGCATTGTTCCTTCCATCCCTTACGCGACCTGGCGCGCATGACCATGCCGGAGGAGCGCTTCCATGCCCAATTCGGCAAGGATTTCAGCGCCGAGCTCTGCCGGACGGAGGCAGGCCGCGCCGCCGTGCAGGACGCCGTCAACCGGTTCTTTCCGACCTTGCCCGCCTTCTTCGGCCGGCCGAACTCGCGCAACAATGAAATCTTCCGAAAATGGGGTATCAAGAAGCGCAGCAACGAGGAAATGCGCGACGACTACATTCGCCGGGTCCGGGAGGTGGTCGAGGAGATCGGGCTCGAGCTGCCGGACATCGACGTGGCCGCCTGACCTAGGGGGCGGGGCAGAAAGGAAGCGAGATGGAATCCAAGCCGGAGACGACGCCGGATCGCGCCGCGTTCTATCAGCGGATGGACGGCAACAACCTCGCGCCCTTGTGGGAGGTAATGAGCAACCTGATCACGCCGGAGCCGAAAAGCGACTGCCTGCCGGCGATCTGGCATTACGGCGAGGTCCGCCCCTTCGTGCTGGAATCGGGCGGCCTGATCACCGCCAAGGAGGCGGAGCGTCGGGTGCTGGTGCTGGAGAACCCGGGCATGCGCGGCCGCTCGCAGATCACCACCAGCCTCTATGCCGGCCTGCAGCTGATCCTACCCGGCGAGGTGGCGCCGTCGCACCGCCACAGCCAGAGCGCGCTGCGCTTCATCGTCGAGGGCGAAGGCGCCTACACCGCCGTCGACGGCGAGAAGACGATCATGCGCGAGGGCGATTTCGTCACCACACCGAGCTGGACCTGGCATGACCACGGCAACGATAGCGACCGACCGATGGTCTGGCTCGACGGCCTGGACATTCCGATCGCGCAGCTCTTGGACGTCAGCTTCGTCGAGGGGCTGGACCGGGACGAGCAGCCCTTGAGCCGTCCGGTCGGCGACTCGCTGGCGCGCTATGGCGCCGGCCTGCTGCCCGACGGCTATGCGGCGACCGGGTCGGCCTCGCCGGTCTTCAACTATCCATACGCGCGCACCCGCGAGGCGCTGGAAACCATGCGCCGGACCGAGGAGTGGGACCCCTGTCACGGCCTCAAGATGCGCTACGTCAATCCGGTGAATGGCGACTACGCCATGCCGACCATGGGCACCTTCATGCAGCTGTTGCCGAAGAGCTTCGAGACCACGCCCTACCGGTCCACCGACGCCACCGTGTTTTCGGTGGTCGAGGGCGGCGGGCGCACGGTGGTCGGCGAGCAGACCCTGGAATGGGCCCCGCGCGACACCTTCGTGATCCCGAGCTGGCGGTCGCACACCCACCACGCCGACGCCGACGCGGTGCTGTTCTCCTTCTCGGATCGGCCGGTGCAGGTCAAGTTGGGCCTCTGGCGCGAACAGCGCGGCAACCGGTGAACATGTCGGATTTCGATTGGGACGACGAGGCGGAAGCCGCGTTGGAGGCGTTTCCGACCCTCGCCGCCGTCGCCCATTTCGCCAGGATGGTGCGCGGCGTGCCCTGGTTCGCGATGGTCGGCGAGCCGTTGGGGCCGGCCGAGCGGGGTGACGCGGAAGCCTATGTCGCGGCGCTCGGCTTTCCCGACGCGCTGGTCGCCGCGGTCGGCGAGTGGGAAGAGGCCGAGAGCGCGGCCAGCAATCCCGACTGGAATTCCGACTGGTGGGAAACCGAGGAGCAGCTGCGCGTCGCCCTGACGCAGCGGGCGGTGGAGTTGATCGGCGACGAGAAGGCCCTGATGGTCGCGCTCACCAACGTGACCAGCGCCGCCTCCGAGGTGGTGCACGGCCAGGCGGCGTTGGCCGCGACGCGGAGCGGCAATGCCGATGAGGCGCTGATCCGGGCGGCCGCCGGCTCGGCGACGCAGGCCTGCTATCAGGCCGCCCTGGTGCTGGCAGCCGGCGAGGAGGAAGACCATGCCTTCGCCGTGAAATATCGTCTGTTCGAGGCCGGGCGCTGGCCGCTCGGTATCGTCGGCGCCACTTTCAATATCTTTTGACCGCCTGAGCCGGAGCCGACAGCCTTGGACATTCGTATCGCGACCTGGAACGTGAATTCCGTGCGGCTTCGCGTCGACGCCATCGCGCGGCTGGTCGAGAGCCACGCACCGGACGTCCTCTGCCTGCAGGAAACCAAGGTGATCGACGACGAATTCCCACGCAAGTCACTCACCCGGCTGGGCTTCGAGCATATCGAGATCCACGGCGAGAAAGGCTACAACGGCGTCGCCATTCTCTCGCGCCTGCCACTCGACAAGGTCGAGCGCAAGGGCTGGTGTGGGAAGCCCGACAGCCGACATCTTAGCGTCACCCTGCGCGACGGCTGGGAGCTGCATAACTTCTATATTCCCGCCGGCGGTGACGTTCCGGATCCGGAACAGAATGACAAATTTGCCCACAAGCTGGATTTCATGGCCGAGGTGGCGCGCTGGTTCGCGGCGCGGCGCCATGACAACAACCGGCTGATCTTGGTCGGCGACCTCAACGTCGCACCGCTTGAAAACGACGTCTGGTCGCACAAGCAACTGCTGAAAGTAGTCAGCCACACGCCGGTCGAGGTCGCCGCGATGCAGGAGATGTATGACTCGCACGACTGGACCGACGCGGTGCGCCATTTCATTCCGGTCTCCGAAAAGATCTATAGCTGGTGGAGTTATCGCGCGCGCGAATGGGAGAAATCCGATCGCGGCCGGCGGCTGGACCATGTCTGGGTGACCCCGGCGCTTACGCCGATGCTGCGCGGCGCGGAAGTGGTCAGGGAAGCGCGCGGCTGGGATAGGCCCTCCGACCACGTGCCGGTCGTCGTTTCGTTGCAGGCACCGGGCTAATCTGCACCGTCGACCTTGGGCGCCTGTCGGATCCGGAGCAGCATGGCGGTGGCCGGAGCCGCCTTGCAGATCTCCGATGGTCTATGACCGTGTGGCAGTTTCCGGAGGAAACTGCCTACGTACTCGCCGGAGGCGAGTACGCGGCGGCCCTCACAACCCGACACCCATCGACGAGGCCGACCGAACCACCATGTAAGATGCCTCGACCTCAGGAGGACGGTTGAGCCGAAGGACAATCTCAGTGGCTGTGGCCGGCGCCGGCGCCGGCGTGGTGCTTGCGCTGATGATCCTGGCCTTGGCCGCCAACTACCTCGTCGAGACGGCTGCGGAGGCGGCGTTCCTCAGTGAGCGCAGGTCGCTGGTGCGGCCCCACTTCGCCGCCAACGCAGGCTCGGTATACCTGATGGTCACGGGAGTGGCCGCCATCGCCGGGGCCGTGATCGCGACCGTGACGGCCGCCATCGCCGGCAAGGTCAAGCCCGAGGAGCCCCGGTTTGGGCCGTGGGCCGTCGCCGCGCTCGGAGCCGGTGTGGCCGCGGCGACCACCTACGCCGTGCTGCGGTCCGGTTTCGGCAGCTACGCCGACATCACCCGCGACATCACGTCGGGGCAAACGATCATCACCATCACGATGTTCCGGGCCGTCATCACGGCCATCCTGTGCGGCGCCGCCGCAGGCGCTGCAACCGCCGTCTCCGCGGACCTCTTCTCGCAACGGAACGTCGTCGGACTGGAGGGCGAGGCGTGGCCGAGCCGCTCACGGTTCACCGCCGAGTCCATGCGGGCGATGCTGATACCCCTGGGGGCGCTCGTCGCAATCGTCGTGGTCGTCTTCGGTCTCGCCGAAGTCTTCCTCACCGGTGAGGAGGAGTTCAAGAACTTCGCCGTCGTGATCGCTAGCGCGTTTGCCGCGCTGGTGCTTGCGGTCGCGGCGTTCATCGCGTCCCACCCCAGGCGACCCGACCGCGAGGAGTAGGAGGGTCAGCCGTCCTCGACGACGGTGGCCACCAGCGACGAATCCTCGGCCTCTTCGTACGTGACCACGACGGGCGACACCTCGCGGAGGTGCTCGGTCAGATGGGACAGCGGGGTGCCGTCCTCGAACCCCGCTCCCGCAGCCGGTGTGAATCGGAGCGTCTCACCGTCGTCGGTGCGCACGGTGAACGACCGCACCTCCAGCAGGTCACCGTCGACGTCGACCACGATCCCCCTGACGTCCTTGCTCGACGCGCCGCACGCTGCTGCGACCACCAGGAGCAGCACGATCGCCGCCCGTTTCAATGCCTGATGGCGGGCCGGGCTTGTCGCTCTTCCTCTGCCGCCCACTTGAAGAACGTCACCGCGATGGCGAACCAGAGGATGGCCCCGCCGCCGAGCTTCATGATGAGCCCGGCGATGATCTGGTCGTTGGTCACGGTGATGCCCCACAGCCGCGGGAACTCCTCGTAGACCTTGTAGACGGTGCCCTCGGCGAGCGTTAGGAACGAGGCGGGCACGGTGGGGACCAGCGACTGGAGGAAGAGGTAGCCCATCCGGGGGAACGGCTCCAGCCGCGGGAGGTCGGGGATGGGCCCGATCACGGGCCACCACATCAGGATCGCCGGGATGAACAGGGCGGCGTGGGCGACGAGGTGGAACCCGTCGGACGTGACCATCTCCTCGACGACCACAGACCAGTGCAGGATGGCCAGCGAGCCATTGAACAGCAGCAGGGCCACGATTGGCTTGGTGAGGAAGCGGAGCGCCCCCATGAACGGCCGCACCACGATCCGGAGGAACCACCACGGCGTGCCGAGCAGCATGAGCGGCGGCACGACGAGCGCTATCGCCATGTGCTCGATCATGTGGAACGTGAACAGGCTGCGCTCGCCGATGTCGTGGATCGGCCACGACGTCACGGCGAGGAAGACCGCAAGGCCGGTGTAGAACATCCACTGCTGGCGGGCGGTGACGGCGGGTTCTCCCTGCGGTGCGTAGGCGGGGGTGAGCCGGCGCAGGCCGTACCAGTACCCGAAGCCGAGGACTGCCACCACCGCCATGACGTCCGGGTGGAAATGGAACGCCAGCACGTCCGAGGTGGTCAGGGCCTGGGCGGAGACGAGCGCCTCCATCACGTCACGTGCCGATCAGCAGGCCAAAGGAGAACAACACCACGGCGAAGAGCACCATCGCACCCACGATGCCGATGACGAAGAACCGGGTGTAGATGGTCTTGTCGAAGCGAAGGTGCATGAACCACCCCGCGACGATGGCGAACTTCGCGACCGAGAGAACGATCAGCGAGACGACCAGGATCACCCTCGGGATGCTCGTGTAGGCGATGGCAACCTCGACCGCGGTGATGACCGCGAGGATGAAGGCGATCAGCCAGTAGTCCTTGGGCTTGGGGTGGGCGCGGTGGATGGCTTGGTCGGTCATGGCTACGTCTGCAGCAGGTAGACGACGGTGAAGATGACGATCCAGACCACGTCGACGAAGTGCCAGTACAGCCCGGCGAGCGCGATGTTCATGCCCTCTTCGTCGCGCAAGCGGCCACTCGCAGACATCAGCGCCATCGCAGTCAGCATCAGCACCCCCACTGCGACGTGGGCTCCATGGAACCCGGTCAGGACGTAGAAGCTGGAGGCGAACGGGCTCGTCGAGATCTTCAGGCCCTCGTGGACGAACTCGGTGAACTCGAAGATCTGGCCGGCGAGGAACGTTGCTCCAAGCACCGCTGTCGCGATGAGCCAGATGCGAGTGTTGCGGGGATCGCGCCGGGTGTTGGCGTTGTGAGCCAGCACCATCGTGAGGGAGCTCATCAGCAGGATGAAGGAGCTGGCCGACGTGAAGGGGATGTTGAACAACTCCTCCGCCGTCGGACCGTCCAGCGTTCGCGTGCGGTAGAGCAGAAACGTCGACAACAGCGAGCCGA
>CAJHXX010000186.1_pt1 | contig 15187 bp, 15 predicted proteins | sample 9198511 | NCBI WGS metagenome assembly CAJHXX01 (sample SAMEA7708325, study PRJEB35096) | sediment metagenome | biome: marine neritic benthic zone biome [ENVO:01000025]; feature: sediment [ENVO:00002007]; material: shallow marine sediment [ENVO:03000034] sea grass bed [ENVO_01000059] ...
AGGACACCTACGGCGTGATCATCTACCAGGAACAGGTGATGCAGATCGCCCAGGTCTTTTCCGGCTACACCCTGGGCCAGGCCGACCTGTTGCGCCGCGCCATGGGCAAGAAGATCCAGGCGGAAATGGATGCGCAGCGCGAGCGCTTCATCAGCGGCGCCGTCGAGAAGGGCGTGCCGCGCGACCAGGCGACGACGATCTTCGAGCTGGTCGACAAGTTCGCGGGCTATGGCTTCAACAAGTCGCACGCCGCCGCCTATGCCATGGTCGCCTGGCAGACGGCCTGGATGAAGTGCAAGCACCCGCACGAATTCTTCGCCGCGTCGATGACCCTCGACCTCGGCAATACCGACAAGCTCAACGTCTTCCGCCAGGAGCTGCAGCGGCTCGGCATCGCCCTGCTGCCGCCCGACGTCAACGCCTCCGCCGACGAGTTCACCGTGGCGGCGGACCCGGACGGGGCGCCGCAGGCGATCCGCTATGCCCTGGCCGCGGTCAAGAATGTCGGCCGCGAGGCGATGAAGGCGCTGGTCGCCGAACGGCGCGAGAACGGCCCCTACCGCGACCTGTTCGACATGGCCGACCGGCTCGACCCGGCGGTGCTGAACAAGCGGCAGCTGGAGAACCTGGCCCGCGCCGGCGCCTTCGATGGGCTGAACCCGAACCGCGCCCAGGTACTGGCGTCGATCGAGCTGCTGCTGCGCCATGCCAGCGCGGCCGCGGCCGAGCGCGGCAGCGGCCAGGCCAGCCTGTTCGGCGAGGCGGCCGGCGGCGCCGGCATGCAGGCGCCGGCGCTGCCCGATGTGCCGCCCTGGCCGACCACCGAGCAGCTGGCGCATGAGTTCGACGCCATCGGCTTCTACTTGTCGGCCCATCCGCTCGACGACTACGCCAAGGCGCTGGCGCAGAAGGGGGTGCGGCGGGCGGCGGAGGTGCTGGCCGGGCTGAACGGCGCCGCCACCGGGGCCAAGGTCGCCGGCACCGTGATGAGCCGGCGCGACCACCGCACCCAGCGCGGCACACAGCTCGCCTTCATCCAGGCCTCGGACCCGAGCGGCGTGTTCGAGGTCACCCTGTTCGCCGAACAGCTGGCGGCCCATGGCGAGCTGCTGGAAACCGGCCGATCGCTGGTCTTCGCCGTCGAGGGGCGAATGGACGGGGAGCGGGCACGCCTGACCGTCCAGGGCGTCTACGATGCCGACGCCTATGTCCGCGACGCCGCCGCCGGGGTCAAGGTGTTCTGCGATGCGAGCGACCCGCTGGAAGGGGTCAAGACGGTGCTGGACAAGTCCCCCGGCGGGCGCGGCATGGTGATCCTGGTGCTGCGCCTCGGCGATCGCGGCCAGGAGATCGAGCTGGAGGTGCCGGACCGGTTCGCGATCACTCCGGCGATCCGGCAATCGCTCAAGGGCGTGCGCGGCGTCGTCGACGTGCACGAGATCTGACCCGGGATTGATTCTGCCGCCCCGGCGGTTCGACCGGGTTTATTCGACCTCGGGCCTTGCATATTGCGCGCCATCCGGCTATCACCCGGGACAATTGATCCCACACGCGGGCTTGCGGCGCCCGGTCCACAACGGGCCGCCGTTCCGGTGTCCGGCCTTGAAGCCGGATCACGGCCCGCGGCGGTGTAACCGGAAAAGGAGATTTGAAGGCATGGCCCTTCCAACCTTTACTATGCGCCAATTGCTCGAGTCGGGCGTCCACTTCGGGCATCAGACCCATCGCTGGAATCCCCGCATGGGGCCCTACATCTTCGGGCCGCGCAACGGCATCCACATCATCGACCTGCAGCAGACGGTGCCGATGCTGCACCACGCCCTGGAAGAAGTCCGCAGCGTGGTCGCCGCGGGCGGCCGGATCCTGTTCGTCGGCACCAAGCGCCAGGCGTCCGAGGCGATCAAGGAGACGGCGCAGCGCTGCGCCCAGTTCTACATCAATCACCGCTGGCTGGGCGGCACCCTGACCAACTGGAAGACCATATCGGTCTCGATCCGGCGACTGCGTACGCTGGAGGAGCAGTTGGTGACCGATACACCGGCCTGACCAAGCGCGAGATGCTGCGCCTGACCCGCGAGCGCGACAAGCTGGAGCGGGCGCTCGGCGGCATCAAGGAGATGGGCGGCCTGCCGGACATGATGGTGGTGATCGACACCAACAAGGAGAACATCGCCATCCAGGAGGCGCAGAAGCTGAGCATTCCGGTAGTCGCCGTGGTCGACACCAACAGCGATCCGGCCGGCATCGACTACCCGATCCCGGGCAATGACGATGCGCTGAGGGCGATCCACCTCTATTGCGACCTGTTCGCGCAGGCGGTGCTGGATGGCATCCAGGAAGAGCTGGTCGAGTCCGGCGCCGATATCGGCGAGGCCGAAGAGCTGCCGGCCGAGCAACTGCCGAGCGAGGAGGAGGTCGGCGAGGCGGAGGCGGCGCCAGCGGCTGCCGGCGAGGAAGGCGCGGCCGAAGCCGCCGAATCGCCCGCCGCCGAAGCCCCCGCCGCCGAGGAAGCCGAGGCCCTGGAACAGACCGCCTGAGGAACCCGGCCGGCCGGGTTCGCGTAGAGTTTCCCCTATCGAGGATTGACGATGGCTGAGATGACAGCAGCGCTGGTCAAGCAGCTGCGTGACAAGACCGGCGCCGGCATGATGGATTGCAAGAAGGCGCTGACCGAGACCGAGGGCGACCTGGAGGCGGCCGTCGACCTGTTGCGCGCCAAGGGCCAGGCGGCCGCGGCCAAGAAGGCCGGCCGCACGGCCTCCGAGGGCCTCGTCGCGGTGTTGACCGAGGGCGGCCGGGGCGTCGCGGTCGAGGTCAATTCCGAGACCGATTTCGTCGCCCGCAACGAGCAGTTCCAGGCCCTGGTACGCGGCATCGCCACGGTGGCCTTCGCCAATGACGGCGATCTCGAGAAAACCTTGGCGGCGGAATACCCCGGCGCCGGGCGCACGGTCGCGGAAGAGATCACCAATGCGATTGCGACCATCGGCGAGAATATCAACTTCCGGCGCGCCGCCGCAGTCGACGTGGCGCCAGGGTTGGTCGCGTCCTACGTCCACAACGCGGTGGCACCGGAACTCGGCAAGATCGGCGTCCTGGTGGCCCTGAAATCCGAGGCCGATGCGGCCAAGCTGGAGGCGCTCGGCAAGCAGCTCGCCATGCATGTGGCGGCGTCCAGCCCGCTGGCGGTGACGCCGGACGCTCTGGATCCGAACTCGGTCGAGCGGGAGCGGGCGGTCCTGATCGAGCAGGCCAAGGAGTCCGGCAGGCCCGACAACATCATCGAGAAGATGGTCGAGGGCCGGCTGCGCAAGTTCTTTCAGGAAGTCGTGCTGCTGGAGCAGGCCTATGTCATCGATCCCGACAACACGGTTCGCAAGGCGCTCGACGCGGCGGCCAAGGAGATCGGCGCGCCGGTCGAGGTGGCGGAATTCGTCCGTTTTGCCTTGGGCGAGGGAATCGAATAACCATCGTTGCGTGCCGGCCGGCAGGCGAATCAGTGTATTTTGGCCGAGCCTGCCGATGTGCCCGTGAACTGGACCAATTAGCCGGACCGCATGATGCCGCCAGATGTCCGATACCGCCGGGTGTTGCTGAAATGCTCCGGCGAAGCGTTGTTGGGCGACGATGAGTACGGCATCGATTTCGACACGGTCGACCGCATAGCCCGTGAGATCAAGGCCGTGCGGGACCTCGGCATCGAGGTCTGCATGGTGATCGGCGGCGGTAATATCTTCCGCGGCGTCTCCGGCGCGACCCGCGGCATGCAGCGCGCCAGCGCCGACTATATGGGCATGCTGGCGACCGTGATCAACGCGCTGGGCTTGCAAAACATGCTGGAAACACATGAGGTACAGACCCGGGTGCTGTCGGCGATCCCGATGGCCTCGGTCTGCGAACCCTATATCCGACGCCGCGCCATGCGCCATCTGGAGAAAGGCCGGGTGGTGATCTTCGGCGCCGGGACCGGCAATCCGTTCTTCACCACCGACACCGCCGCCGCGCTCCGGGCGGCCGAGATGGGCTGCGACCTGCTGCTCAAGGGAACCCAGGTTGACGGCGTCTACAGCGCCGACCCGATGACCGACCCGGACGCCGAGCGCTATGAGCGCCTCGGCTATATGGACGTGTTGTCGCAGGATCTGAAGGTGATGGACGCCTCGGCGATCTCGCTTGCCCGCGAGAACAACATCCCCATTCTGGTATTTTCGATCCGGACGCCCGGGGCGTTCGCCGAGGTGCTGTCGGGAAAAGGAACCTGCACTATTATCGGTGACGAGGCGTCATAAGAAGGATCGGGAGGACGAGCCGTGGCTGAACTGGATCTTGCCGACATCGAGCGGCGTATGACGGGTGCGGTGGAGGCGTTGCGGCACGAGTTCGGCGGTCTCAGGACCGGCCGGGCCTCGGCCAGCCTGCTGGAGCCGATCGTGGTGGATTGCTACGGCAGCGAAATGCCGCTCAATCAGGTCGCCAGCATCAACGTGCCGGAGCCGCGCATGCTGACGGTGCAGATCTGGGACAAGGGCAATGTCCAGGCGGTCGAGAAGGCCATCCGCACGTCCAATTTGGGCCTCAATCCGGCGGTAGACGGACAGTTGATCCGGGTACCGATTCCCGAGCTGACCGAAGAGCGCCGCCGCGAACTGACCAAGGTCGCCGCCCAATATGCCGAGCAGGCACGGGTCGCGGTCCGCAACGTGCGCCGCCATGCGATGGACGAATTGAAGCAGTTCGAACGCGACGGCGAGATGTCCCAGGACGAGCACCACCTCTACGGCGACGAGGTGCAAGCCCTGACCGACAAGTCGATCGGCGCCATCGACGAGGTTCTCGAGACCAAGCAGCAGGAAATCATGCAGGTCTGATGACGCAGCCGGCCCCTTCAGATGCGCAGCGCCAGGATGTGCCGCGCCACGTGGCGATCATCATGGACGGCAACGGCCGTTGGGCCAAGGCGCGCGGCCTGCCGCGGATCGCCGGCCACCAGCGCGGCGCCGACGCGGTGCGCGACGTGGTGCAGAGCTGCCGCGAGCTCGGGGTGTCCTATCTGACGCTCTATGCCTTCTCCTCGGAGAACTGGAAACGGCCGGCAAGCGAAGTCGACGATCTGATGGGCCTGCTGCGGCTCTATCTTCGCCGTGAGCTCGACGAGCTGAATCGCAACAATATCCGGGTCCGCTTCATCGGCGACCGCAGCGGTCTGGCCGACGACATCATCCGGCTGTTGGCGCGCTACGAGCGCACGACGCGCGAGAACGATGCGTTGACCCTGATCATCGCGCTGAATTACGGCGGGCAGAACGAAATCGTCGATGCCTGCCGTCAGTTGGCCGAGGAAGTGGCGGCCGGCCGGCGCAGCGCCGCGGAGATCGATACCGAGACGTTCGCAAAGTATTTACAAACTGCGGATATTCCCGATCCGGACCTGTTGATCCGGACCAGCGGAGAGCAGCGGCTCAGCAACTTCCTGTTGTGGCAATCGGCCTATTCCGAGCTGGTCTTCATGGACGTCCTTTGGCCGGACTTCTGCAAGAAGAACCTGGAAGACGCAATTGATGAATTCCATCGCCGCGAGCGACGGTACGGTGCCACCAGCGGCTGATCCGCGGCCGAGCTCGCTCAAGCTCCGTGTCCTTTCGGCCCTGGTGCTGGCGCCGATCGCGCTCGCCTGCATGTGGTTCGGCGGCTTGGCGTTCTGGATTCTGGTGCTGGTCCTGGCGGTGCTGTTGGCCTGGGAATGGAACCGTCTTTACGGCGGCGCCCGTTCGCCCATGCTGGTCCACGGCGCGACGGCGGTCGCCGCGCTGGCGGTCGGCGCATGGGGTCCGATGTGGCTCGCCCTCTTGGTCGTGATCGGCGGCGCACTGCTTGCCTGGGCTGTCGCCTTGGCCACCGACGGGCGGATCTGGTGGGCGTTCTGCGGTGTCCTTTATCTGGTTCTGCCTTGTCTCGCGCTGCTTTGGTTGCGCAACATCGCCGAACCGGGGCGGGAAATGACGCTCTGGCTGCTCGGCGTCATCTGGGCGACCGATACGGGCGCCTATTTCGTCGGCCGCGGCGTCGGTGGACCGAAACTGGCGCCGCGGGTCAGTCCGAAGAAGACCTGGGCAGGCTTGATCGGGGGCATGGCGTCTGCTGCATTGGCCGGCGTCGTTTTGGCGCTATTATTCGATTTTCGCGGTCTGGGCGCGCTGGCCGCGGCCGGGTGCATCATGGCAGTCGTATCGCAAATCGGCGACTTGACCGAATCGGCAATAAAGCGCCACTTTGGCGCCAAGGATTCCAGCCACCTCATTCCGGGGCATGGCGGCGTTCTCGACCGATTGGACGGCCTGCTGTTCGCCACACCGGCATTGGCTCTAGTTTTGCTTATCACAGGGGGAGAGGCGATATGGCGATGAGCGTGCCTCAGGCGGAGATCGTCACCAGGACAGGCACCGCGCCCAAGCGCGTCAGCATCCTGGGCTCGACCGGATCGGTCGGTTGCAACACCATCGATCTGATCGAGCGTGACCGCGAGAACTTCGAGGTCGAAGCCCTGACCGCGTACCGCAATGTGGATGGTCTGGCCGAGCAGGCGCGCAAGCTCGGCGCCCGCGTCGCGGCGATCGGTGACCCGTCGCTTTACGGTGAATTGAAAGCGGCGCTCTCCGGCACCGGCGTCGAAGCGACGGCCGGGCCCGCGGCGTTGATCGAGGCGGCATCGCGGCCGGCGGACCGCGTGGTCGCGGCGATCGTCGGTGCGGCCGGGCTGGAGCCGACACTGGCCGCGGTGCGGCGCGGCGCCATCGTCGCCTTCGCCAACAAGGAGTGCCTGGTCTGCGCCGGCGAACTCGTGACCAGGGAGGTAGCGCGCTGCGGTGCGACGCTGTTGCCCGTCGATTCCGAACACAACGCGATCTTCCAGGTGTTCGACTTCGAGCGTGCGGATGCGATCGAGCGGGTCATCCTGACCGCGTCCGGCGGCCCCTTCCGCACCATGGAGCGGGCGGAAATGGCCGACGTCACGCCGGAACAGGCGGTCGCGCATCCGAACTGGGACATGGGCGCCAAGATTTCCGTCGACTCGGCGACGATGATGAACAAGGGCCTGGAACTGATCGAGGCCTATCACCTGTTCCCGGTGACGGCGGAGCAGATCGAGATCCTGGTCCACCCGCAGTCGGTGATCCATTCGATGGTCGGCTATGTCGACGGCTCGGTGCTGGCGCAACTCGGCAGTCCCGACATGCGGACACCGATCGCCTACACCCTCGGCTGGCCGGATCGGGTGGCCGCACCTTCGGCCCGGCTCGACTTCGCCCAGCTTCAGCAATTAACCTTCTATGCCCCTGATATGGAACGCTTTCCGGCGTTGCGCCTGGCGCGACAGGCCTTGCAAAGCGGAGGGGCGGCCCCTACTATCCTGAACGCGGCGAACGAAGTGGCCGTACATGGATTCCTGCAGCGTCGCACCGCATTCCTGGAGATCGCGAAGGTCGTGGAGGTTACCTTGGAGAAGGTGCCGAATGGCCGGTTGGAGACCCTGGACGATGTCATCGGCGTGGATCAGGAGGCGCGGCGGGTTGCCGAAGGGTGCCTCGCCTGATGATGTGAGCGTTTGATGGATTTCCTCATCTCGGCGGCGCAATACGCCCTGCCTTTTTTGGTCATTCTCACCGTGCTCGTGTTCGTGCACGAGATGGGCCATTACCTCGTGGCCCGCTGGGCGAACGTCCGCGTGGACGTGTTTTCGATCGGTTTCGGGCGGGAGATCTTCGGCTGGACCGACCGCTCCGGTACCCGCTGGAAGATCGCCTGGATCCCGATCGGCGGCTATGTGAAGTTCTTCGGTGACGCCAACGCCGCGAGCCAGCCGGAGGCGGCGCCGGTCCTGACCGACGCGGAGCGGGCGGTCTGCTTCCAATACAAACCGTTGCGGCAGCGCGCCGCGGTCGTCGCCGCCGGGCCGATCGCCAACCTGGCCCTGGCGATCGTCATCTTCGCGGCGATGTACATGACCATCGGCCAGCCCTATACGCCGGCCGAGGTCAGCTACATCGAGCCCGACAGCGCGGCCCATGAGGCCGGCTTCCAGGTCGGCGACCGCATCGTCGACATCAACGGCCAGGCGATCGACCGTTTCGAGCAGATCCAGGACATGATGCGGATCGGCCTGGGGCGGCCGCTCGAGGTTCTGGTCGAACGCGGCGGTGGTACGGCCGCGCTGACGGTCCGACCGAAGATCGTGGAATTGACCGACCGGTTCGGCAATGTGCATCGGATCGGCCGGCTCGGCCTCGGGGTCGACCGCCGGGAATACCAGCGCCACGGCCCGCTGACCGCGGTCTGGCAGGGCGTCAAGCAGGTCGTATTCGTGACCACGGCGACCTTCGACGCGCTCGGACAGATGATCGCCGGCACGCGGCCGGTCGCGGAGCTGCGCGGTCCCTTAGGGATCGCGCAGATGTCGGGTCAAGCCGCCTCGCTCGGGATCGAGCCGATCATCATGCTGGCCGGGCTTCTCTCGATCAGCCTCGGCTTGATCAATCTTTTTCCGATACCAATGCTGGACGGCGGTCATTTGTTGTTCTATGCGATCGAGGCAATTCGCGGTAAGCCGCTCGGCGAGCGTTCGCAGGAATACGGCTTCCGCATTGGGCTGGCACTGATCGTCACGCTAATGCTGCTCGTTACCTGGAACGACCTTAAGAATCTGCCGATGGTGGCGGACGTGCTCGGCCTGTTCTCGTAGGGCCGTCAAGGCGCCTTGAAGCGTCGAATAACAGCAGGGTGGGCTAGAGGGCGTGTTTCGGGCGCTACGTTTCTTTTGTGCCGTTCTGACGGCCGCGATCTTTCTGGCTCTTGCGCATGGGATCCTGCCCGATCACATCGATCCGTTCCCGGCCGCGACGGCACAGGGCGCGTCGATTTCCCAGATTCTGGTCGAGGGCAATCAGCGGATCGAGGCGGATACCGTCCGTTCCTATATGAGCGTCCGGGCCGGTGACCCTTTCAATGCGATCGAGATCGACCGCTCGCTCAAGGCCTTGTTCGCGACCGGCCTGTTCGCCGATGTCAGCATGCGCCGCCAAGGCGATGCCCTGGTGGTGAAGGTGGTGGAGAACCCGATCATCAATCGGCTCGCCTTCGAGGGCAACAAGAAGATCGATGACGATACGCTCGATGCCGAGGTCCAGCTGCGCCCACGGGTGGTTTACACCCGCGCCGCGGTGCAGAGCGATGTACAGCGCATTCTGGAGATCTATCGCCGTTCCGGCCGTTTTGCCGCGACCGTCGAGCCGAAGGTCATCGAATTGCCGCAGAACCGGGTCGACCTGGTGTTCGAGATCAACGAGGGCGACGTCACCGGGATCAGCAAGATCCGATTTGTCGGCAACCATGCCTTCTCCGACAGTCAATTGCGTGGCGAGATCGCGACCAAGGAATCGATCTGGTACCGGTTCCTCACCGTCGACGACACCTACGATCCCGACCGCGTGGCCCTCGATCGCGAGATGCTGCGCCGGTTCTACCTCGCCAACGGCTATGCGGATTTTCGTGTCATCTCCGCGGTCGCCGAATTGACGCAGGACCGCGAGGAGTTCTTCATCACCTTCACCGTCGAGGAAGGCGAGGTCTATCGCTTCGGCAAGATCGAATTGCAGACCGAACTGAAGGATCTTAACCCGGAGCAGTTGCGCGGTCTCGTGACGACGGAAAAAGGCGAGATCTACAATGCGAACGAGATCGAGGAGACGATCGACAAGCTGACGTTCGAGCTCGGACGGCTCGGCTATGCCTTCGTCGATATCAGGCCCCGCGTCGATCGTGACAGAGAGGCGCGGATCATCGGCCTGACCTTCGAAATCAATCAGGGCCCGAGGGTCTATGTCGAGCGGATCAACATCTTCGGCAACGTGCGCACGCTGGACCCGGTGATCCGTCGTGAGTTCCGTCTGGCCGAAGGCGACGCCTTCAATACCGCCAAGCTGCGGCGCTCGCGGGAGCGGATCCGCAGCCTCGGCTTCTTCAACAAGGTCGAGGTCACCAACGAGCCGGGCAGCGCGCCGGACAAGACCATCGTCAATGTCGAGGTGGAAGAGAGAGCGACCGGCGAGCTCAGCTTCGGTGCCGGCTTCTCGACGACGGAGACGATCATCGGCGACGTCTCGATCCGCGAGCGCAATCTGTTGGGCCGCGGCCAGGACCTGAAGCTGTCCTTCAGCCTTTCCGCGGTGCGCCGCCAGGTCGACCTGAGTTTCACCGAGCCCTACTTTCTCGACAAGCCGATATCGGCCGGCTTCGACGCCTTCAACACCGAAGTCGACCTGCAGCAACGGTCTTCCTTCGACCGCGCCTCGATCGGCGGCTCGTTGCGGATGGGTTTCGATGTTTCCGAGCGGTTGCGACAGACGCTCAACTACACGTTCCGGCGCGACCGCATCAAGGACATCGATTCGAGCGCCTCGCGTTTCATCCAGGAGCAAAAGGGAACGACCAATTCGTCCTCGGCCGGATACAGGCTGCGCTACGATCGCCGTGACGATCGGCTCGAGCCGACAAGCGGTTTCGTCGCGACCCTGTCACAGGACTATGCCGGCCTCGGCGGCGACGTGAAAAATCTCCGGACGACGTTCAAGTTCGCGACCTATTTTCCCATCACCGAGCAGACCGTCTTCAGCGTGGCGCTCAACCAGGGATACATCAACGGGCTCGGCAGCGATGTGAAGATCAACCAACGCTTTTTCATCGGCGGCGACTCTTTCCGCGGCTTCGAGCCCGGCGGCATCGGGCCGCGCGACACCAGCACGAAGGATTCGCTCGGCGGCAACCTGTTCTACGTCGGCACGGCGGAACTTCGATTTCCGCTGGGCCTGCCCGAAGAGTTTGGTATCTTCGGCCGCTTGTTTGCCGAGGCCGGCAGCCTGTTCGATGTCGACGACGACGGGCCCGAGGTCATCGACAACACCGGCGTTCGTGTCTCGGCCGGCGGCGGCATATCCTGGCGCTCGCCGCTCGGCCCGCTCAGGTTCGACTTCAGCAAGGTGATCCGCAAGGAACCAGGCGATCAGACCGAATTCTTCCGCTTCAGCTTTGGCACGAGGTTCTGAGAAATGGCGCGACTTGCTACTCATATGCTGGCGGTTCTGGGGCTGGCGACGGCATTGGCCCTGATCCTGCCCGGCGCGGCGCGCGCGCAAAAAGCGCCGCCGACCGTGATCGCGGTTATCGACATGAAGCGCATCGGGCAGGACGCCAAGGTGACCCGGGACATTCGTGTCCAGTCGGACCGCTACAAGGATGCGCTCCTCGCCGAAGCGACCTCGGCGGAGGAGAAGCTGCGCGCGGAGGGCGAGGAACTGAAGCGCCAGCGGTCTATCCTGTCGCCGGAGGCATTCGGCGAGAAGCGGCGGGATTTCGACCGACGCGCATCCGAGATGCAGCGTTATCTGGTCGATCGGGAGCGGGCGCTGAAACAATCCTTCGATGTCGCGCGGTCGCAGGTCGTGCGCGAGATCATCGGCATCGTCTCCGAACTGAGCAAGGCCAAGGGCTACAACCTGGTGCTGCGCCGGGCACAGATCGAGTTCTTTTCGTCCGATACCATGGATATCACCAACGACGTCATCGCGGCGCTGGACAAACGGCTGCCGAAGGTAACGGTGCCGTCGCCGAAGAAGTAATGACGCCGAGGGCCGGAATCGAAGATCGACGAAGCTGCCGCGGAGGAATGCAGGACATGACGGATCAGGCGCAGATGGAAGAACCCGGCTCGGTCGATCTGGACCAGGTGAAGCGGATGATTCCGCACCGTTACCCGCTGCTGCTGATCGACAAGGTCGTGGATATCTTTTCCGACAAGAGCGCGGTCGGGATCAAGAACGTGACCGCCAATGAACCTCAGTTCGAAGGCCATTTCCCGACCCAGGCGATCATGCCGGGGGTCTATATCGTCGAGAGCATGGCGCAGACCGCGGCGGTGCTGGTCGTCTACACGCTCGGTCCGGATTCGGAAGGCAAGTTGGTATATTTCATGACCATCGATAGTGCGCGCTTCCGCCGGCCGGTGGTGCCGGGCGACGTGATGCGCGTTCAGGTGTCGAAGCTTCGTCAGCGGGGGCCGATCTGGAAGTTTCGCGGCGAAGTCATGGTCGATGACAAACTCGCGGCTGAAGCCGAATTCTCGGCCATGATCCGCGATGAATGAGGCGCGCGGGTCCGGATTGCCGGGACCGCGGTCGGAGAGCCGGAATCAGGAGGAACGAACAGATGGCCGAAGCCAAAGCCAGCGGTAATTTCCGTTTTCTGCATACCATGCTCCGGGTCCGGGACCTGGATAAGTCGCTCGACTTCTATACCCGGCTGCTCGGTATGAAGCTGCTGCGCAAGAAGGACTTTCCGACCGGCGAATTCACCCTGGCCTTCGTCGGCTACGGCGACGAGGCGAGCGATACGGTCGTCGAATTGACCCACAACTGGGGCCAGGAGGAAGCTTACACGCTCGGCGACGGTTTCGGCCATCTGGCGATTGCCGTGCCGGACATCCATGCGACCTGCGAGCAGTTGGCGGCGGAAGGCGTGCCAATTCCGCGTCCGCCCGGGCCGATGAAGCACGGCGGCTCGGTGATCGCCTTCATCGACGACCCGGACGGCTACAAGATCGAGCTCATCGAGCGGGCTTAAGGCACCGCCTGCGCGAAACCTCAGGCGAGGACCACGTAGATCAGCAGGCCGGCAAGCACCGTCCAGAGCGACCACCGCGCCAGCGTACCGGCGCGGTGTCCCATGGGCGGCAGGTTGTCGTTGCAGGGCCTCGGCATGCGAAAATAGCGCGGCCTCATCTGGCCGGGCAGAGCCGGGCGCCGGTGCCGGGTTCTGACGACGCGCGCCCGCATGACCGGTGCTCAGCGCTGCTCGATCGGGACGTAGGGCCGGCTGTCCGGGCCGGTATAGAGCTGCCGCGGCCGGCCGATCTTCTGCGACGGATCGGCGACCATCTCGTTCCATTGCGCGACCCAACCCACCGTGCGGGCCAGGGCGAACAGCACGGTGAACATGTCCGGCGGGAAGCCGATCGCGCGCAGCACGACGCCCGAATAGAAGTCGACGTTCGGATAGAGCTTCTTGTCGACGAAATACTCGTCCTCGAGCGCGATCTTCTCGAGCTTCATGGCGAGCGAGAGCAGCGGGTCGTCCTTCATGCCGAGCTCGCCCAGCACCTCGTGGCAGGTCATCTGCATGACCCGGGCGCGCGGGTCGTAGTTCTTGTAGACGCGATGGCCGAAGCCCATGACGCGGAAGCTGTCCTGCGGATCCTTGGCCCGTTTGATGAACTCCCCGACCCGGTCGACCGAGCCGATCTCCTCCAGCATCTTCAGCACCGCCTCGTTGGCGCCGCCATGGGCGGGCCCCCAGAGACAGGCGATGCCGGCGGCGATGCAGGCGAACGGATTGGCGCCCGAGGACCCGGCGAGACGGACCGTCGAGGTCGAGGCGTTCTGCTCGTGGTCGGCGTGCAGGATGAAGATGCGGTCCATCGCCCGCTCGATCACCGGGTTGATCTGATACTCGGCGGCCGGCACGCCGTAGACCATGCGCAGGAAATTCGCCGCATAGGACAGGTCGTTCTGCGGATACATGAACGGCTGGCCGACCGAGTATTTGTAGGCCATCGCCGCGATCGTCGGCATCTTGGCGATCATCCGATAGGACGCGACCATGCGCTGGTGCGGGTCGTCGATGTCGGTGCTGTCGTGATAGAACGCGCTCAGCGCGCCGACCACGCCGACCATGATCGCCATCGGATGGGCATCACGGCGGAAGCCGCGATAGAAGTTGGTCAGCTGCTCATGCACCATCGTGTGGTTGGTGATTGTGGAGACGAACTCGACCTTCTCTGCGGGCGATGGCAATTCGCCGAAGAGCAGCAGGTAGCAGACTTCCATGAAGTCGCTCTTCTCGGCCAGATCGTCGATCGAATACCCCCGATAGAGCAGAACACCCTCGTCACCGTCGATATAGGTGATCTTGGATTCGCAGCTCGCCGTCGCCGTGAAGCCGGGGTCGTAGGTGAAATACCCGGTCTCCCGATAAAGGGCGCGGACGTCGATGACGTTCGGGCCAACGGTACCGCCGAGCAACGGCAGCTCGACGGAACTGTTCTTCTTGCCGTCTGTTAAACTGACGCTGCCGGCCGAAGAGGCGTCGCCCATAGCCAAATCCTCCACCTAATTTTAGCTGTGCCCGTAGCGGCATTGTACGTGCCGCAGGCGGGCGTATGATCGACCCTCATTATAACCGATACTAGGCGTTTGCGTACAAATCGCCTGCTCGCATAGCCAATATAAATGGCTCAATTCGCGGCATCGGAAATCCGCGCCAGGCTTTCTTCGCGGCCCAGTGCGGTCAAAACCTCGAAGATTCCGGGCGACGTGGTCTTGCCGGTCAACGCGGCGCGCAGCGGTTGCGCCAGCTTGCCGAGCTTCAGCCCTTGCGCTTCCGCAAAGTCGCGGACCGCCGCCTCGATCGTCTCGATCTGCCAGTCGGGCAGCGGCTGCAGCACATCGCGCAACCCGCCGAGCCGCGCACGCGCCGCATCGTCGAGCAGCTTGGCCGCTTTTTCATCCGGCACGAGGGGGCGGTCGGCGGCGAGAAAGGCCGCGTTATCAGCGAGTTCGACCAAGGTCTTGGCGCGTGGCTTCAGCCCCGGCATGGCGGCCGCGAGCCGCGCCCGGGTGGCCTCCGTGATCGGCTTGCCGAGGGCGGATTGAAGTCGCGGCGCTATCGCCGTGGCCAGCGCCGTGTCCGCCGTCTCGCGGATATAATAGGCATTCAGGCTGTCCAGCCTGGTCAGGTCGAATCTTGCCGGCGCACGGACGACGGCGGCGAGATCCAAGCATACGATCGCCTGGGCCGTCGAGATGATCTCGTCGTCGCCATGACCCCAGCCGAGGCGCAGCAGGTAATTTCGCATCGCCTCCGGCAGATAGCCCATCTCGCGATAGGCCTCGACGCCGAGCGCGCCGTGCCGCTTCGACAGCTTGGCGCCGTCGGGGCCGTGGATCAGCGGGATGTGGGCAAAGGCCGGCAGCGGCCAGTCGAGCGCCCGGTAGATGATGATCTGGCGGGCGGCGTTGGTCAGGTGGTCGTCGCCGCGGATCACATGGCTGATGCCCATGTCGTGGTCGTCGACCACGACCGA
>CAJHXX010000198.1_pt1 | contig 15133 bp, 17 predicted proteins | sample 9198511 | NCBI WGS metagenome assembly CAJHXX01 (sample SAMEA7708325, study PRJEB35096) | sediment metagenome | biome: marine neritic benthic zone biome [ENVO:01000025]; feature: sediment [ENVO:00002007]; material: shallow marine sediment [ENVO:03000034] sea grass bed [ENVO_01000059] ...
CAGGCCGTAGTTCACCAGCCCGTTGGTGCCGAGCACGATCTTCCAGGCGAAGGTGCGCACCACGATCGAGGTCCAGAACGGGATGATCAGCGCGATGAACAGCAGATGGCGCCGCTTGGTCGCCACCCGCGCCAGCAGGTAGGCGACCGGATAGCCGACCACCAGGCAGGCGATGGTGACGATGACGCCGTAGCGCAGGCTTTTCAGCAGCACCTGGCGATAGACGTCGGTGACCAGCGCGCGGACATAGTTGTCGAAGGTCAGCACGGCGCTCATCAGGCCGTCCGAGAAGGTGTAGAAGCTGTAGACCAGGACCAGCCCGATCGGCAGGGCAAAGAAGACGACCAGCCAGAACATGCCGGGGCCGAGCTGGACCGCCAGCCGGCTCAGCGGGCTGGCCCGCGCCGCGCCGAGCGGCCGGCCCGCCGCCGTCGCGTCCGCAACGGGGGTGCTGCCGACGCTCACCCGGCGCCCTCGGTGATCAGCACGCCTTTGTCCGGATGCCAGCCGATCTGCACCCGGGCGCCGGCCGCGAAGCCGCCCTGGCGCTCGGTGTTCTGCACCGCGACGACGACCTGGCGGCGGGCACCAATCCGCACCCGGTAGGACGAGGTCGAGCCCTGATAGACGATGTCCTCGACCGCGCCGTCATAGGTATTGGCGACGCCGTGGAGCTGCTTGCCGATCCGGATCTTCTCCGGCCGGACCGAGACGCTGACCCGCTGCCCGGCGTCGAGGCTGCTGCCCTCGGGCGCCTCGACCCGCATCGCCAGGTCGTCGCAGTCGACCGTCGCCGCGCCGTCGTTCGCCGCCTGGACGGCACCGTCAAAGAGGTTGGTCTCGCCGATGAAACTGGCGACGAAGGCGGTCTTCGGGTTCTCGTAGATGTCGCCGGCATCGCCGATCTGCTCGATCACGCCGTGGTTCATCACCGCGATCGAATCCGACATGGTGATGGCTTCCTTCTGGTCGTGCGTGACGTAGACGAAGGTGGTGCCGACCTCGCGCTGGATGCGCTTCAGCTCGAGCTGCATCTGCTCGCGCAGCTTCAGGTCGAGGGCGCCGAGCGGCTCGTCGAGCAGCAGCACCGTCGGCTGGTTGACCAGGGCGCGGGCGATGGCGATGCGCTGCTTCTGGCCGCCGCTCAACTGGCTGATCTTGCGCTCGGCATAGCCCTGCAGCTGGATCAGGTCGAACATCTGGTCGACCCGCCGGCGGATCTCCGACCTGGCCAGGCCCGCCATCTCCAGGCCGAAGGCGATGTTCTTGTAAACGGACATGTGCGGGAACAGCGCCAGGTGCTGGAATACCAGGTTGGTCGGCCGCTTGAACGGCACCCGGCTGCTCATGTCCTCGCCGCCGATCTCGATCCGGCCCTGGTCCGGCGCCTCGAAGCCGGAGACCATACGCAGGATGGTGGTCTTGCCGCAGCCGCTCGGACCGAGCAGCGAGAAGAACGCGCCCTTCTTGATCCGGAACGACACGTCGTCGACCGCGGTGACGCTGCCGAAGCGCTTGGTCACGCCGCGGAGTTCCACGTCGATGCTACTCATTCTGACCCTTTCGGCCCGAGGGGCAGTCATAGCGGCGGCCCCGCCCCATCGCGCGCCGGCGCGGGGGACGAGGCCGCGCGCCCCGCCGATCTACGCCTTGATCTTATTGACCAGCTCGACCCACTTGTCGATGTTCTTCAGGTTGTAGATCGGGTCGACGAAGGTAATCCGCGACAGGATCTCCGGGCTGGCGCCGAGCAGGGCCGACTGGTCCGCGGTCAGCGTCACCTTGGAACCGGTCGGCGCATAGGTGATGCCTTCCAGCACGAAGGCCTTCTGCACCTCGGGCCGGAGCGCGAAGTCGATCAGCGCCTCGGCCGCGAGACGGTTCTCCGCCGAGCTCGGGATCGCCATGGTGTCGACCCAGCCCGCGGTGCCTTCCTTCGGCTGCACGTAGCCGATCGGATGGCCGTCCTTGCGCAGGTTGTTGACCCGGCCGCGCCAGAAGTCGCCGACCCAGGCCTCGCCGGTGGCGAACAGCTCGGTGTTCTCGGCGCCGCCGGTCCACCATTTCAGCAGGTTCGGCTTCAGCGCCAGCAGCCTCTCCTCGATGACCCCGAGATCCTTGATGTCGTTGATGTTCTGCCCGGTGTACAGCGCGCCCAGATAGACCGGGCCGGCGCCGGAGCCATAGGCGACGACGCGGCCCTTGTATTTCGGATCCCACATCACCTCCCAACTGTCGGGCACCGGGCTGACCAGGGTCTCGTTGTAGGCGATCGCGGTGTCACCGTAGAAATAGCCGCAGCAATAGACTTCCGGCCCCGGGTCGTAGGGCGGCCGCTTGAACTTGTCGAACATCAGGTCGTAGTTGCCGACGTTCTCGGTGCGGATCGGTTGCAGCACGCCGGCCTGGACGCCGCGCAAAATGAAGCTGTCGGACATGAAGGTCATGTCGATGCGCGAGCTGCCGGCCTTCAGCTTGGCCAGCAGTTCGGAGTTGTTGCCGAAGAAGCTGTGCTTGTAGTCGACGCCGGTCTCCTGCTTGAACGGGTCGAGGATGAATTTCTTCACCGCCTCGGCATAGGTGCCGCCCCAGGACTCGACAAAGACGGTGCCTTCGATCTTGTTCTGCGCGCGCAACACGTATGGCGCGGCCAGCACGCCCGCGCCGGCGCCGCCAGCAACTTGCATGAAACGGCGGCGGTGCATGCCGCCCTGTTTCGACTTGCCCGAATTCCTCGACGACACAGTCATAGCCCGTCCTCCCATTTTGCTTATTGCACAGGAAAGTATAGGCATCGCCGGAAGCGGCGCGCAATGCGCCGGACGGTCGCAAGGGGTCGGACAGAGGTAGGATCAGGCGGCGTTTCGGTCGCCGGGCGCGGCCGGGTTGGTTCGCGCCGCATCGAAAGCGGCCAGGACCTCGTCGCACAACGCCAGCGCGCCGGCCAGTTGCTCGATCACGTCGTCGAGCAGGTCGGCCATGGTCGGCACATGTTGCGCCAGGATCTTCCGGCGCGCGCGGGTGTGGTCGAGCAGCGCGGCCAGCTCGGCGCGCGACTGCCCGAAGGCGAAGGCGACATGCGCCGCATCGTCGCTGTCGTAGATGCCGAACTTGGTGTCGATAGGGGCCATGATCGGCTCCGTCGGCGGCATCGGGATCACGAGGTCTCGCCGACCGGCAAGGCCAGCAGCTCGGTCCAGGCCTCGCCCACGGCGACCACGCAGCTGACGCCGTTCGGCATGGTCAGAACCATGGTCCAGGTGTTGCCGTCGCCGGTCGAATAGACCTCCAGCAGCGCGCCGTCGTTGACCAGGCCTCTGGCGACCGGCGCTTCCGAATAGGCCCGGCCGAGTTTCTCCGCGAGATCCGAATGGCCGGTGCAGGCGGTCTGTGCGCCCGCTTCCGTGCTGCCCAAGGCGAACAGCGCCGCCCCGCCGATCAGGGCGCCGAAAGCGCCGAGCCGGGTCTGCCGAACCAGATCGTTTTTTGTTCTGAACCACATCGTCGGTACCTCCAATCAAGCATTGGCCAGTCTCCGGACGACGAAAGCCTTCCTTTCGCGGCACCGATCAAGGCGCAGCGGCTGTATCTCAATATGGCCCGGCGCGGCAACGGTTCAATGTAACGACCGTCACAGGTAACGCAGGCCTTACCCCCTGTGATATCCCGCCGGCCGCTCAGGCGCCTTCGAGGCGGTCGCGCAGGCGGAAGTACTGCAGCAGCAGGGCGATCGCCGGCCGGCGCAGCGCGTGCAGCGCCACCCGCTTCGGCGGCGTCACCGGGAACGGGATGTCGTCCGCCTCGACGCCGGCGGCCAGATCGGCGAGCAGACGGCCCATCAGCGTCGCCATGGCGACGCCGCGGCCGTTGTAACCGAGCCCGGCATAGAGGCCCGGCGCCAGATGGTTGAGATGCGGCAGGTGGTCGGCCGTGATCGCCACCCGCCCGGCCCAGCAGAGATCGATCTCCGGCTCGCCCAGTTGCGGGAACAGGTTTCTCAGCGCACCGATCAGGGCGCCGGCGTCGGCCGCCGCGGGCCGGTCCTCGAACGGGCCGCGCCCGCCCATGATCAGCCGGCCGGCTGCGTCGGTGCGGTAATAGCGCAGCAGGCGATAGCTGTCGGAGACCGCATGGCCCCCGGGCAGAATCGTGCGGCGCAGGTTCTCGGTCAGCGGCCGGGTCGCGACCTGCATGCTGTAGAGCGGCACTACCGTCTCGGCCAGCCCCGGCCAGAGGCCGTCGGTGTAGCCGTTGGTGGCGAGCAGCGCGGCCGGCGCGGTGACGCGGCCCCGCGCCGTCGTCAGGCGCCAATCCTCGGCAACGCGGGCAAGCCCGGTCGCCCGGCTGCCGACGACGATGCGGGCGCCGGCCGCCGCCGCCGCGCGCGCCAGGCCGCGGGCATAGGAAAGCGGCTGCACCGTGCCGGCGCGGCGGTCGAGCCAGCCGCCGAGATAGCGGCCGCCGCCGATCAATTCCGCCGTACGTTTTCCGTCGAGCAATTCGACGGGGGCGCCGTGCGCCTGCCAGTCCCGCGCCCTGGCTTCGTAGATTGCCAGCATCCGGGGGATGTGCGCCGGCTGGATCCAGCCGGCCTGGCGCGCCTCGCAGTCGATGCCGTGGCGGTCGATCAACTCGAACACCAGGTCGGCGGCGGCGCCGGCCGCCGCCGCCATGCGCCCGCCGGCCCCGGCCCCGAACATCGCCGCCAGCTCACGCGGATCATATTTCAGCCCGGGGATGACCTGGCCGCCATTGCGCCCCGAGGCGCCAAAGCCGGCCTCGGCCGCCTCCAGCACCACCGGCTTGCATCCGCGCTCGGCCAGATGCAGCGCCGCCGACAGCCCGGTGAAGCCGCCGCCGACGATGGCGACATCTGCCGCGACGTCGCCATCGAGCGTCGGATAGTCCTCGCCGGCGACCGCGGTCTCGGTCCAGAGCGAGGGCGGAATCGAGGTGTCGGACATGACGCTCACCTGTGGGCGGCCGTGGAACAACGAAGGATTGTAGGGTAGAATCGGCGCTCGGCGCCAAGCAGGAACGGCCACGGCAGACCGATCGGGGCCCAAACGACGGGAGCGTCGGATGGTTCGCCTGCTGCTCATCATCCTGATCGGCCTGTGCGCCATGCAATGGCCGGCCACCGCCGATGCCGAGTCGCGCAGCATCGCCTTCGTGCAGGAGGACGGCTCTCTCCGGATCAGCGGCCGAGTGACCTGGCTTTACGGCATCCATATCCCGCCGACCAACCGGACCTGCCGGACAGGGTTGAGGCCACCGCGTTGCGCGCCGCGCGCCGTGCTGAAGCTGGCCGATCGCGTCGACCGCATGGTCCGCTGCGAGACCTTGCAGCGTCTGCGGGGCGGTGGCCGGACGGCGAAATGCTGGGTCCGCGACAGCCGCGACGCGCTCGGCCCCGAGGTCGACCTGGCGGCCTGGATGCTGTTCCACGGTTGGGCGGTCGCCGCACCGGGCGCGCCATTCGAATACGTCACCCTGGAACGCATCGCCCGGTCGCATGGCCGCGGCATCTGGGGGTTTCAGGTCGACGATCTTACGCCCCAATGAGGCGGATCCTGCTCTCGTTCGGCGGCCGCTCGAATCTGCGCTATGCTCCGGCCACCCGATGCAACAGGAGCGTGGCGACATGGCGGACGACGTGAACCGGCAGGTGCTGTTGGCGGCTCGGCCGACGGGCAAGCTCGATCCCTCCCACTTTGCCTTTCGCGAGGCACCGATGCCGGAGCCGGGATCCGACGAGGTGCTGGTCCGCACCCTCTACCTCTCCCTCGATGCCGCCAACCGCGCCTGGATGAGCCCGGTCGCCACCTATACCAAGCCGGTCGAGATCGGCGGCGTGATGGACGGCTTCACCGTCTGCGAGGTGGTGCGTTCCAACGACGCCGGCTTCCGGCCGGGCGACATCGTCGAAGGGGCGATCGGCTGGCAGGAATTCGGCGTCGCCAAGGGCGCCGACCTGCACAAGCTCTCGCCGATCAAGCCGCTGTCCCATTGGCTGAGCGGCCTCGGCGTCACCGCCAAGACGGCCTATTTCGGCCTGCTCGACATCGGCAAGCCGGCGGCGGGCGAGACCGTCGTCGTCTCGGCGGCGGCCGGCGCGGTCGGCTCTGTCGTCGGGCAGATCGCCAGGCTGAAGGGCTGCCGCGCCGTCGGCATCGCCGGCGGGCCGGAGAAATGCGCCTGGCTGACGGCCAAGCTCGGCTTCGACGCCGCCATCGACTACAAGGCCGAGAAGCTCGGCCCGGCGCTCCGCGCCGCCTGTCCCGACGGCATCGACGTCTATTTCGACAATACCGGCGGGCCGGCGCTGGAGGCGGCGCTCTTTGCCATGAACCAGAACGGCCGGGTGGTCTGCTGCGGCGTCGTCTCGCAATACGACACCGCCAACCCGGAGCCGGGCCCGCGCGGCGTGCCCGGCCTGATCGTGGTCAAGCGGCTCACCATGCGCGGCTTCATCGTGCTCGACTACGACGACCGGCGCGAAGCGGCCGAGGCCGAGCTCGCCGAATGGATCGGCGACGGCCTTCTCAAGATCCGCGAGGACATCATCGACGGCCTGGACAACGCCCCCGCCGCCCTGATCGGCCTGCTGGCCGGCGAGAACTTCGGCAAGCGCATGATCCGCGTCGCGCCCGAGCCGGAATGAACTATGAAATGGGGTCAGGCGCCCGGGTCGTAGCCGTGCCGTTCCAGCCAGTCCCAGCCCGGGCCGGGCCAGCCGACTTCGGCGAGGTCGACGCGGCCCTTGCGGTCGAACAGCACGCCCTCTTCACGCAACAGCCGCTTCTGCCGCGCCTCGCCGCCGCCGCCCTTGCGTTCGCTGATCTCGCCCTTGGCGTTGATCACCCGGTGCCAGGGCACGTCGGAACCGGCTGGCACCGCCGCCATGGCGTAGCCCGAGACCCGCGCGGTGCAGCCGACGAGGCGCGCGATCTGGCCGTAGGTCGCGACCCGGCCGGGCGGGATCTCGGCCACCAGCTCCCAGATCCGGCTGTAGAGCCGGTCCCGGTTGCTCGGTTCCCTGCTCACCGCATCGCCGAGCCCGGCGTCGAGGCGACCACCATGTCGGAGAAGCTCTCGATCATCGCCATCGCCTCGTCGGCCAGCTCGTCCCGCCAGATCGGGCCTTCGTAGAAGGCGTCGCGCAGCTTCATGCGATCCTCCTCCCGGTCGAAGGCACGCAGCCAGACGAAGGTGTCGTCGTCCTCGGTGGAAACGAACTGGCCGGGGATCTGCATGCCCGCCGCCTGCTGCGCCGGGCCGAGGCGGCTGTCGAAGAACGCGGCGAACTTGTCGCGCAGCCCCGGTTTCAGCTTGTAGACCCGAATTTCCAGGATCATTCTTTTATCCTTCCTGCCGCAGGCGTCGATACAAACCAAAGAGGACTCCTCCCCTCTGTGGGGGGAGGAGGCTCTGGTTCGCGACCGGCCGCCGCCGCGGTGATTAGAGCGGCGAGTAGGGGTCGTATTTGGGCTCGCGCTTCTCGCGCAGCGCGGACAGGCCTTCGAGGACCTCGGGGCTGGAGAAGCCCATCATCTCCAGCGCCGTGGAGGCGTCATAGGCCGGGCCGGCCATGCGGTACCAGTTGTTGAGGGCGTATTTGGTCCAGCGGATCGCCGTCGGCGCGCCGTTGGCGAGGCGGGTCGCGATCTCCAGCGCCTTGTCCTGCAGCGCGTCGTCCTCGACGCAGAGCGAGACCAGGCCGATCCGCTCCGCCTCCTCGCCATAGACCGGCTCGCACAGCATCAGATAGTACTTCGCCTTGGCCATACCGCAGAGCAGCGGCCAGTTGATCACCGCGTGGTCGCCGGCGGCAACGCCGAGGCGGGTGTGCCCGTCGACGACGCGCGCCGACTTGGCGATGATCGAGATGTCGGACAGCAGGGCGGCGACCAGGCCGGCCCCGACGGCGACGCCGTTGATCGCCGAAATCGTCGGCTTGGAGCAGTTGATGATGTTGTAGACCAGGTCGCGCGCTTCCTTCCAAGCGCGGACGCGGGCGTGATAATCCTTGATGTTCTTCTCGATCATGCCGAAGTCGCCGCCGGACGAGAACGCCTTGCCCTTGCCGGTCAGGATCACCGCGCTCAGGTCCTCGTCCGCGTCGATATCGCGCCAGATTTCGGTCAGCTCCCTATGGCCGACCTGGTCGAGGGAGTTGTAGGTTTCCGGCTTGTTGATGGTGATGCGCAGCACCCGCTCGGCCGGGCGGTCGAATTCGAAGGCGGTGTATTTTTCGGCGTAACGGTCGGGCATCGGGCAGTCCTCCTCTGTTGCAATCGTCGTTGTCTGTTGCCTTGGTTGTCATCGCTTTGCCCGGCCCTGTCAATCTCGCCCCGGCATTGGGTTAGAATGGTGCCAGACCCAGCCAAGGAGACGACCGACATGATCTACGAGCTTCGCACCTACACCTTCCACCCCGGCCGCCATGTGAAATATCTCGAATTGGTCGAGCAGGTCGGCTCCAAGGTCCGCGGCGACGACTACGGCAAGCGCGAGGGGTCGTGGATCGCCGATACCGGGCATCTGAACCAGGTCTGGCATCTGTGGTCCTATGACAGCCTGGACGAGCGCGCCCGGCTGCGCGCCGAGCTGGCCAAGAACGACGCCTGGATGAACGACTTCGTCGCCCAGATAAAGCCGCTGCTGCAGCGCCAGGAAGTCCGCTTCATGAACGCCGCCTTGCCGCTCAAGCCGCCGGCCGACACCGGCAACATCTACGAGATCCGCATCTATCGCGTCGCCGTCGGCGCCATCCGCCAATGGATCTCGAACATCACCGACATCATGCCGGTGCGCGAAAAGTACTCGCCCAATGTCGGCATGTTCACCGTCGAGTCGCCGGAGCCGAACGGCGTCGTCCACATCTGGTCCTACCCCGACTGGAACGCCCGCGCCGAGACCCGGGCCAAGGTGGCGGCCGACCCGGACTGGCAGGGCTTCCTGGGCCGCAGCGGGGCGCTGCTGGAGGACATGTATTCGACCATCTGCTACCCGGCGCCGTTCTCGCCGATGCGGTAGCGGTGGAGGCGGCTCACCCCTCATCGACGATGGCGTAGACTTCGATCTCGATCTGCATCTCCGGCGTCATCAGCGCCTGGACCTCGACCAGGGTGCCGGCCGGGTCGATGCCGCCGAGCACCTCTGCCGTGGCGCGGGCGAATTCCTCCGCCTTCGAGATGTCGGTGCAGTAGGCGACGAAGCGCACCACGTCGGCGAAGGAAGCGCCGGCGCCTTCCAGCGCGCTGCCGATCTTGGCGTAGGTTTCGCGCGTCTGCGCGTAGAGGTCGGCGCCGATCACCTTGCCGTCGCCGTCGGCCGAAGTGGTGCCCGAGACATGGACATGCGGCCCGACCCGGACCGCGCGGCTGTAACCCGGCACCACCTCGGTGCCGTCCTTGATGTTCCGGCGTCGCATGTTGGCCTCCCTGCGGGGTTGGGGTCAGCGGGGTTGGGGTCAGTCCTAAACTTTATACCCATGTTCGACATCTTCCCGATCTCTCATAGTTCTTTCATGGGTATAAAGTTTAGGACTGACCCCGCACGGTCCATTGGATGTTTGCCTCCCTGTTCGCACAGGCAACCACAATATCCGATTTCCACGCCCTGGACAGCGTCCCGCCCGGCCCGCAGAATTGCCGCCGCGAATTTGGGGAGAGGATGATCGATGGCGGAAGACATCGCCGAACTGCTGCGCGAACATCTCAGCACCGGGTCCTACATGGCGGGCCTCGGCATGGAGCTGGTGTCCTGCGACGGGTCGGCCGGCGAGGTGGTGATCCGCCTGCCCTACAAGCCGGAGTTCGAGCGCGGGCCGGGCACCAGGCAGTGGCATGGCGGCCCGATCGCCGCCTTCATCGACATCGTCGGCGATTTCGCCCTGATCGCCCTGCTGGCGCGCGGCGTGCCGACCATCAATCTGCGCGTCGACTATCTGCGCCCGGCGGTCGACACCGACCTGGTCGGCACCGGCCGGGTGCTGCGCGCCGGCCGCTCTGTCGGCGCCGTCGACATCGAGCTGAAGGACGACCAGGGCCGCATCGTCGCCGTCGGCCGCGGCAGCTACAGCACCATCCCGCCAGCTTAGGCAGCCTCGCCCTCTTCCACGTCATTGCGAGCGCAGCGCGGCAATCTCGATGACCGAGTCTCCGCGGCAACGAGATCGCCACGGCCCTGCGGGCCTCGCGATGACGAGTCTGGTGCCGGAAACCCTCACCCCCCACCAAGCACGCCCAACTCCTCGGCGAGACGCCTGGTGATGGCGTTGCGGTCGACCTTGGCGGCGCCGGTCAGCGGCAGCTCGTCGGCCAGCAACACGCGGCGCGGATGGGCGTAGGCCGGGCCGTTCTCCAGGCAGAACCGCTTCAGCGCCGCCTCGTCGACGGCGACGCCGTCGCGCAGGACGACCAGCGCCGCCGGCGCCTGGCCCTTGGTTGCGTGCTCGACCGGCACGACGCAGGCGTCGGCGACGTCCGGGTGGGTCAAGAGCAGGTTCTCGACCTCCTTCGGATAGACGTTCTCGCCGCCGCAATTGAACATGTCGTCGGTGCGGCCGCGGAAGTAGTAGAAGCCTTGCGTGTCGCGGCTGAACAGGTCGCCGGTGCGCAGGAAGCCGTCGACAAAGCGCTCGGCGTTCACCTCGGGCAGGTTGTAATAGGCGGCAACGCCGGGGTTCTTGACCCAGAGCTCGCCGTAACTGTCGCTTTCCCGGCCGTCCGTTCCGACCAGCTTGACCTCGCCCTCGGGCCAGGCGGCGCCGGCGCTGCCGCGCGGCACCGGGCGGCCGTCGGGCGGCGCGCCGAGCATCACCGGGCCGCCCTCGGTCAGGCCGTAGCTCTGCATCACGGTGACGCCGAAGGCTTCCTGCATCTCGCGCTCCAGCTCCTCATGCACTGGCGCCGAGCCGACCACCGCGACCTCCAGCGAGGAGAGGTCGAGGCTTTCCAACAGGTCGGATTCCTGCAGCAGCAGGGTGAACACCGTCGGCACGCCGCTGATATTGGTGACGCGGTACTTGGCGATCGCCTCGAGATAGCCGCGGGCGTCGAAGCCCGGCATCAGCACGAAGGAGCCGCCGGTCATCAGCCGCGGCTTGCCGACCCCGGCCATGGCGTTCTTGTGGTAGAGCGGCACCGCGACCAGGCCGCGCACCTCCGGGCTCGGCGGCCAGTATTTGACATAGGTGCGGATCCACCAGAGCTGGCCTGCATGGGAAAGCGGCACGCCCTTCGGCCGCCCGGTCGAGCCGGAGGTATAGGGCAGGAAGGCGAGATGGCCATCTTCCAGCATCGGCGGCTCGAAGCCGTCCGCCGCCCCGTCGCGCGCCGCCACGTAGTCCTCCCAGCCGTCGCGCGGGCCGTCGAGCACGATGCGGACGGCGAGGCCGCGCCGGTCGGCGATATCGGCGATGAAGGCGTTGCAGGCCGGCTCGACCAGCGCCGCGCTGGCGCCGGAATTCTCGACGATGTAATCCAGCACCTCCGGCCCGAGCCGGGTGTTGACCGGCACCGGCACGACGCCGGCGCGCATGGCGCCGAACATCGCCTCGATGAACTCGAACCGGTTGGAGACGGCGAGCACCAGGCGCGCGCCCGGCGCAACGCCGCGCGCCGCCAGCATGGCCGCGACCCGGTCCATGCCGCGGTCGAGCTCGGCGTAGGAGACAATGCGCTCGGTGCCGCCAAAGAGGTCGATGATCGCCGTCTTGTCCGGATTGGCGCGCGCCGCGTCGCGGCAGTAATAGCCGAGATTCTCCGTGAACCGTTCGTCGCTCATCTCGCCTCTCTCCCCGCTGCCGGCCTCAATAAAAGTCCGAACCGGCGGACCATGCAAGCCGGATGGATTGCACTGGCTGCGGCTTCGGGCCAGAGTCGGACCGGATGAGCGACAGATCCGAAAAGGGGAGGCCATGCCTGAGCATCTGACCGGCATCGACCACTGCGTGATCCTGGTGAACGACCTCGACGCCGCCGCCGAGACCTACCGCCGGCTCGGCTTCACCCTGTCGCCGCGCGGCACCCATAGCGACCATATGGGCTCCGCCAACTACACCATCATGCTGGACGGCGACTATTTCGAGCTGCTCGGTATCATCAACCCGACCGACCATAACCTGCGCTGGCGCAAGGTGCTGGAGGCGGGCGAGGGCCTGAACGCGGTCGCCCTGCAGACCGACGACGCGGAGCAGGCCTGCGCCGAGATCCGCGCGCTCGGCATCGCCGCGACCGAGCCCGTGCATTTCTCCCGCCCCGTCGAGCTGCCCGGTGGCGGCGAAACCCAGGCGGCCTTCATCGTCACGCAATTCCCGGCGGACGCGACGCCGGCGACGCAGATGTTCGTCTGCGGCCACCTGACCCGCGACGCGGTCTGGATCCCCGAGCTGCTGAGCCACGCCAATACGGCAGAGGGGCTGGCCGGCGTCACCGTGGTATCGGAGAGCCCGGAGGCGGACGCCGAGGCCTATGGCCGCATCTTCGGCGCGGACGCGGTGAGCAAGATCGCCGGCGGCGGCGCGGTCGCGACCGGCACCGTGCCGATCGAGTTCGTCGGCCCGGCGGCGCTCGAAGCGCGCTATCCGGGCGTCGATCTCGGCACCGTCCGCCGCCCCGCCCCCTTCGCCCTCGCCTTCAAGGTCGGCGAACTCGCCGCCGTCAAGGCCACCCTCGACGCCGCCGGCATCGCGGCGACGGACGCCAATGGCGGCCTCTGCGTCGCCCCGGCCAAGGCCTGCGGCACGCTGATCGAGTTCCGCGCGGGGTAGGGCGCCTCACTCGTTGTTCGCCGGCCGCGTTGCATAATGCAAGAAACTTTCGGGCAGGGCGGCGCCCCAAATAGACGCCGGCGTGCCGCTCCAGCGCCGCCGAATTCGCCGCCCGCCAGGCGATATGCCCGACCCCGGGCGCCGCCGCCTCGGTCAGCTTCAGCGTCGTGGTGGCGTCGTCGCCATCGCCGCGCAGATAGGCCGACCGGCCCTCCCGGTGCATCGTCTCCATGCCGATGATGTCGGTGAAATGCCACAGGCTCTCATCCGGTTTCGGCGTCAACAGCTCGACATGGCCGAGATGGGCGATGTCGCGGAGCGGTTCGCCGGGCGCACTCATGGCCGGAAGCTCAGCCGCCGGGAGTGCCGGGCAAGATTGATCCAGGTCGTTCCGCGGCGCGGCCTCGGCGTCGCCCGTCGGTCTGCCGAGCAAGACAAAGCGGGCCATCGCCGCGTTCTGAAACACGGTCTCGCCAATTGCCGACGATTCGACGGACGGCCCCGGGCGGAAACCGCACAAGAACTCGGCCGATATGATGTGGGTCAAGGACGGACCCATCCCCTTTGGGCATTCTTGACTGCGCTCTGGGGGGAACACTGGTCACCGGTTGATTCATCTTCCCGTTCTTGAAGGAGCGACATCATGACATGCGCAATTCCGAGCGTGGCGCTAGGTGCCGTGGCCGTCGGACTCGGGGCCGTGCTGGCGGCCTCGGCGCTCGCCGCGCCACCCGCCGACTGGTCGAATGTCCCGGTCCATACGGTGAAGCTGTTTTACCCGGGGCAGTCGAGCTACCAATGGCTGCGCGGCCCCGGGCACAAGGGGCGAAGCCTGGTTCTGAAGGGCAAGTCGTGCCTCACCTGCCACAAGGGCAAGGAAGCGAAATTAGGCGCGAAAATTGTCGCCGGTAAGAACCTCGAGCCGCATCCGATCGCCGGCAAGCAGGCGGTCATCGAATTGGCCGTCCAGGCCGCTTACGACGATGGGAACGCCTACCTTCGCTTCCGATGGAAGACCCGCAACGACTTCCCCGGCTCGGCGCATCCGCACTGGCGCTTCGACGGCACGGCATGGCGCGGTTACGGCTCGCCGCGGCTGCACAAGAATGTCTGGCAGGACGGCAAGCCGGCGATCTATGAGGACCGTCTGTCGCTCATGATCGACGACGGCGGCGTGCCCATGTTCGCCGAGCAGGGTTGCTGGCTGTCCTGCCACACCGCCATGCGGGACATGCCCGACGTCGCCAAGGCCGACGACGTCAGGGCGCATCCGCTGCTTGGACAGACCTTGCGCAAGAAGGACGTCCGCAAGTACCTGCCGGGGTCGCGCACGGACGAAAGCGCGACCTGGGACCGGACCAAGTCCGCCGACGAGATCGCCAAGCTGCTGGCGGCGGGCCGGTTCGTCGATCTGATGCAGTGGCGCGGCCATCGCTCCAACCCGGTCGGCATGGCCGATGACGGCTACGTGCTCGAGTACCGGCTGTTCGACGCCGGCAAGGGCGTCTTTGCCAAGAACTGGGACAAGAAGGCGAATCGGCCGAAGTACATGTTCGACGAGACCAAGGTCGGCTTCAGGTCGCGAACCGCGGACGACATTCGCGACCCGGCAAAGCCGGCGGCGCTGGTCCCCGAGGAGAACGCGGTCGCATTCGATCCGAATGCCGGCTGGCAGGCGGGCGACCTGATTCCCGAATACTACGTCAGCCGCGCCGGCGCATCGGGATCGGCCGCCGACAATGCGCGCGTGACGGGCAGCTGGAAGGACGGCATGTGGACGGTCGAGTGGGTCCGCAAGCTCGACACGGGGCATCCCGACGACAAGGTGCTGAAGCCGAATGGCGCCGTCACAATCGGTCTGGCGGTGCACGACGACAACATCACGACCCGGGGCCATCACGTCTCGCTCCCGTTGACCCTCGGGCTCGGCGTAAAGGCGGACATAACGGCCATGAAGGTCGACTAAATATGGAGCCTCAACAGCTCGTCCATTCGGTGCTCATGAATCACGGATGCTTCAGCGCCATCGGCTTCCTCGGTCTGGACCGAGCGCAAAACCTGTTGAAGACTCACATCTAGCCACTACGCTTCGGCCTGCTTCTTCGATCGGGCGGTTCATGTTCAAAGTTGGGTACATGGAAGGAATCTGCGTCGATGACCGGCGCCGGAGTTGGACATCCGACGGCCCGCGCCCGCTGACCTGGGCGGCCTGGTATCCGGCAGTCGACGCGGCGCCCGAATGCCGCCGGCTGATCGGCCCGACCGGAAGCGAACTGTTCGTCATGGGTGTCGTCGCCCCGGATGCGCCGTTGAACGAGTCCCGAGACCGGTGGCCGACCGTTCTCGTTTCCCATG
>CAJHXX010000173.1_pt1 | contig 15110 bp, 16 predicted proteins | sample 9198511 | NCBI WGS metagenome assembly CAJHXX01 (sample SAMEA7708325, study PRJEB35096) | sediment metagenome | biome: marine neritic benthic zone biome [ENVO:01000025]; feature: sediment [ENVO:00002007]; material: shallow marine sediment [ENVO:03000034] sea grass bed [ENVO_01000059] ...
ATTGTCGGGTACGCTCGTCGACAACCAATTCGGATTGTTCCAGGAACTGATCTTCATTCAGCGCTCCGTTCGTGAGCGCTTTCGTATCCTCGGGAATTCCGGTGGTGTAGAACTGACCATGCCGCTCTGCCAGTTGCGCCGGAATTTGGCGAGATGGGCGTCGCGGGTCATCGGCTTGGCCGGGCTGCCGTAGACCTCGGTCAGGGTTCGCCCATGGCGTGCGCCGTTTTCCAGTGTCACCTCGACGGTGATCGGGGTCAGCGCGTTGGCGTCCGGGTTGCCGTCGGCCGCGATCTCGAAACGCGCGGCGAGCGCCTGGGTCGCCGGGTCGGCGAAGGCGCGGGGCCGGAAATCCTCGACCCCGACGGTGCCGCCGAGCAGCGCCCGCGCGGTGACATAGGCGGCGCAGAGCCGGGCGTAGTTGGGCGTCAGGTCCGCCTTGATCGGCCGGCCGACCAGGCGACGGGTCAGCGGCGGCACGGCGGCGCGGACCTTGGCCACCTCGGCCGCCGCGAAGCCCTCGGCGCGCTGCATCTCCAAAACCGCGTCGATCACGCCGTGCGTGGCGCGGCCGCTCGGGAACGGCTTGTGGGCCAGTTCGGCGACCCGCCAGACTGACCCCAACCTGTCCAATACGGGCTTGAGGTCATGTGCGCCTTCGAACAGGTTGTAGTAGCCGAACTGCCCCTCCAGCAGCGCGCGCGGCGCCTTCGCCCCGCGTGCCGCCATGTCGCAGGCGACGACGGCATTACGCGCATTGAAGCCGATCTGCATGGCGAGCAGCATGGAGCCCTCGACATGCGCCTGCATGGTGCCGCAGAGCTGGCTGTAGACGGCGCCGAACGCATCCAGCAGGGTCTCGCGGTCGAAGCCCATCAGCTTTGCCAGCGCGGCGACGGCGCCGAAGCCGCCGGCGGTGCCGGGCCGGAAGAAGCGGAGCGGCGCGGCCGAGGCGACGCCGATGCCGCAGGCGACGTCGACGCCGAGCGCTACCGCGGCCAGGAACCGCTCGCCGGTAACGCCGCCGGCGCGGTCGGCATGGGCCAGCGCCGCGCCCAATACCGCCGCCATCGGGTGGACCACGGCGGCCTCGTGCACGCAGTCGAACTCGGAATTGTGGATCTGGTAGGCGTTGCCCATCGCCGCGGCCGGTGCCGGCAGCCGGGTGCCCCGCATCAGCAGCCGGGCGTCGTCGCCGGTGCCCCAGGATTGCAGGCAGCCGACCATCTCCTCGACCCAGGGCCCGGCGCTGCCGACCACGCCGACGCCGAGGCAGTCGAGGACAAACGTCTTCGCCGCCGCCATCGCCGCCGGCGGCAGGGCGTCGTCCGGCGTGTCGACCACGTGGTCGGCGAATTTTTCGATCGGGTCCATGGGGCAGTTATAGCATGGCCGGCGGGCGTCGCGGAGGCGGCTCCGTCATCGTTTTTCAATATGCGGTGCGTCACACTACACTGTCATGTTCGGGCTTGACCCGGGCATCCATGAAAGGCGTCCGATGCAGACCTACTACGTCTACATCATGGCCAGTGGCAATCGCGGTACTCTCTATGTCGGGGTGACCAGCGATCTTGTCCGCCGCGCCTACCAACACCGAAACGGCCTTCTGGATGGCTTCACCAAAAGATATCGGGTGCACCGGCTCGTCTATTTCGAGACCACGACCAACGTGCAGGCCGCATTGCAACGCGAGAAAGCCTTGAAGAAATGGAACCGCGCCTGGAAGATCGCGATGATCGAGGAGGGGAATCCCGAGTGGCGGGATCTCTACGACGACATCGTGCAGTGAGGCGGGCCGAAAGGACGTTCATGGATGCCCGGGTCAAGCCCGAGCATGACACCGTGGGGTGGCCCTCCGGGTCTTGCCATATGCGATGCGTTGAACGACAGGGCTGCTGCCTGCCACCCTACACTGTCATAGCCGGGCTTGACCCGGGTATCCATGAAAGGCGCCCGATGAAGGCCGCGGCGCTTGGAATATAGGGCCCCCTCACACCGGGTTCCGCGCCACCAGCTGCTTGGCGATGATGATGCGCTGCATCTCGTTGGTGCCTTCGCCGATGCACATCAGCGGCGCGTCGCGGTAGTAGCGTTCGATGTCGAACTCGACCGAATAGCCGTAGCCGCCGTGGATGCGCATCGCCTCCAGGCTGTTCTCGACCGCGGCCTCGGAGGCGAACAGCTTGGCCATGCCGGCCTCCATGTCGCAGCGCTCGCCACGGTCATAGGCGCCCGCCGCCTGTTCGACTAGCAGCCGGGCGGCCTCGCAGCGCGTCGCCATGTCGCCGAGCTTCAACTGGATCGCCTGGTGCTCGCAGATCGGCTTGCCCATGGTCTTGCGGATCTGGGCATAGGCGACCGAGTCGCGGAGCGCCGCGTTGGCGAGGCCGACGCCGCGCGCGGCGACGTTGATGCGGCCGAGCTCCAGCCCGCCGACCGTGTGGTGGAAGCCGCGGCCTTCCTCGCCGCCGACCAGGCAGTCGGCCGGCACCCGGTAGTCCTCGAAGATCAGCTCGGCCGAGTCGATACCCTTGTAGCCGAGCTTGTGCAGGCGGCGGCTGACCCGGAAGCCGTCGCGCTTCTCGGCCAGGAACATCGACATGCCGCGATGGCGCGGCTCGGCGTCCGGATCGGTCTTGACCAGCAGCGCAAAGCACTGGCCCTCGATGCCGTTCGAGATCCAGGTCTTGGTGCCGTTGATCACGTAGTCGTCGCCGTCGCGCACCGCGCGCGTGCGGATCGCCTGCAGGTCGGTGCCGCAGTCGGGCTCGGTCAGGGCCAGGCCGCCGCGGATCTCGCCGGCGGCGAAGCGCGGCAGGAACCGGCGGCGCTGGTCCTCGGTGCCGAAGCGCTGCACCGCGGCGGCCATGATCAGATGCGAGTTGAAGATGCCGGTCAGCGACATCCAGACCTCGGAGATCGTGGTGACGATCCGGGCGTAGGTCGCGGCCGGCAGGCCGAGGCCGCCATATTCCGGCGCGATGGTGGCGCCAAAGAGGCCGAATTCCTGCATCTGGGCGACGAACTCATGCGGGTATTCGTCGGCATGCTCCAGGTCCTTGACCTGGGGTTTGACGTCGCGCTCCAGCCAGCGCCGGATCTGGTCCAGCATCTGGGCCTCTTCCTCGGGCGTGATCGCGGGCGCCGCGGCTTCGCTGCTCATGGTCTGCTCCTCGGGTCTGCGCCTATGGGCTGTCAGCGGCCGGCCGCCGCCATCTTGTCCTCGACGGAATGGCCCTGCTTCGGCACCAGGACGGAGCGCTTGTAGGCCATCACCAGCTTAGCCTCCTGATTGTAGGCGCGGGTCTCGACCGAGACGATGCCCTGGGTCGGGCGCGACTTCGAGGAGCGCTTCTCCAGGACTTCCGATTCCGCGTAGATGGTGTCGCCGACGAAGACCGGCGCCGGCATGCGGATGTCGGTCCAGCCGAGATTGGCGATCGCCTGCTGGCTGACGTCGGAGACGCTCATGCCGGCGACCAGCGCGAGCGTGAAGGCGCTGTTGACGACCGGCTTGCCGAACTCGCTGTGCTTGGCGTATTCGCGGTCGAAATGCAGCGGGTGCTGGTTCATGGTCAAAAGCGTGAACCAGGTGTTGTCGGATTCGGTGATTGAGCGGCCCGGCCGGTGCTCGTAGACGGCGCCGATCTCGAACTCCTCGAACACCCGGCCATAGATTTCGCGGTAGCGGTTCTCGCCGACGGGGACGGCCTTGGCGACCATGATCTCGCTCTCCTTGCATGCCGCGGCTTGACAAGGCCGCGGCGCTAAGCCCTTTAATTATGGGAACAAATTCTAAGTGCCCTCAGGGTGCTGTCAACGCGGGGAGGCGACCGATGGCCGGGGAGCAGGAATTCCCGACACTGTTCAGCGAAGTCGCGGTCGGCCGGCACCGGTTGCGCAACCGCATCGCCCATCTGGCGACCCTGACCAACTTGGCCGCCGGCAACCGGGTGACCGATCGCCTGGTCGACTACCACGCGGCGCGCGCCGCCGGCGGCGCCGCGATGTCGATCGTCGAGGGGTTGGCGGTGCATCCCTCCTCGGTGCCGCTCACCACCTGCGTCACCCTGTTCGACGACGCCAACGGGGACGGCTTGAAACGCCTCGCCGCGGCCGGCGAGGCGCATGATTGCCGCATGCTCGGGCAGCTCTGGCATGTCGGGCGCCAGCAGCTCTGGAACCCGATCGACTCGCCGGTCGGCGTCTCCGACCAGCCCGACGCCTTCAGCTGGACGGTGCCGCATGTGCTGCGCGAAGACGAGATCGCCGAGCTGGTCGACGCCTTCGTCGACGGCGCAAGGCGGCTCAAGGCGGCGGGCTTCAGCGGCGCCGAGCTGCACGGCGCCCATGGCTACCTGATCACCCAGTTCCTGTCGCCCTGGTCGAACAATCGCGACGACGCCTATGGCGGCGACCTGGAACGCCGCCTCCGCTTCGTGGCGGAAATCATCGCCGGCATCCGCGCGGCCTGTGGCGACGAATTCCTGCTCGGCCTGAAGATGCCGGCCGCCGAGGGTGTCGCCGGCGGCATCGACGGGGACGAGGCGGAGCGCATCACCCGGGCGCTGGCGGCCGGCGGCATCGACTATTTCGCCTACAGCCAGGGCAATTTCAGCCCCAGCCTGGAGGACCACACGCCGGACATGCACTACCGGCCGGGGCCGTTCCTGGAGCTGCACAAGCGCATGCGCGCGGCGGCCGGCGGCGTACCCGTGATGGCGGTCGGCCGAGTAATCGACGCCGCGCATGCCGAGCATGTGCTGGCCGACGGCACCGCCGACCTGGTCGGGCTCTGCCGGCCGCTGGTCGCCGATCCGGCGCTGCCGCTGAAGGCGCGGGAAGGGCGCGCCGCCGAGATCCGGCCCTGCATCTTCTGCAACCTCTGCTGGGGCGAGATCCATGCCGGCAAGCCGCTGCTCTGCATCCACAACCCGAAGGTTGGCGCGGCGGATGAGGCCGACTGGCATCCGGCGCCGGCGGCAACGAAACGGCGCGTCGCCGTGGCTGGGGCCGGCCCGGCCGGCCTGGAGGCGGCCTGGGTGGCGGCCGCGCGGGGACATGCGGTGACGCTCTATGGCGCTTCCGCCGAGCCGGGCGGCCGGCTTCGCCTCGACGCGGCGCTGCCCGGCCGGGCCGAGGTCGCCAAGGTCTACGAATTCCAGGTCGCGCAGGCGGCGCGCCACGGCGTCGAGATGGTGCTGGGCCAGGCGGTCGGGGTCGACGAGATCGCGGCGCGGCGCCCCGACCTGGTGCTGCTCGCGACCGGATCGGAGCAGCGTGCCGTCGACGGCTTCGAGGCCGACGGCCCGGTGCTGAGCGGCCGCGCGGCCGCGGCGGAACTGACGGCCGAGACCGAGCCCCGCGGCGGCACCGCCGTCCTGTTCGACATGGACCACAGCGACCCGACCTACGCGCTGGCCGAGCTGATGGCGGCGCGCTTCGATGCGCTGGTGCTGCTGACGCCCCGGCCGCTGATCGCCCGCCAGACGCCGCATGTCAACGCCCTCGGCATCTACCGCCGGCTTTACGGCGCCGGCGTCGAGATCGTCACCACGGCGACGCCGCTGAGCTATCTCGGCGGCACCGTCGTCTACGCCAACCCGCTGAGCGGCGCGGCGCGGCGGATCGACGACGTCCGCCTGTTCGTGCACGCGACGCCGCGGCGCGCGGCCGACACGCTCTACGCGCCGTTGCGGGCGCTGGGCCTGGAGGCCCGCCTGATCGGCGACGCCCGCGCCCCGCGCAACATCTTCTCCGCCATCCACGAGGGCTTCCACGTGGCGAACGCTATCTAGCGCAGCCATGCGAAAGGCCGGGGGCGGGCGCCCCCGGCCTTTGCGGTTGCGGCGTCGCGGCCGTCAGGCGCGGCGGACGTAGCCGTAGGTGGCGTTGTCGCGGAGGCCGCCCTTGGCCTCGTATTCGCGCTTGATCGCGGCGAAGCGGTCGCTCTCCAGCGGCCCGTAGTCGGCCCTGAGGTTGAGGTTGAACAGCTTGGCCGAGGTGTAGCCGAAGATCGTGTTCTTGATCATGCCGTCGGCCGCGCCGAGCGGCGCGAAGCCGTGCTTCTTCTGCATGTCGGCCGGGATCTCAAGCCGGCGGAACGCCTCGATCTGCCACTGCGGCGAGCCGTACCAGACCGAATCCGTGCCCCACACAACATGGTCGGCGCCCATGCCCTTGATCAAGGTGCCGAGCAGCGCCGCGGCGAAGCGCGGATTGGCGGTCGCCGAATTGGCGAAGGTCGTGCCGAGCTCGCCATAAACGTTGTCGACGCCGTATTGCTCGGGGATACGGGCGAGGTTGCTCGACCATTCGATCTCGCCGGATTTCTCGAACTCGGCGAGCACCCCGTCGGGCGATTCCAGGAACGGCCGCAGGCAGCCGTGGTAGATGATGAAGTTCATCTCAGGCCAGTCCTTGGCCGCCTTGCCGATGTCCCAGTCGGTGTTGTACTGCCAGACGTCCTTCCAGCTCTCCTTGTAGTCGGCCGGCATCAGGCCCTTGTGGATGGCGATGTTGCGCACCCCGGACTTCACCGCCTTCTCATAGAACGGATACATCAGCTTCTCGTCGTCGAGCCGCCAGGGGAATTTGGTCGAGGCCGACAGTGGGTCGCCGATGGTGTAGGCCTTCCATCCGTCGGGCCGGCGCGTCTCCAGCACCTGGTCGACCGCGTCCAGCCAGCCGTCCTGTCCCGGCGTGATGACGAAATGGCCGAGCATGCGGCGCGAGCCGGCGATGCCGTTGACCATCTCGACCGCCTCGTTGATCTGGTCATTGGGCAGCAGCCACCAGGCCGGATCGTCGAACGGCGCGCCGGACAGGAGCGCCACCTTGGTGTCGCTGTTCAGGAAGATCTGACGCACATAGTTCTCGAACTTGTAGTAGCTGAGCGTCATGTCGTCCTTGGATATCTCCGGGTTCCAGTTCTCCATCGCGAACAGGCCGAGCCCGAGCAGTCCTTCCTGCTCGAAGCCGTCATGCACGAAATGGGTCTGGTCGTCGAAGATGAACTGGTTCTTCAGCGCCGCCGCGCGCGCGTCGGCCATCTCCGGCGTCGCCGCCTCGGCGCGGGAGACGTCGAACAGCGGCCCGAACACCTCGTTCATCGCCAGGAAGGCGGTCGCCATGCCGGCGGTGGTGGTCAGGAAGCGCCGCCGGTCCATGCCGAGCGGCTTGCCGTGGGTCTCGGCCAGTTCCTTGATCCGCGCCTCGACCCGCTTCTGCTCGGCCGTCTGCGGCTGCGGGCTGAACTCGCCGTTGGAGATCATCTGGGTCGGCACCGGGGAGCGGAACGCCTCCCGCTCCGCCGGCTTCAGCCGTTTCAGTTCGTCGTCGCTGATGAATCGTGTCATGTCCGTTGTCCTCCCAACTCTCGATCGGTTTGGTGGTTGTGGTTGCTACGGGTGACTATGCTAAGACGCGCCAGGACGCTACGATGCGGCGATCACGGCCTCCTCGCCGGCGATCGCGGTGCGGTGATGGCGGCAGATAGATTGCGGTCGCCCGGCGACCGGGCGGAGGCGGAGCCGGGGATGCGCGCGTGGCGGCAGCTTGGCCGCGTCGAGCGGCCGGCCGAGGTCGATGCCGGTGACCTCCGCGCCGACATTCGGACGCAGCGCGTGCACCGTGATCGTCGATCCGGTCTCCGCCGGTGCCCCATTCGACCCCAAGGCCATGGCGGCGCTCCTCTCCCCTCGTCGTTGGCGGATATCTTACGCCAACGGCACGCCAAGGTCGAACCCCGCGATCCGCCGTACCCGTCCGATCGGCCTATAGGGGCTCCGTCAGAAGCCTTTGAACACCTGTGCCGGCAGCCAGAGCGCCAGTTCGGGAAACGCCATCACCAGCGCCAGGACGACGAACTCCAGCATGATGAACGGCACCACGCCCTTGTACATATCGGACAACCGGATCTCCGATGGCGCGATGCCGCGCAGGTAGAAGATGGCCGGCGCCATCGGCGGCGTCAGGTAGCTGGTCTGGATCATGATCAGGAACATGATGCAGAACCAGACGATGTCGACGCCCATCACCCGCAGCAGCTCGACCGCGATCGGGATGATGATCAGGATGATCGAGATCAGGTCGAGCACGAATCCGGCGATGAAGGCCAGCGCCAGCATGCTGACCATGATCGTCCAGGGCGACAGGCCGGCGCCGCCGAGCAGGTCCCGCACGGCGCTAATGCCGCCGAGCGCCGCGAAGACGCCGGAGAACATGGTGCCGCCGAGCAGGATCAACAGGATCATGGCGGTCACCTGCAGGGTCTTGACCATCGCCTCCTGCAGGATGGCGAAGCTGAAGGTGCGGTAGACCATGGTCAGGATGACCGTGCCGGCGGCGCCGACCGCCGCCGCCTCGGTCGGCGTCGCCCAGCCGAGCATGATGGTGCCGAGCACCGAAAAGATCAGCACCAGCGGCGGCACCAGCGCCGTTGCCGTCAGCCAGAGCTTCTGCAGCAGCGGCGGGTCGTGCTCGTCCGCCGGCAGGCGCGGGCCATCCTCGGGCCGCAGCGTGCAGCGCACCAGGATGTAGAGCATGAACAGCCCGGCCAGGATCAGTCCCGGGAACAGCATGCCGACGAACAGGTCGCCGACCGAGATGTCGGCGACCGGCGCCAGGATGATGACCACCACGGAGGGCGGGATGATGGTGCCGAGCGAGCCGCCGGCGCAGATCGTGCCCGAGACCAGCCCCTTGTCGTAGGCGTATTTCAGCATCACCGGGATGGCGAGCAGGCCGACCACCGACTCGGTCGCGCCGATCACGCCGCTGGCCGCCGCGAACACCACACAGAGCAGCACGGTGCCGACCGCGAGACCGCCGGGCAGGCGCCGGGTCCAGAGGTGGATCGCCTCGAACAGCTTCACCGCGATGCCGGAGCGTTCCAGCATCGCGCCCATGAAGATGAACAGCGGCACCGCCGCCAGAACGTAATAGGAGGCGACGTCGTCGACCTTGGCCACCATCTGGTGCACCAGGCTGTCGCCGAAGCGGATGTAGCCGAAAATGAAGGCGACGCCGATCAGCGAGAAGGCAACCGGAAAACCGATGAAGATGGCGAACATCAACACCGGGAACATCAACAGGCCGATTTCGATACTCATGGCACGGCCCCGCCGCGGCGGCGGTCGTTCAACGCGCCGGGCCGCTCCAGCAGCACGGCGAGCGCCGCCAGCACTTCGGCGATCACCTGCAGGGTGAAGACGACGAAGCCCAGCACCCAGGCCGACCGGAACGGCCAGACCACCGGGTTCCAGGCCGACTCCCCGGTCACCTCGCCGAATTCGTAGGCCTCATGGGCATATTCGTAGAGCCCGTAATCGAGCCAGAGCAGCCCGGGCAGCAACAGCACCACATAGCCGACCACGTCGATGACCGCCTGCCGTTTGGGCTTGAGCTTGTCATAGATGAAGTCGACCCGGATATGCGCCCCCTGCTTCAGGCAATAGGCGATGCCGAACATGTAGCTGGAGCCGGCGAGCATGTAGCCGAGCTCGTAGGCCCAGAAGGTCGGCGCCCCGAACATGTGGCGCGCGATCACCTCGTAGACCATCGACACGATCAGCGGCACCATGACCCAGGCGCCGACATTGCCGACTACGGTGGTGATCGCCTCGATCGCCCTGACCAGCGGTTTCATGGACGACTCGTCTCTATCCTGAAATCACACGCGGAACCGCCAGGGCAAACGGGGGTGCCGGACGGCACCCCCGTATCCCATGCCGCGGTTCTAGTTCAGAGGTCCGAGCTCAACGGTAGCGATAGGCGTTGGCGAACAGCTTCGCGTAGGCTTGCTGGTGGTTCCAGACCTTGGCGAACCATTCGTTCTTGCCGGCCTGCTCCGCCGCCCATTCGGCCGTCGCCTTGGCCGCCGCATCCTTGAACGCCTGATCGACGCTCACCACTGAGTTGCTCTTGAGGAACTCCTCGAATACGGGCGCGTCGTCGTGGTTGATCGTCATCGAGGCGTCGATCGTGGTCCACTTGCCGGCCTCGGTGATCAGCGCCTGGTTGCGTTCGGAGAGCTTGTCCCAAGCCGTCTTGTTGAACTCGCACTCCTGGGTCGCCGCGGGCTGATGCAGGCCGGGCACGATGATGTATTTGGCGGCCTTGTAGAATCCGCCGGCCTTGTTCATCGACGGCGTGCCCCATTCGATGGCGTCGACCACCTTGCGCTCGAGCGCCGGGTAGACCTCGGCCCCGGCGAGGATCACCGTGGAGGCGCCGAGCTTCTGCGCGATCTCGGCCCAGGCGCCGGAGGTACGGACTTTCATGCCCTTGTAATCGGCCAGGCTCTGCACCTTCTTGTGGCTGTGCATGAAGATCTCGCGCGGGATCGAGCCGCAGGGAAAGGCGACGACGCCGAACTTCTCCATGCGCCATTCCTGGAACAGCTCCAGCCCGCCGCCCTTGTAGTACCACGACAGCAGGACGTCGACCGGCGGGCTGCCGGCGAAGCCGCCGAACAGGACGCCGGTGCGGTCGATGCCCCAGTCATAGCCGGCCCAGTTGTGGCCGAGCTGCGCGACACCCTTGCGCACGGTCTGGGTCACCTTCAGCGCCTTGCCGAGCGTGCCGCCCGGAAACACCTCGACCGTAACCTCGCCGTTGGTCAAGAAACCGACGCGCTTGCCGAAGCCCTTGGCCATCATTTCCAAAAGTGGGCCGCCGCCCCAGGGCGTCGCCATGCTGAGCTTCTCGGCCGACGCCGTGCCGGCGCCGAAGAGAAAGCTGCCGGCCAACAAGCCGACGGCCATCACGCGGAATCCTGATCGTTTCGACATTAGACCCTCCCAGGTTTTATCGAGCCGCTTGCTCGGCCGCTCGTTTACAGATATTCGATCCGTAGAACATCCACGGTGTTTGCGCGTTTCGACGAGGCGCGCCGATCCAGCTGCATCATTATGACCACCTCGACCAACGAGGTCGAGTGTCAACGGCGTTGAAATCAGGGCGCTTTTTCAATCACGATATCGCGAGATCGAAGGCCCGGGAATTTCCGGCCCGCCGCTCACGCCAGCAGGCCACGCTCCTGCAAGACCTCCTCGGCGATGCGGAAGCTGTCGATGCAGGCGGGCAGGCCGCAATAGGCGACGGTCTGGTACAGCACCTCTTGGATCTCGTCGACGCTGCAGCCGTTGTTGATCGCGGTGTTGACATGGATGCGGATCTCGTGCGGCCGGTTCAGCGCGGTCAGCATGGCGAGGCACAACATGCTGCGCGTCTTGCGCTCGAGGCCCGGCCGCGCCCAGATCTCGCCGAAGCAGGATTCCTCCGAATGGCGCCGGATCGGCGCGTTGAAGTCGTTGGTGCCGGCATCGCGGCGCTCCATGTATTCCGGGTTCAGCACCTCGCGCATGATCGCCCGGCCGGTTTCTCGCTTGTCGGTCATGGTCCTCCCTCCCTTCGGGGTCAGGCATGTATTATTGGGCTTATTGGCGCCGACGGCGCTTGGGCTTATTGGAAGCGCTGCAGACGCCAATAAGCCCAATAATACATGCCTGACCCCCTTGCGTGACTCGCGGCGCCGGCCGTAGCTTTGGCCGTCGTCACAAGCAAAGGGGAGAGGGCGCGGATGGCCGGCGTCAAGGTGAAGGTACCGTTCGAGATCCACCCGGACGCCTATGAAATGCTGCAGACCGTGGCCGAGCGCTATGGCCTGCCGGACGCCTCGAAGGCGCTGCGCTGCCTGCTCGACTACGCCGCCACCGACGGCGACTGGCAGGAGATCTTCGCCAAGGTCCGCTGCCGCCGCTGCGGCTGAGGGGGAGCGACAAGCCGATGGGCCTCTACGCCCGATACCTCCTGCCGCGCCTGATCGATCTGGCGATGGCCAACAAGGATATGGCGCGGCACCGCGCGCGCGTCCTGCCCGCCGCCCATGGCCGGGTACTGGAGGTCGGCGTCGGCTCCGGCCTCAACCTGCCGTTCTATGGCGGCGAGGTGACCTCGGTCACCGGCCTCGACCCGTCGGCGCCGCTGCTGAGCATGGCGGACGCGCGGCTTGACGACGCGCCGTTCGAAATCGAGCTGGTCGAAGACGGCGCCGAGGCGATGCCGTTCGACGACAACGGCTTCGACTGCACGGTAATGACCTGGACGCTCTGCTCGATCCCCGACCCGCGGGCCGCGCTCGCCGAGATCCGCCGCGTGCTGAAGCCCGGCGGCGAGCTGATCTTCATCGAGCACGGCCTGGCGCCGGAGCCCCGCGTCGCCGCCTGGCAGGGCCGGATCAACCCGCTCTGGCGCCGCATCGGCGGCGGCTGCAACCTGAACCGGCCGATCGACGCCCTGGTCGCCGGCGCCGGCTTCGCCCTGGCGCGGCTGGAAAGCGGCTACCTGATCCGCGGGCCGAAACCGATGACCTATACCTACGAAGGCCGGGCGAAAAATGTTTGAAACGTCGCCATTCCCGGTCAATCCTGCTCGACGAAGGTCACCACCTCGATGCGGTTACCGTCCGGGTCGCGGATGAAGGCGGCGTAATAGTTGTCGCAGTATTCCGGGCGCATCCCCGGCGCGCCGTCGTCGGTGCCGCCCTGGGCGAGGGCGGCGGCGTGGGCCGCGTCGACCGCGCCCGTGCCGCGGGCGCGCAGGCAGACATGCATGCCCGATGTGGGCGCGAGCGGCGCCATCTCGGCGCGCAGGTTGATCCAGAATTCCGGGTAGCGCTTGCCCCAGCCGACGGTGGCCGGCTGGTCCGCCTGCCGGGTCATGCCGAGCGGCGCCAGCAGCGCGTCGTAGAACGCGGCGCTCGCCACCAGGTCGCGGACTTCGATGGAGACGTGGTCGATCATGGGTGCCCTCCCTCTCGATCGCCGGAGCTTGGCCCGGCGCCGGCCGGCCCGTCAACCGCGGGTGAAATTGACTCGCGCCCGGCCGGTCTTTAGCGTCGTCCAGTCGGGCGACCGAGAGACACAAAGGGGACACGGCATGGCATCCGTACAAACGACCACAATCTTGCCGGAGGGCTGGCCGCGGGCACGCGGCTACTCGCACGGCGTCGCGACGGCCGGCGGCACCACGCTGCGGGTCGCCGGGCAGATCGCCATGGTCGAGGGCCAGGGTCCGGTCGATAGCGGCCTCGACTTCGGCGCCCAGTTCGGCCAGGCGCTCGCCAATGTCGTCGCCGTGGTTGGGGCGGCCGGCGGTGCGCCGGAGAATATCGTGCTGCTGCGCGCCTTCGTCACCGACCTCGATGCCTTCAACGCCGCGGGCGCGGCGATCGGCGCCGCCTGGGGCGCCCATCTCGGCAAGCACTTCCCGGCCATGACCCTGGTCGAGGTCTCGCGCCTAGTCGATCCGGCCGCCATGGTCGAGATCGAGGCCGAGGCGGTGATCCCCTGAGACCAGTGGGGACCGGGCAAACGGGGAGCTGGGCGCGATGAAGACCATCGGCCTGATCGGCGGCATGAGCTGGGAATCGACCGCCGTCTATTACGACCATCTGAACCGGCTGGCGCGCGACCGGCTCGGCGGCCTGCATTCGGCCGCGCTGCTGCTCTGGTCGTTCGATTTCGCCGAGATCGAGGCGCTGCAGGCGGCCGGTGACTGGGCGGCGGCGACCGCGCGGATGGTCGAGGCGGCCTGGCGCCTGGCGCGCGGCGGCGCCGACTGCCTGGTGATCTGCACCAACACCATGCACAAGATGGCGGACGAGGTGCAGGGCGCCGTCGATATCCCGCTGATCCACATCGCCGACGCCACGGCGGCCGCGATCGGCCGGGCTGGGCTTAAGCGCACCGGCCTCTTGGCGACCCGCTACACCATGGAGCAGGACTTTTATCGCGGCCGGCTGGAACGCCGCCACGGCCTCGACGTGCTGGTGCCGGGCGAGGCCGGCCGCAGCGTGGTGCATGACATCATCTATGACGAGCTCTGCCAGGGCATCATCCGCAGCGACTCCAAGCAGCGCTATCTCGAGGTGATCGGCGACCTCGAGGCCGAGGGCGCCGAGGCGATGATCCTCGGCTGTACCGAGGTCGGCCTGCTGATCAAGCCGGACGACCTGGCGATGCCGGTGTTCGACACCACCCTGATCCACGCCGAGGCGGCGCTCGATTTCGCGCTGTCGTGACAGCCCGGCCGGCGAGCCAACCGGCCCGGTTCAGCGCGGTCGGAGCGCGAGCGCGAACAACAGCAGGGCGAGCAGGGCGAGCGCTGCGGCGACGGCGAGGAACGCCGCCGGCAGGCCGGCCGCGGCGGCGATCGGCTGGGTGATCAGCGGCGACAGGAACATGCCGAGGAACGCCGCCATGGTCAGGCCGCCGACAAGGCGGCCGCGCGCCGCCGCCGGCGCGACCGACAGCAGCCAGTGCTGCAGGTTCGGCGCGAACAGGCCGAGGCCGACCATCGCGACGACGATGCCGGCGACCGCCCAGGCGACGCCGGGTGCCAGCGCCAGGCCGGCATAGCCGGCAGCGATGGTGGCGAAGGTGAGCGCGGCGATGGCGAAATGGTTCCAGCGGGCGTTCAGAAACCGGAACGAGGCGGCGGCGGCGGCCGAGGCCAGCGCCGAGGCGGCGAAGATCAGGCCGATCACGCTCGGCTCGGCGACGCCGAGCGCGGCGAGGCGGAACGGCGCCTGCGACGGCCCGGCGAAATAGGCGATGCCCGATACCGCGTTGAGCAGGAAGATCGCGGCCACCACCACCAGGATGCTGCACGGCAGCGCCGCGGTCGCCGCCGTCCGCCGTGCCGGTCGTCCGGTGCCGGCCGGGAAGGCGAGGCGAAAGATCGGCAGCAGCAGCAGCGCCGCCAGGAAGACGCCATGCGGCGCTCGCCAGCCGAGCTCCGCCAGCCCGCCGCCGGCCAGGGTGGAGAGGATCGAGCCGACTACCAGCAAAGCGCCCTGGCGGCCGAGCAGCCGGGCGCGCCCCGCGCCGTCGTACAGGTCGCCGATCAGGCTGGTCGTCGCCACCATCAGGCTGCCCGTGGCGATACCGAGCAGCGCGCGCGTCGCGAAGATCGCCCAAAGCTGATCGAGCAGCAGCGGCGCGCTGCCGGCCAGGGCGTACACCACCACCGCCGCGCCGAGCAGCCGCGCGGCGCCGAAGCGGTCCGCCAGATAGCCGGCCAAGGGCGCCGACAGCACGATGAAC
>CAJHXX010000404.1_pt1 | contig 14982 bp, 10 predicted proteins | sample 9198511 | NCBI WGS metagenome assembly CAJHXX01 (sample SAMEA7708325, study PRJEB35096) | sediment metagenome | biome: marine neritic benthic zone biome [ENVO:01000025]; feature: sediment [ENVO:00002007]; material: shallow marine sediment [ENVO:03000034] sea grass bed [ENVO_01000059] ...
ACGGGCTGACGCCGATCCGCGATCTCACCTACGACTTCGACTTCCTCGGCAACCTGGTCTCGCGGGCGGACGCGATCCAGAGCCGTTCCGAAGGCTTCACCTATGACGGCCTCGACCGGCTAAAGACCGCGACCCTGACCGATACCGCCACATCGGCAACGCTCAACACCACCTCCTACAACTATGACGCCCTCGGCAACATCGACTATAAGTCGGACGTCGGCACTTATCTTTACGGCGCTGGCAGCGCCGGCCCGCATGCGGTGACCAGCGCCGGCGGCAAGAGCTATCTCTATGACGCCAACGGCAATCTCGAAACCGTCACCGACGGCGCGGCTAGTACGCTCCGCACCGTTGCGTGGAGTTCCTTCGACAAGCCGGTAACGATCACCGACCTGACGGCGAATGTGACCAGCAGCTTCGTTTACGGACCCGGCCGTGGGCGGATCAAACAGACCATCGTCCGGAACGCCGCGACGGAGCGGGTGATCACCTATGCCGGCGGCCTCTACGAAAAACATGTCATTTCCGGCCAGTCGGACGAGCTGGTGCATTACATCCGCGCCGGCAACACGGTCGCCGTCTTCGTCAAGGTCGACGACGCCAACCCGGCGAGCGACCGCACCCGCTATCTGCACCGCGACCATATCGGCTCGGTCGACCTGATCACCGGGGCGGGCGGCGCGATCGTCGAGCGCCGATCCTACGACCCCCACGGCAAGCCGCGGGCGGCGGACTGGCAACCGGGCAGCGGGTTCCTCACGACCAGCAAGACAAGGCGCGGTTTCACCGGGCATGAGCATCTGGACGAATCCGGCCTGATCCACATGAACGGCCGCGTCTACGACCCGGAGCTCGGCCGCTTCCTGTCGGCCGATCCCATCGTGCCGAACGCCGGGGATACCCAGGCGTATAATCGCTATGTCTATGTGGGCAACAACCCGCTCAGCTTCACCGATCCGAGCGGCTTCTTCTGGGGAGAAGCGGCCGTCGAGTGGGCGGAAAAGAATTGGTACTACCTGGCGGCCACACACTTTCCGGGCGCCCTCAGCCGCAGCCCGACACTCTGGCGCTTCGAACCGTACCGTTATTGGGTCGTCTACGCCAGGCCGATAGTGCTTTCCGTCGTAGTTCCATACGGGTTCGGCGCGCTCGCCGGCGCATTGGCGTCCGCGGAAGCAAGCGCTTGGACCACCTACCACAATGATGGCGAGATGAGCGATATCGGTGGTGCGATAACTTTGTCGCTCATCATCTCCACGATGACCTACGGCATCGGTGAAGGAATTGATGGCAGTATGAACGCCGCCGATGCGCCAGTTAAGGCCAACGCGGCGGCCGGGGCCGGCGCGGGCGGTAGCGGTATGGCGTCGGAAGCCGCGGTCGCTTCGGTCGCCGGGGCCTATATGGCATACGCGCCACAGAAAGGCATGCTCTACGCGACGAAAATAATGGCCCATGGCATGGTCGGCGGCCTGGCCAGTGTCTACGGCGGCGGGAACTTCGCCAGTGGTGCGTTGGCCGGCGCGTTTGGGGCCGCGACTGGCATGGCGATTGCCAGGGCGACTAACGGCAATGTGATTGCCGGGACCGTGTTGTCGGCAACAGCCGGCGGTATCGGTGCTGAACTTGGTGGCGGCAAGTTCCAGAACGGCGCGATTACCGGCGCTGCCGTGTATATGCTCAATGAAATGAGCCATTATGCAAGGGAAACTTTGAATGTAAGAGAAGCTCTTTACGGAGTTGAAATCTGCAACGCCCACGGCAATGGCTGTGCAGATCCGGCATTCTCGCCATTTGACTTGTTTGGGGGCATTGGTACATCTTTTAAGGCGGCGATTTTAGCTGTTCCCAGATATCAAGGGCGCGTTGTCACCAAATTTATCTATTCCGCGCGGGAGTTAATTCGACGTTCTATCGATCGCGGACCCAATCATAATTTTCCAGGAAGTTATGACTATGACATTATTCAGCGAGGCGTCAGAGTGTTGGAGGATAGTAATTACGTAACATACAGATTGCGCGGAGTTCTTAACGGACGTCTTGGAACATACGAAATTGGCGCCAGACCATCGGCGTCTGGCCGTACCGAGGTTATTACTCACAGGTTCTTCAGACCGGACAAACCATGATGGGGACTTTATTACATTGGAACTGAACGCCTTTGAGTATTCGTACAATTACGATGTTTCTGTTTCTCTTGGAGGGCCAGAACCCGATCAGAAGTACGTTTTCAAACTGGCTAGACCAACAACCTATCCGACGAACGCGTTGGTGTTGGAAGTTCCCTTATTGTCGACTGATTGGTTGACTCTTCGCGTGGAGACTAGCTGCGGAACGGTTTGGGATGGAGTGTTTGAGCCGGGTGTCGAGGGAATATCAGGAGTGTATGCAACACCGTCCGAAAATGTCATGTGTGTCGTTGTCAAAGGACAAGGTTATTGGGTTCCAGTCGATTCACCAGGAACATACGAAGTTGTCCGATCGACTCCGATAAAGCAGGTTTTCGCCGTTCCAGATGCGGATATCATGATTTTTGTCGATTTTGTTCGAATAGCCGCGTATGGCGCAGAAGGATTCGCTTGGCAGACGGATGACTTGACCTGGGATGGAATAACGATAACTGAAATTTCGACCGAAGTGATAAGAGGTGTTGGCTGGGACGCGCCTAACGATAGTGATGCTCCATTTACCGTGGACGTGGCTAGCGGTTCGCACGAGGGTGGCGCAAGACCTCAGAAACGTTAGAGGCAGGGTCTAGTTCTCCGCATTCCGCATTCGAGAGAGCATCTGTGTTGTTTGTCAAGCTGGGGATGGGATCCACTGGCGGTCTTCTTTGATGAGCGTGTTGGCAAGAATGATGAGCTTTCGGATGACGGCGGTGAGGGCGACCTTGGGCTTTTTGCCGTCGGCGCGCAGGCGTTGATAGAAGGCCTTGAGAGACGGGTTGGCGCGGGCGGCGGACAGGGCGGCCATGTAGAGGGCGTTTCGGACGGTCTTGCGGCCGCCCTTGATATGGCGCTGGCCGCTGGTATCGCCGGTGTCGCAGGCGATCGGCGCCAGCCCGGCGAGCAACGCGGCGGCCTTGATCGAGAGGGCGCCGAGCTCGGCGAAGTCGGCGAGCAGGACGGCGGCAACGGCGCGGCCGACGCCGGGGATGGAGCGCAGGATCAGGTCGCGGCGGGCGAGCGCCGGATCGGCGGCGATACGGCGTTGGATCTCGGCGGAGAGTCGCGCGACCGAGCGTTCGAAATTGCGGATCTGTCGCCGCAGCTCGGTCTTCAGGAAGCGCGTGTTAGTGGCGCCGTACCTGTTCTTGAGGGCTGTCAGCTCCCGCGTTGCGGCGCTTCGGGCACGCACCAGTTCCTGCAGCGCCTCGATCTGCGCCGGCGCCGGCGGCCGGGCCTGTGGGCCGATCGCCGCGCCCATGAGCGCCAGCATCTTGGCATCGACGCGGTCGGTCTTGGCGAGGGTGCCGATAGCTTCGGCAAACAGGCGCGCGCGCAACGGATTGACGACGGCGACGGCAAATCCTGCCTCTGTCAAGCCGCGCTGCGCCGGGCGGTGATACTTGGCCGTCGCCTCCATGACGACCAGGGCGACGTTGCGCCCGGCCAGCGCCCGCACCAGCTGCTTCAGCCCCTTGCGGCAATTGCTGATGCGCAGGTGCTGGCCGGTGGGGTGCAGATAAACGTCGAGCCGCTCTTTACAGACGTCGATACCGACATAGACTGGCCCTGCGGCGCTTTGTTCGGACATGATCTTGCCTTGCATACGGGACTTGCTCCCTATCATCTGTTCAGACCAAGCGCGAAGGATCGGCGGACCAGGCTCTCCCGCGGTTCGAAGCCAAGGGTCGAACGGTCCCGCCGATCCGGTCCTCGAGGGGTGGCCACCCCTCGAGGACCAACGCGAATGTCTCATCAATTCGCGCCTCGACAAACATGCAAGGGTCGGGGTGAGGGGGCGTTGCCGGTGTCCTGTCCGGATCGCGCACACTGCACGATGGCACGCTCCCCGGCAAATTTCATAAACTTGGAGGCGCAGCGCATGAGCAAGCCCTTCAGCGGCATCCGCGTGCTGGACTTCACTCAGGTCTTCGCCGGGCCGTTCGGCAGCTTTCAATTGGCGCTGCTCGGCGCCGATGTGGTCAAGGTGGAGCGCCCGGGCGGCGAAGATTCGCGGTTTTCGCCGCCGAGCAAGGAACTGGCGGAGCGCGGCATGGCGGCCGCCTGGATGGCGATCAACGCCAACAAGCGCAACATCACCCTCGATCTGAAGAAGCCGCAGGCGATCGGGATCGTGCAACGCCTGGCCGAGGACGCCGATGTGGTGATGGAGAATTTCCGCCCCGGCGTGATGGATCGCCTCGGCATCGGCTACGACGCGCTCTCGGCGATCAATCCGAAGCTGATCTATTGCGCCGTCTCCGGCTTCGGCCAGAGCGGGCCGGAACGCGACACGCCGTCCTATGACGGCAAGATCCAGGCGCTCTCCGGCATCATGTCGCTCACCGGCCATGAGGGCATGGGGCCGCTCCGCGCCGGTTTCGCGGTCTGCGACGCCTTGAGCGGGATGACAGCCGCCTTCGCGGTCGCCAGCGCCATCCACCAGCGCACGCATTCGGGACGGGGACAGTTCGTCGACGTCGCGATGTTCGATTCGACGCTCAGCTTCCTGTCGCCGACGGTCTGCGACTACACCGTCGCCGGCCACAGGCAGCGCCAGTTCGGCAACCAGGCGATCAGCCGCCGGCCGACCGCGAACCTGTTCCGGGTCAAGGACGGCCATCTGCTGCTGGCGGTCAACAACGAGGGGCAGTTCGAGAAGCTGATGGGCGCGATCGGCCGGCCCGATCTGCTCGACGACCCGCGCTTCGCCGACTGGGCCGCCCGGATCGAGAACGAGGCCGCGCTGCGCGAGATCATCGAGGACGCGTTCGCCGAGGCGGACGCGGCGACCTGGGAGGCGCGCCTCACCGAGGCCGGGGCGCCCGCCGCCCGCGTCCGCACCATCGAGGAGGCGGTCGCGCACCCGCAGCTCGCGCATCGCGACCTGCTGCAGACCATCGACGGGCCGGACGGGCCGTTGACCCTGGTCGGCTCCGGCTTCCGGCTGGCGCATGGCAGCGGCGGCATCGACCGCGCGCCGGCGTCGCCGGGCCAGCATATCGACGAGGTGCTGGGCGAGGCCGGCTACGGCCAGGACGACATCGCGGCGCTGCGCGCCGAAGGCGTCTTCTGACGCCGGAAAGCCGCTCCGGTCAGGCGCCGCGGAACTCGGCCGGGCGCTTCTCGAAGAAGGCGGCGAGGCCCTCGCGGCAGTCCTCGGTCTGCAAGGTCATCACCTGGTTGCGGTCCTCGACGGCGATCGCCGCCTCCAGGCTCGGCGCCGACAGCGCCGCGTTGATGCCGTCCTTGGTCAGGCGCAGGCCGAGCGGCGCGGTCGCCAGCATGTCGGCGACATAGCCCGCCGCCGTCGCCTCCAACGCGTCGTCGGCGACCACCTCGGAAACCAGCTTGACGGCGGCGGCGCGCGGCGCGCCGATGAAGCGGCCGGTCAGCATCAGCTCGGAAGCGACGGTGACGCCGACCAGCCGCGGCAGGAACCATGAGAGGCCCATGTCGCAGGAGGTCAGCCCGATCTTGATGAAGGCGCAGTTCATGCGCGCGCTCGCGGCCGCGATCCGGACATCGGCGGCGAGCGCGAGCGCGAAGCCGCCGCCGGTCGCGGCGCCGTTCAGGCAGGCGATGACCGGCTGCGGCATGCGGCGCAGCTTGACGACGACGTCGCTGATCCAGCGCTGGTTCTGCATGTCGGGCACCAGGCCGTTGGTGACCAGCTCCTTCATCGACTTGACGTCGACGCCGGCGCAGAAGGCGCGCCCGGCGCCGCTGATCGCCAGCACCCGGACCGACTGGTCCCCCATCAGCCGGTCGAGATAGTCGTGCAATTCCTCGATCATGCGGTGGTTGAAGGCGTTCAGGCGGTCGGGCCGGTTCAGGGTCAGCCAGTCGGCGGCGCCGTCGCGGCGGATGTCGAGGGTTTCGTAATTCGGCAGATCGGCCATGGTTTCCTCCCCTGGAACATGACCGGGAGTCTGCCGCGACCGGCCGGCGCTGTCACCCGGTCCGCCGGGCGACGAAACGTCCGCCGCCGAGCACGCCCTGCTCGTAGAGGCCGACGAAGAAGCTGTAGGTGGCGTCCCATTTGTCGAAATGGGCGGCGCCGAAGCGGGCCACGGTCTGGTCCTTCAGGCCGCGATACATGGCGAGTCGCTCGACCAGCACCCGGGTCCATTCCTCGCTCAGGTCCTCGCAATCGAGGACGCTGCAGCCGGCCGCTTCCAGCAGGCCGCGGTAGCCGTCCAGGCTGGCCAGCTCCACGGTTGCCATTTCGCGCGCCAGACGGTCGGCGGCGGCGTCGCCGAGCGGGCGCCGGGCGAGCAGGTCGGTGAAGGCGAGGCGGCCATCGGCCTTTGTGACGCGGACGTTCTCGGCGATAAGGCGCGGCTTGTTCGGCACATGGCCCCAGGCTTCCTGGCCGATCACCACGTCGAAGCTCTGCTCCGGGAACGGGTTGTCGAGCGCGTCTGCCGCGCGGAAATCGACCCGCCCGGCGAGGCCGGCCAGCGCGGTCAGCCGCGTCGCGCCCTCGACCCGGCTCTCGGTCAGGTCGATGCCGGTGACGCGGCAGCCGTAGTTATGCGCGAGATAACGGGCCGGGCCGCCCATGCCGGAGCAGACGTCCAGCACATGGTCGTCGGCGGAAATTTCGGCGGCCCGCGCCAGGACGTCGGTCGCCGCGACACCGCCGTAATGGTCCTGGTCGTAATCCTGCAGAACGTCCTCGCTCAGGCCGTCGAGGCCGATGCCGTCGGCGGCGAGCTTCTCCAGGATCTGCTGCTCGTTGATCGGATGGGTGTCGTAGAAATCGATCACCACCTTGGTATGGGCGTCGGCTGGCATCGCTCGGTTCTCCGGGTCGCTCGGCGCGGCAATCGGGCGGCGACATGCTGGCATGCCGGACGGCCAGCCGGCAATCGGCGCTCGACCGAAGGTTTCCCGCCGGAATGTGACGGTGGTCACAGGGATTCCCGGCCGATCGGCGGGCTTGGCCGATTGCGCCCGCGCCTTGGATTCGCCACATCAGTCTCGAGGGAAGGGCTCGAGAAGCACGGGGATCAGCCATGCGACCGGACTTCCCGTTTCCCGACAAGCGCCTCGGTCGGCGCGTTGTCGCCGCCGCCTATCTCGCCGGCGCCATGGTCTGGAGCGTGACGCTCTGCCTGCTGGTGGTGCTGTCGTAGCGGCTGCGACAAATTGAGGCAGTTGTAGCTTTAGTTTAACGGCCCTCGGCTAGTCTATTGCGTGGTTTGGGGCGCAAGGCCACATTGCACGCATGAACGATCAATCGACCAATTTGCTGGACCGGACCCTGCAGCGGGTGCGCCGCGCCTGGCGCGCCGCCGGGGTCGGCCGCGACGGCCTGGCCGACCTGGCGCCCGACCTGCCGGACGACGACGCGGCGCGCCTGCGCCGGCAGATCGATGCCTGCCTGGACGGCCGCGGCGGCGAGGCCTCGGCCCGGGCGCGGGCGGCGGAACTGGCCAAGGCGCTCTGCGAGTTGAACGCCACCGGCCGGCGGCGCTTCCTGGAGATCCTGGCCGAGGACTACGACCTCGACCGGGCGCTGGTGGACGCGGCGATCGAGAAGCGCGCCGGCGCGGCCGGCGGCAGCGCGCGCCGCGAGGCCGAGGGCGAGCTCCGCCGCTCCCTGATCGCGCCGCGGCTCAGGCTGCTGCCGCAGTTCAACAGCCTGGAGGAGGGGGTCAAGTTCCTGGTCGATCTCAGGACCGAACTGCGCGGCCTGGCCCGTGAACCGGCGCTCCGGGCCCTGGACGACGACTTCCAGACGCTGTTCGGCAACTGGTTCGATATCGGCTTCCTGGAGCTGAAGCGGATCACCTGGGAGACGCCGGCGGCGCTGCTCGAGAAGCTGATCGAATACGAGGCGGTACACGAGATCCAGTCTTGGGACGATCTCAAGAACCGGCTCGATTCCGACCGCCGGTGCTACGCCTTCTTTCATCCGCGGATGCCGGCCGAGCCCTTGATCTTCGTCGAGGTGGCGCTGGTCGACGGCATGGCCGACAACATCCACAAGCTGCTCGACCAGCATGCGCCGGCGGAAGACCCGCGCAACGCGGACACGGCGATCTTCTATTCGATCTCGAACTGCCAGGCCGGCCTTGCCGGGGTCAATTTCGGCAATTTCCTGATCAAGCGCGTGGCCGGCGACCTGGCGCACGACCTGCCGAACTTGAAGACCTTCGCGACGCTGTCGCCGATCCCCGATTTCCGGGCCTGGCTGTCGGAGCGTCTCGACGCGGACGAGCCGGACCTGTTGACCGAAGGCGAGGCGCGGCTGATCAAGGCCGCGGCCGGGGAAGACGACGCCGCCGCCGCGACCCGAAACCTGTTGCTGCGGGACGGCTGGCCGGACGACCCGGATGTCGCCGCCGCCCTGCAGCCGGCACTCAGCCGGCTGTGCGCGCGCTACTTGTTGCAGGAACGGCGCAAGGGTCGGGCGCTGGACCGGGTGGCGCATTTCCATCTGACCAACGGCGCCCGTGTCGAACGAATCAACTGGCTGGCCGATGTGTCGTCGGGCGGCATCGCCCAATCCGCCGGATTGATGGTCAACTACCGCTATAAACTCGACGAAATAGAGAAGAACCACGAAGCCTATACGAGTGCGGGCAAAGTCACCTCGGTGGCCGCGGTTCAGAAATCCTTAAAGTCGTAGAGCGATTTTTTCCGTTCGGTCGGATCGCTGAAAGCGATTCCGAATGAACGGATGCTGCTCTAGCGGCCTCGTCTCTGGCCCGGCACCGATGAGACGGCGCCGGCCTGTCCCCGGCAGGCCCGCGCTTTAACCAAATGTTTGCATATTTGGTTTTACATTCGCCCCGAACCGGCGTCGGTTTCGGCGCCCGAGGGGTTGGATTGATGCTCTTCAAGAAGCGCCACAGGGAAGACGTGCAAATCGCGGAAGGTAGCACCTATCGCCGCGTGCATCCGACCAACATGGTCGAGCTGGCCGAGGTCGTCTGGGTCGGCGAGGACTCGGCCGGTATCCCGCATGTCCGCTACAACATGTCCTACCTGCGCGGCAAGAGCGAGGATCCGCAGGGCACCCGCATCCTGGCACTCGATTGCTTCGTCGAGCGCTATCACACGACCCACTGAACCTTTCCATCCGATCGAAATCACGCCGCCAACGGTCGACCGGCCGCGGCATATTCCCCGCAGCCTGATTTCCTAAATCCTGATTTCCTATATATTGGCGCCGCGGCGGTCATGCCGCCGGGTGGTCGATAGGAGACAGGCGCCGAAATGGCATCACGGGGAAAGCCCAGGCTGGTGAGCTCGCGCACCGCGGCGGGCCCGCGTTCGCAGATCGATCCGACCGATCTGATGTATCTGAAGCAACTCGAGCGCAAGCTGCTTTGGCTGTCGAGTTGGATGATCCACAACGCCAACCACCTGCGGCCGAGCCGGGACGGGCTCAAGGTCGGCGGCCATCAGGCGTCGAGCGCCTCGCTGGTGACGCTGATGACGGCGCTCTATTTCCGCATCCTGCAACCGCAGGATCGGGTCGCCGTCAAGCCGCATGCGAGTCCGGTGTTCCACGCCATCCAGTATCTCTTCGGCCGCCAGACCCGCGAGAAGATGGCGGATTTCCGCGGCCTCGACGGTGCGCAGTCCTACCCGTCGCGGACCAAGGACGTTGACGACGTCGATTTCTCGACCGGCTCGGTCGGGCTCGGCGTGGCGATGACCGCCTTCGCCAGCCTGGTGCAGGACTACGTCCGGATGAAGGGGCTGGTCGAGGAGCAGCAGCCGCCCGGCCGCATGATCGCCCTGATGGGCGATGCGGAGCTGGACGAGGGCAACATCTTCGAGGCGCTGCTGGAAGGCTGGAAACACGATCTCCGCAACACCTGGTGGGTGGTCGACTACAACCGCCAGAGCCTCGACTCGGTCATCACCGACCACGTCTTTACGCGGGTCGACGACGTCTTCCGCACCACCGGCTGGGAGGTGGTGACGCTGAAATACGGCAAGAAGCTGCAGGCGGCCTTCGAACGGCCCGGCGGCGACGCGCTCCGGCAATGGATCGACGACTGCCCGAACACGCTCTATTCGGCGCTGACCTTCAAGGGCGGCGGCGCCTGGCGCGAACACTTGCTGGCCGACCTCGAGGGCGTCGGCGGCATCAAGGCGCTGCTCGACGACCATGACGACCCGGCCCTGGCCGAGCTGATGACCAATCTCGGCGGCAACGACATGGAGACGGTGGTCGAGGCGTTCGAGGCGGTCGACAGCGACGCCCCGCATTGCTTCATCGCCTACACGATCAAGGGCTACGGCCTGCCCTTCGCCGGCCACAAGGACAACCATGCGGGGCTGATGACGGTCGACCAGATGGCCGAGTTCAAGCGCAGCATGGCCATCGCCGACGACGCCGAATGGGACAGGTTCGCCGGCCTCGACCTGGCCGAGGAGGAGCTTCAGGCGTTTATCGACCGCGCGCCGTTCGCGACGCCGGAGCACCGCCGCTATCGGTCGGCGGCGGTCGCCGTGCCGGAACGCTTCGACTACAAGGCCGGCCGCGCGACCTCGACCCAGGAGGCGTTCGGGCGCATCCTGAACGAGCTTGCCGCCGGCGACAGCGAATTGGCCGACCGCATCGTCACCACCTCGCCCGACGTCACCGTCTCGACCAATCTCGGCGCCTGGGTCAACCGGCGCGGACTGTTCTCGCGGCGCCAGGTGGAGGACGTGTTCAGGGCGCAAAACGTCGTCTCCGCCCAGCGCTGGGCGATGAACCGGCAGGGCCAGCATATCGAGCTCGGCATCGCCGAGAACAATCTGTTCATCATGCTGGCCGCCCTCGGCCTGTCCGAATCCCTGTTCGGCGTGCGGCTGTTGCCGGTCGGCACGCTGTACGACCCGTTCATCAAGCGCGGCCTGGATGCGCTCAATTACGCCTGCTATCAGGACGCGCGCTTCATGCTGGTGGCGACGCCGTCGGGCGTCAGCCTGGCGCCGGAGGGCGGCGCGCACCAGTCCGTCTATGAGCCGCTGATCGGCATGGGACAGGACGGCCTGGCGAGTTTCGAGCCCGCTTTCGTCGACGAGCTGGCGCTGATCATGCGCTGGGGCTTCGAGTACATGCAGCGCGACGGCAGCGGGCGGAGCAACACCGAATGGCTGCGCGACGTGAAGGGCGGCTCGGTCTATCTCAGGCTCAGCACCCGCGCCATCGAGCAGCCGGAACGCCAGGAATCGGGCGAGCTCCGTGACGGGGTGATCGCCGGCGGCTACTGGTTGCGGCCGCCGGCGCCGGGCGCGGAACTGGCGGTCGCCTATAGCGGCGTGATTGCGCCGGAGGCGTTGGCGGCGCATGAGCGGCTGCTGGAAGACCTTCCCGGCGCCGGCCTGCTGGCCGTGACCTCGGCGGACCGCCTGAATGCCGGCTGGCATGCCGCGATGCGGGCGCGCGAGGCCGGCACGGCCGGTGCCGAATCCCATATCGAAAAGCTGCTCCGGCCGCTGGCGCCGGACGCCGGCCTGGTGACGGTGCTCGACGGCCATCCGGCGACCCTGGAGTGGCTTGGCGGCGTCTTCGGCCATCGCACCCAGGCCTTGGGGGTGGAGCATTTCGGCCAGTCCGGAGACCTGCCGGATCTCTATCGGCTCTACAGGATCGACCGGGATGCCATTCTCGACGCCTGCGCCGGCGTCCTGGTGGCCAGGCTTCGCTGAGGCTATGGAAGCATCACCGGAGCCCGGAAATTTTAGGCGCTGGCAATAGCAAAATTCGTTGTGCTATACGGGGGCGCTTTCCGGCGCGGGCGTCGATTTTCGGGTAAGCCTCCCCTTGTACTGGGATGAGCGGGCGTGGCGGAACTGGTAGACGCGTCAGGTTTAGGTCCTGGTGACGAAAGTCGTGGGGGTTCGAGTCCCTCCGCCCGCACCAAGAACGGACTGTCCGCGAGAAGATGCGGGCAGCAGCCGGTTTCGCCAGCGGCGGCTTCGGGACCGGCCCTGAAATCCGCCCTGGGTCTAGCCATCGAGTTTGGGACGAGAGGCGCATGCAGATAGTCGAAAACGTCGCGGACGGGCTGCGACGCGAATTCACCATCACCGTGGCGGCGGACGAGATCGAGGCCAAGGTGGCCGAGAAGCTGGCCGACCTCAGCCGGCAGGTGCATATGAAGGGCTTTCGGCCCGGCAAGGTGCCGCCGAGCCTGCTGCGCAAGATGTACGGCCGGGAGGTGATGGGCGAGGTGCTGGAAGAGACGGTGTCCAGCAGCTCCCAGCAGGCCCTGCAGGACGGCGAGCTCAGACCGGCGACCCAGCCGAAGATCGAGGTGCAGAAATTCGAGGAGGGCGCCGAGCTCGAATACACCCTGGCCGTCGAGATCATGCCGGAATTCGAGCCGATGGACTTCGCCAAGCTGAAGCTCGAGCGGCTGACCGCCGAGGTCGACGAGGACCGGGTCGACAAGGCGGTGGCCGAGATCGCCGAGCAGCAGAAGTCGTTCGAGCCGATCTCGGGCGCGCGCAAGTCCAAACAGGGCGACCTGCTGGTAATCGATTTCGCCGGCAGTGTCGACGGCGAGGCGTTCGAAGGCGGTACCGCCACAGACTTCTCGCTCGAACTCGGCAGCGGCCGCTTCATTCCGGGTTTCGAAGACCAGCTCGTCGGGGCCAAGGCGGAGGACAAGCTGGCCGTCGACGTCACCTTTCCCGACGACTATCCGGCCAAGGAACTGGCCGGCAAGGCCGCTGTCTTCGAGGTCGAGGTCAAGGAGATCCGCGAGCCGAAGGCCACCGCGGTCGATGACGAGTTCGCCAAACGCATGGGGCTGGACGACTTGGCGACACTGAAGACGGCGATCCGCGGCCAGATCGAGCAGGAGGCGAGCGGCCTGTCCCGCGACCGGCTCAAGCGCGTGCTGCTTGACGCGCTGGCCGAGAAGCACCATTTCGAAGTTCCGCCCGGCATGGTGGCCGGCGAGTTCGAGCAGATTGTCCGGCAGATCCGCGCCCAGGACGGGAACGAGACGCCCGACGAGGCGCGGGAACACGATCATGATCATGACCACGATCATGACCACGACCATGGCTTCGAGGCTACCGAGGAAGAGCGGAGCGAGTATGAACCGATCGCGGAACGGCGTGTCCGCCTCGGCCTGCTGCTTTCGGAAGTCGGCCGGCGCAACAACGTCGAGGTCGGCGCCGACGAGGTGAACCGGGCGATCATGGAGCAGGCGCGCCGCTTTCCCGGCCAGGAACGCCAAGTGATGGAGTTCTATACGCAGAATCCGGAAGCGATGGCGCAGGTTCGTGCGCCGTTGTTCGAGGACAAGGTCGTCGACTTCATCCTCGAGATGGCCGAGATCAAGGACCGCACCGTCTCCATGGATGAGTTGGCGCGCGATCCGGACGAGGCGGCGGAGACGGCCAAGGCCGCGAAGGCGGACAAGAAGGCCGCGGCGAAAAAACGCGCCGAGAAGACGGACGACAAGGCGCCCGAGAAAAAAGCCAAGAAATCCGCCAAGAGCGCGGAAGGCGACGACAAGTAGGTTGGCGGATCAAAGGCCGGGGCAGCGCATTCACCCGGGCCGACGCGAATCCGATACTGGTAGCGACGTTTCGACGTCCTGGAAACACCTGGGGTAACCGGTCATGAAAGACATGACGAACACATACATGAACATGCTCGTGCCGATGGTGGTCGAACAGACCAACCGCGGCGAGCGGGCCTACGATATCTATTCGCGTCTTCTAAAAGAGCGAATCGTCTTTATCGTCGGCCCGATCGGCGACGAGGTGGCGAGCCTGGTGACGGCGCAGCTGCTGTTCCTCGAGGCGGAAAATCCCAACAAGGAGATTTCGCTCTATATCAATTCCCCGGGCGGCATCGTCACCTCGGGTCTCGCGATCTACGACACCATGCGTTATGTCCGCCCGAAGATCGCGACGCTCTGCATCGGCCAGGCCGCCTCCATGGGCTCGCTGCTGCTGACCGCCGGGGACAAAGGAATGCGCTTCGCGCTGCCCAATGCGCGGATCATGGTGCACCAGCCGTCCGGCGGTTTTCAGGGCCAGGCAACGGATATCGAGATCCATGCCAAGGAGATCCTCGACCTCAGAGCGCGGCTCAACGATATCTATGTGGATCACACCAGCCAGTCGATAGACGTGATCGAGGATGCGATGGAGCGCGACCGCTTCATGACGCCGGATATGGCGAAGGAGTTCGGCCTGATCGACGAGGTGGTTGCCAGCCGGGCGGTCGCCGCCAAGGACGAGGCGTCGTCGGCCGACGCGGCACCCGTCGAATCAAAAGGCGACGACGGCGGCGGCGAGAGCTGAGCCGGGATCGGGTCGGCCGATTAACGGAATATTGAATCCGGTGATATAGTCTTAACGCTATATCTAGTTGATGCCATCTCCTTCGACCTACGATATGTAGGATTTGGTTTATGTGCCTGCGCAAGATTTAGGTTGGACGCGTGGATGCGGCAGACTAATATGGGCAGGTTATCTGATAGTGCGGAGTATTCATGACGAAGCTCAGCGGCGGCGACTCGAAAAACACCCTGTATTGTTCCTTCTGCGGCAAGAGCCAGCATGAAGTGCGTAAGCTGATCGCCGGTCCGACGGTGTTCATCTGCGATGAATGCGTCGAGCTCTGCATGGATATCATTCGGGAGGAAAACAAGAGTGCGTTGGTCAAGACGCGCGACGGCATCCCGACTCCGCGCGAGATCTGCAACGTGCTCGACGATTACGTGATCGGCCAGGACCACGCCAAGCGAGTCCTCTCGGTGGCCGTCCATAATCACTACAAGCGGCTCAACCACGGCGCGAAGAACAACGACGTCGAATTGGCCAAATCGAA
>CAJHXX010000371.1_pt1 | contig 14786 bp, 12 predicted proteins | sample 9198511 | NCBI WGS metagenome assembly CAJHXX01 (sample SAMEA7708325, study PRJEB35096) | sediment metagenome | biome: marine neritic benthic zone biome [ENVO:01000025]; feature: sediment [ENVO:00002007]; material: shallow marine sediment [ENVO:03000034] sea grass bed [ENVO_01000059] ...
CGATTTCCTCGCCGATCAGGAGGATCCGACCCTGCGCTTCGTGGGCCGGGCGTTGCGCGAGGAGGCCGGCATGGACCTCACCATGAAGCGGCTCTCCGCCGTCCCGCCGGCATCGCTGCTCGGCCGCGCGGCGATTCATTGCGACGAGGTCTTCAGCCGCGACGTCCCGGTCGGGCTGCAGGACGACTACACCGGCCCGCATGGCCGGCGCATGCTTTATCGCGGCGTCTTGCTGCCGTTTCGGGGCGAGGGCGATGCCATCGACTTCATCGTCGGCGCAATCACCTACCGCGCCCGCCGATCGTGACGCTGGGCGGGGGGTACTTCGAGTGAATCTAGCGCAATCGAGCGGCGCCCTCCGGATCATTCTTCGGCCAAGGCCGTGTTGCCGCTGATCGTCAGCAATGCCGCCTTGGCCTCGGCATCTTCCGGATCGATCTCCAGTATGGTCTTGTAGTAGGAGCCGGCGACCGATAACCGTCCGTCGGCGCGCGCCCGCTCGGCCCGCTTCCGGTAGCGGCCCTTGATTTCATCCAGCGCGGCGAGGGCGCGCTTGTGGCCGGGCGCCAGGCGCAGGACGTCATGGTAGCTCTCGACCGCGTTGTCGCCGGCCGGCAGGATCAACTTGCCTCTCCGGGACTGGCGGTCGGCGCGTTCCATCAGGGTCGACACGCGGTCGGCGGATTCCGCCTTGGAGGTGGCTTTGCGGATCAGATTGACCGGTCCGGCGGCCGATCCGGCGCCTAGTCCGGCGACTGGCGCGGCGGCGGTCGGCAGTCCTGCCGCGCCGAGCCGTCGCTGCGCCGCCGCCAGCTTGCGGCGCAGATCGTCGCGCTCCATCTTGACCATCGCCAATTCGACCAGGCGCGTCTCGATCTCGCGCCGGTCGGCCGCGTTGGCGTTGCGGGAAAAATCGAGCCGTTTGTTCAGATCCGCGGATTCGGCTTCACCCGCGGCGGCGGCCCGGGCCAGCCTGTCCCGTTCGATGCGGATGCTGTCGAGCTGGGTTTGCAATTCGGCGCGCTCGGATAGGGCCTTCGCACGCGATGTGGTCGCCGCCGTCGCCTGGCGCTCTGACAGGTCGCGCGCGGCCCGGAGCGCGGCCAGTTGCGCGGCGAGCGCGTCGCGCTGCGCGCGCAGCAGGGTGACCTCGGCGATGCGCCCGTCCGCCGTTTCGCCAGTGGGCGGATCGGCGGATTTTGCCGTGCCGTCGCCCGGTTCGAGCAACAGGAAGGCGGAATGGGCAAGGCCGGCGCTACCGGCGCGGAACCATAGCCAGCCGGTCTTGCCTGCGGAGAAGGCCGGTTCCAGCGCTGCCGGCCGTATCAGAAATCCGACGAAGAGCACGGCCAGGACGAGCGTCGCCGCCAGCAGCGCCCGGCGGCGGCGGCGTTTCGGCGCGGCGGGCCTGGTCCGGTCGCGTTGCCGCCGGTCACGGCCTGTACGCGGTTCGGCGGCGAGCCGCCGCGAGAGCGCTGCGTCGGCGTCTTCGGCGGCGTCCGTCGCGACGGTCGATGCCGGCGGCGACGCCGCCGTTTTCCCGGCCGGCGCCGCGTCGTCGTCGACGGCGGCCTCCGCGTCGATGATCGCCGCGATGGCTGCTTCGTCGCCGCCCTCCAGGCCGTGGTCCTGGGCGATCTGTTGCACCATGGAGGTGCTGACGCGATGGCGTCCGGCATCGACGGCGAGTTGCAGCGCCTGGTCGCAAATGGTGTTGATCAGGCGCGGAACGCCGGCGGAATAGCGCGAGATCAGCGCCACGGGGTATCGGCCGAACGGGCAGGCGCCCTTGTGGCCGACGACGGCCAGGCGGTGATCGATGAAGGCGCCGACTTCGTCGCCCGCCAGTCGCTCGAGACGGTAGACGGACGCGACCTCCTGTCGCAACGGCGTTAGCGCCTGGTCGGACAGCATGGCCTCCAGCCCGGGGCGCCCCACGAGGACGACCTGGAGCGCCGATCGCGCCGCCGCATCGCCGCCGCGGAGCTGGGGCAGTGCGGCCAGCACCTCGCGACGCAGGTTCTCCGCCTCGTCGATCAGCAGGACCACCGCCTGGCCCTGGCGGCCGCACTCGGCCAGGAAGCCGGCGATGGCGTCGATACGGGCTTCGCGGCCGTCGACCGCGACCGCGACACCCAGATTCTCGCAAATGAACGAGAGAAAGTCGTCGAGCGACAGGTTGGTGAAATGCAGGTTGACGACGCGGTCGCGGTCGTCGATTTCCCGCCAGATCTGCCGCAACAATATGGTCTTGCCGCAGCCGGCGTCGCCGGTCAGCAGCAGCACGCCCTTGCGGGCGCGAAGATCCGCCAGCAGGCCGTCATGGGCGCCGCGAATGGCCGGATTGAAATAGAGAAACTTCGGATTGGGCGCCAGGCCGAACGGTTTGTCCCGGAAGCCGTAATGGTCCTGATACATGGCTGCCCCCTGGGCTACCCTCTGAAATCCTGCCGTCGCGGCCCGAATCGGAAACGCCAACCGATGCACGGCGCCGATTACCAATCGCCGCGCCGAACCCGTTCGCCAGGCCGTCGGCCTCGCGCCTACTTGTCGCGCGCCAGCCATCCGGCCGGGCCGCGCGTGTCGCGTGTCTGAAGCGCGGCGCGATGACAACGTAGCACGGCTCGCGCCGGCGAATAAATCATCCTGCCGCATCGAGGCGTGAAAATCGGCAATCCCGGCGACGATTACCCGCCGTTAACCGGGCAGGGCTAGCCTTGCCCGGCTCGATCTCGCCGCACCATCCCGCGTGGCGGCGGACGACGCCTTGGCGGAGCCTTGCCGATGCCGGATACCAGACTGGCCAGCCTTGCGGTTCTCGTGGTCGACGACGACCGGCCGATGCGGGCGCTGTTGGATGAGATGCTCGCCGCGATCGGCGTCGCCGAGGTGCGGGCGGCGGCGGATTCCGCGGAAGCGTTGGCGATCCTGCGGCGCTTTCCGGCCGACCTGGTACTTTGCGCCGAGGGCGCCGGCCCGGAGGGCGGCTTCGCCCTGGCACGGCAGTTGCGCCGGGATGCGGCGGCGCTCGACCGCCGGCTGCCGGTGGTCATGCTCGCCGCCGCGGCCGATCCGGCGCGCCTGGCGGCGGCCCGCGCGGCCGGTGCCAGCGGCATTCTGTCGCGACCGGTCACCACCCGGACCCTCCATCAACGGCTGACCGCCGCCCTCGACGAGGCGCCGCCCACCGGCTGAAATCACCGGAAATCGAGACTTTTGGGTCTTTCCCGCCGGCCCGCCTTGATTTACAAGGGAGCCGAGGGGGGCAACACGCCGAGCGGCGCGCTGCCATTCAAAAAACATTGCGCAAGAGAGTCTTGCCATGACGAAATCGGATGTGGCGCCGCACCGGCCGGACCGTCGCGCCTTTCTAGCGTTGGGCGCCGCGGCGCTCGGCGGGCTGTCGCCGACGGTTGTGTCGGCGCACGGCGCGGCACCGAGGGCGCTGTTGCTCTACCACCTGCATACCACCGAACGGGTCAAGACCGTCTATTGGGCCGATGGCCGTTATCTCGCGGACGGGCTCGACGAGATCGAACGGTTCTTGCGCGACTGGCGCACCGAGGAGGTCTCGCCGGTCGACGTGCGCTTGCTCGATTTGATGCACGACCTGCGTGGCACGATGGGCGGCAAGAAGCCGTTCCACGTCGTTTCCGGCTATCGCTCGCCGGCGACCAACGAGATGTTGGCGAAGCACGGCAAGCGCGTCGCCAGGAACAGCCTGCACATGCAGGGTCGGGCGGTCGATGTGCTGTTGCCGGGGCACGACCTCGGCTCACTTCGCCGCGCCGCGGTGGAGCTGCGGCGCGGCGGCGTCGGCTACTATCCGAGATCCGGCTTCATCCACCTGGACGTCGGCCCGGTTCGCTACTGGTAGGGCGGTCCAGCGCTCAAGCGTCGGGTGCCAGCGCGTAGGTCAGGGTTGCATGCGCCGCCGGCCGGGCGTCGTCGCCGGCGGCGAACAGCGTCGCCTCGCCGAACACCAGGCTGCGCCCGGTCTTGATCACGCGCACTTCGCAGATGGTGTCGGCATTGCCGATCGGGCGCAGGAAGCTGGTGTTCTGGTTGACCGTCGCCATCTTGCGATAGCCGCCGAGCGCGCTCGCCACGCAGAACACCATCGCGGTGTCGGCGATCGCCATCATTGCCTGGCCGGACAGGATGCCGTCGACCCGGGTCAGGCGGTCGCTGAACGGCACGCGGACGCGCGCATAGCCGGTGCGGATCTCCTCGAACTCGATGCCGAGATCGCGCACCCAGGGCGCGAAATTCGACGCGAGCGTCCGCTTTGCGTCGTCCAGCGTCAATTCGGCCATGTTCTGCTCCCGCGTCCGCCGCGCACATTTGCATCGACCGCGGCGGTTCGGTCAAGTCTGCACGGGTCGATCGGGGCGCATTACCCACCGGCCATACACAACATATTGCGGTCCGCTGTGGTAGCGGTGTATTACCTGGTAGTGATACTGCCGAGGTGAAACATGGCCAAAACCGAGCCCGCCGCCCCGATGCACCTCAGCCGTGCCGCGGCACCGGTCGAGGAACGCCTGATCGCCGCGCTCGACCTGCCGACGATTGCCGAGGCGCGCGGCCTGCTCGATTCGCTCGACGGCGCCGTCAGCTTCTTCAAGATCGGCTCGCAACTGCAGATGGTCGAGGGCGCCGAGGCCCTGATCCACGATCTGATCGCCGACGGAAACAGGGTCTTCCTCGACTTCAAGCTCTTCGATATCGGCGAGACCGTGCGCCAGGCGGTGGCGCGGGCGGGCGAGCTCGGCGCCAGCTTCCTGACCGTGCACGGCGTCGACCAGGTGATGCGGGCCGCTGCCGAGGGGCGCGGCACGACCGGTTTGAAAGTACTCTGTGTCACCGTCCTGACCAGCTTCGATGCCGCGGACCTGCAGGCTACCTACGGCTATGACGGACCGATCGAGGATTTCGTGGTGCGCCGGGCGCGCCGCGCCCTGGAGCTCGGCCTCGACGGGATCATCGCCTCGCCGCAGGAGGCGCGCGCGATCCGGCGGATTCCCGGCGCCGAGCGGCTGTTGGTCGTGACGCCGGGCATCCGCCCGGCGGGTGCCGGCGTCGACGACCAGAAGCGTGTCGCCACCCCGGCGGAGGCGGCCCGCGCCGGCGCCGATTACCTGGTCATCGGCCGGCCGATCACCCGCGCGCCGGATCCGAAGGCGGCCGCGACACGCATCCTGGACGAAATGCGCGCGGCCTTCGAAGACACCCGATAGCCGCCGAAACGGTGCGCCGGAATCTTCCTTGCCGAAAATTATTTTAAGCTTAAAATAATTCTATTCGAATCGGATAAGCGTCGACGGTCGAATACGGGTCTCGGTAGAGGGATCGAACGAGATGAACATCGTCGTCGTGGGCGGCGGCCCGGCTGGGCTTTATTTCGCGGCCCTGGCCAAGCGCGACCATCCGGACTGGCGCATCACCGTCTATGAGCGGAACCGGCCGGACGACACCTTCGGCTTCGGCGTGGTGTTCTCCGACGAGACGCTCGGCGAGTTCATGGCCGCGGACGAGGAGACCTATCGCGAAATCATCGACAACTTTGCCTATTGGGATGAGATCGACATCCATTTCGCCGGCGGTGTGGTGCGCTCGTCGGGCCACGGATTTTGCGGCATGGCGCGCAAGAAGCTGTTGCAGATCCTGCAGGGGCGCTGCGCCCGGCTCGGTGTCGAGCTGAAATTCGAGGCGGAGGTCGGCGGCGACGTGCTGGCAGAGTTCCCGGACGCCGACCTGATCGTGGCCTGCGACGGCATCAACTCCCTGGTACGCGAGCACTACGCGGCGCACTTCAAGCCCTCGCTCGACTGGCGCCGGAACAAGTTCGTCTGGCTCGGCACCACCAAGCCGCTCAACACTTTCAGCTTCCTGTTCCGCGCCAACGAGCACGGCCTGTTCCAGGTGCATGCCTACCGCTTCGACCAATCGACCGCGACCTGGATCGTCGAGACCTCCGAAGAGACCTGGCGCAAGGCCGGCCTGGACAAGGCGGGCGAGGCGGCGACGGCGGCCTATTGCGAGAAGCTGTTCGCCGACGACCTCGACGGCCACCCGCTGCTCGCCAACCGCTCGCTCTGGCGCACCTTCCCGACCGTGCGCTGCGAGCGCTGGACACATGACCGGATCGCGCTGCTCGGCGACGCGGCGCACACCGCCCATTTCTCGATCGGCTCGGGCACCAAGCTCGCCATGGAGGACTCGATCGCCCTCGCCGAGGCGTTCGCCTGTAACGAAGACGTGGCGCGGGGACTGGCCGACTACGAGACCAGCCGCCAGGATGTCGTCGGTCGCCTGCAACATGCGGCCCAGGTCAGCCTGGAGTGGTTCGAGAACACCCAGCGCTATCAGGAATTCGAGCTGCTGCAGTTCGCCATCAGCCTGCTGTCGCGCTCCAAGCGCGTCACCTACGACAATCTCGGCCTGCGCGATCCGCATTTCATCGCCGCGGTCGACATGTGGTTCGCCGAGAAGGTGGCCAAGGAGACCGGCTTGGCCGTCATGAGCGACCCGCCGCCGAAGCCGATGTTCACGCCCTTCACCTTGCGCGGCATGACGCTCGCCAACCGGGTCGTGGTCTCGCCGATGTGCCAGTACTCCGCTGTCGACGGCATGCCGAACGACTGGCATCTGGTGCATCTCGGCAGCCGGGCGGTCGGCGGTGCCGGGCTGGTCGTCACCGAGATGACCGACGTCTCGGCCGAGGGCCGCATCACCGAGGGCTGCACCGGCATCTACACCGACGAACAAGCCCTGGCCTGGGCGCGTATCGTCGACTTCGTGCATGCCAATTCGGCGGCTCGGATCTGCCTGCAGCTCGGCCACGCCGGACGCAAGGCCGCGACCACCATTCCCTGGCTGGGCGACTATGACGAACCGATGCATGACGGCGGCTGGCCGATCACCGCCGCCTCGCCGCTGCCCTACTTCCCGCACAGCCAGGTGCCGCGCGAGATGACCCGGGCCGACATGGACCGGGTGGTGGCCGATTTCGTCACAGCGACGTTGCGGGCCCAGCGCGCCGGCTTCGACATGATCGAGCTGCACATGGCGCATGGCTATCTGCTGTCCGGCTTCGTCTCGCCGCTGACCAACCGGCGAGACGACGAATACGGCGGCGGCGTCGCGAACCGCATGCGCTTCCCGCTCGAGGTGTTCGACGCGATGCGCGCCGTCTGGCCGGCGGCCAAGCCGATCTCGGTGCGCGTCTCGGCGACCGACTGGGTCGCGGACGGCGGCCTCACGGGCGAGGATTCGGTGGCGATTGCCAAGCTGCTGAAGCAGCATGGCTGCGACATCGTCGACGTTTCCGCCGGCCAGACGACGGCGGAGGCGGAACCGGTCTACGGCCGCATGTTCCAGGTGCCGTTCTCCGACCAGATCCGTCAGGAGGCGGGCATCGCCACCATCGCCGTCGGCAACATCACCAGCGCCGACCAGGTCAACACCATCGTCGCCTCGGGCCGGGCCGACCTGGTGGCGCTGGCGCGGCCGCATCTGGCCGATCCTTATTTTACGCTGCGCGCCGCCGCCGATTACGACGACCAGAATCAGGCTTGGCCGGTCCAGTACCGGCCGGGCAGGGACCAGGCCTACGAGCTGGCCCGGCGCCGGCGCCTGGAGGAAGAGGAAGCGCGCGCCGCGACCGAGGTGTTCCGCCCCCACCAACTGCGCCGCGCCGCGGAGTAGCCGGCGGCCCCCGAATCATGTAATAACCCGGCCGCCAGATGTAGAATCGGTAGCGCCGGAGATTCAAGCCAATGGGACTCGCCGATGCGCGGGACGTACCGACGTCCTCGGACAACCAAGTCTCGCTCGACATATTCGAAGACGCCCTGATCCAGGCGCTGGAGATCCGCGACGACCCGATCGCCACCATCGACAAGGCGCTGGCGGCGGACCCGGCCTTCGCCATGGGCCATCTGCTGCATGCCCAGATGGAGATCCTGTCGATGGAACGGCCGCGCCTCGCCAGCGCGGCGCGCAGCGTGGAGATGGCGGAGGCGCTGACCGCGGCGGCCAACGACCGGGAGCGCGGCCATATCGCCGCGGTGCGCGCCTGGCTGCAGGGAGACCTGGAAGGCGCCCTGCAGCACTGGGAGACCATCCTGGTGGCGCATCCACGCGACCTGCTGGCGCTGTTCTCCGCCCATATGACCGACTTCTATCTCGGCGACGCGACCCAGATGCGCGACCGCATCGCCCGCGTCCTGCGCGCCTGGGGTGACTCCACGCCGGGCTATGGGCTGGTCCAGGGCATGTATTCCTTCGGCCTGGAGGAATGCGCCGACTATGCCCGGGCGGAAGAGGTCGGCCGTCGCGCCGTCGAGATCAATCCGAAGGATGTCTACGCGATCCACGCCGTCGCCCATGTCATGGAAATGCAGGGGCGGCAGCGCGACGGCATCGACTGGATGACGTCGCGCCAGGCGGATTGGAGCCATTCGCTCGGCTTCAAGATCCATCTCTGGTGGCATCTCGCGCTCTACCACCTCGATCTCGGGCAGATCGACCGGGTGCTCGATCTCTACGACAACCAGATCCGCTCCAAGGCGTCCGACATCTCGCTCGAGGAGCTCGATGGGGCGGCGATGCTGTGGCGCCTCAACCTGCTCGGCGTCGACGTCGGCGCCCGCTGGGGCGAGCTGGCCGACAAGTGGGAGCCGAGCGCCGAGGACACCCATTACGCCTTCAACGACATGCATGCGATGATGACCTTCGCCGGCGACGGCCGCGACACCGCCGCCGCCCGCCTGCTCGGCGCCGCGGCGAGCTACGTGACCGAGCGCGGCGGCACCAATGCCCGCATGACCCGGGAGGTCGGCATCCCGGTCTGCCGGGCGCTGCTCGCCTTCAGCCGCGGCGACTACGACGCGACGGTCGAGCTGCTCAGCCGCATCCGCTACAAGAGCTTCGTCTTCGGCGGCTCCTACGCCCAGCGCGACGTGCTCGGCCTGACCCTGATCGAGGCGGCGATCCGCTCCAAGCGCTACGATCTGGCGCATGCGCTGCTGTCGGAGCGCACGGCGCTGAAAGCGACCAGCCCGCTCACCTGGAAGTTGATGGCCCGCACCCTGGACGGGCTCAACGACCAGCGCGGCGCCCAGGCTGCCTGGGCCAAGGCCGACGAGCTGATGGCGGCGGCCTGAGGCGCGATCGCTTAAACCAATCTTTACGGGACTCTGCTGTGCTGGCGGCTCGCGAAATTATGAGTAGCGTCATGAGCAAGCAGGAACTCCATCTCGTGTTCGGCGGCACCCTGACCGACCCGCGCGGCAATGTGCTGGCAGACCCGGAAGCGGTCGATCTGGTCGGCATCTATCCGTCCTATGACGCGGCGCTCGAGGTCTGGCGGGCCAAGAGCCAGGCCAGCGTCGACGACGCTTATACGCGCTATTTCGTCGCCCCGGTGCATCGGCTTCTGGTGCCGACGCTCGTCGCCTGAGCGGTCGCCGGTCCCACGCCACGCCGGCCCGCCATTGGCAAGGCGGCGGCGTCCGGGCATACTGCCGCGCTCGTTTTCGCGAAAGGGACCCCATGCGCGATCTGCAACTTCCCGGCCGTTCCGTGGTGCACGGCATCAACGGCGCCGCGGCCAGCTCGCACCCGCTGTCGACGCTCGCGGCGCTCGACATCCTGCGCGCCGGCGGCAATGCGGTCGACGCGGCGATCGCGGCCTGCGCCGTGCAATGCGTGGTCGAGCCGATGTCGACCGGTATCGGCGGCGACTGCTTCGTGCTGCTGCAGAAGGCCGGCGAAGGCGAGGTGGTCGGCCTGAACGGCTCCGGCCACGCGCCGGTGGGGCTCAGCGCCGACTATCTGCTGGACCAGGGGCTCGACGCGATCGAGCTGCGCAGCGTGCATGCGATCACCGTGCCCGGCGCGATCGACGCCTGGTGCCGGCTCTCCGCCGATCACGGCCAGCTCGGCATCGACCGGGCGCTGGCGCCGGCGATCGATTATGCGGAGCAGGGTTGGGCGGTGACGCCGCGCGTCGCCCATGACTGGGGCCGCCTGGCCGAGCCGATGTCGAAGGACGCGAACAGCAAGCGCATCTTCCTGAAGGACGGCCGCGCGCCGACGGCGGGCGAGCGCTACCGTCTGCCGGAACTGGCCGAGACCCTGAAGGCGATCGCCGCCCTGGGCCGCGCCGGCTTCTACGAGGGCGCGGCGGCGGACGACATGGTGACCTACCTGAAATCGGTCGGCGGCACCCACGAGCTCGACGACTTCGCCGCCCAGGCTTGCGACTACGTCACCCCGATCCGCACCAAGTACCGCGACGTGGAGATGTTGGAGATCCCGCCGAACGGCCAGGGGGTGACGGCGCTGATCATGCTCAACATTCTGCAAGGCTTCGATCTCGCCGGCCTCGACCCGGCCGGCGTCGAGCGCCTGCATCTGGCGATCGAGGCGCAGCGGCTCGCCTATGACGCGCGCGACACCTATGTCGCCGATCCGCGCCAGGCCGAGGTCCCGGTCGACATGCTGCTGTCCAGCCAGTTCGCCGATGGGCTGCGCGCCAAGATCGACCCGAAGCGGGCGATGACGGATCTCGGCAACGGCGCCGGGCCGGTCTACCGCGATACCGTGTATCTGACCGTGGTCGATCGCGACCGCAACGCCTGCTCGTTCATCAACTCCCTGTTCTTCCCGTTCGGCGCCTGCCTGACGGCGCCGGAATCCGGCGTCATCTTTCAGAACCGCGGCGCCGGCTTCCGGGTCGAGCCCGGCCATCCCAACTGCATCGCGCCGCGCAAGCGGCCGCTGCACACCATCATCCCCGGCATGGCCCTGAAGGACGACCGCTGCTTCATGTCCTATGGCGTGATGGGCGGCGGCTTCCAGCCGGTGGGCCATGCTCATGTGCTGACCAATGTGGTCGATTATGGCATGGACATGCAGGAGGCGCTCGACGCCGCCCGGGTATTCCACCTCTCCGGCCGGGTCGATGTGGAACGCGGCCTCGACGACGGCGTGCTCGATGGCCTCGCCGCGCTCGGCCATCAGGTCGGGCGCCCGGAAATGCCCTGGGGCGGCGGCCAGGGCATCCAGATCGACTGGGACAACGGCACGCTCGCCGCCGGCTCCGACCCGCGCAAGGACGGCTGCGCGCTGGCCTATTGACCCGGGCGCGCGCCTGTCTTGCCCCAGGCTTTCAGCCGAGGCCCATCTGGGCCAGCATGACGCGGCAGAGGTCGTGTTCCGGGTCGGCCATGTCGAGGCCGATCGAGAAGTGGTCGGCGCCGGCAACCCGGATCAGCTCGGCGCTCGGCCCGGCGATGGCGTGGTAGGCGGCCGACTGGGCGATCCAGCCGGCCGGCTCGTCGCCGCCGACGGCGACCAGGATCGGGATGCCGGCCCTCGGCGGCCTGGCGCAGGCGTTGTTGCGTGTCGCCATCTCCGGCGTCAGACGGACCTCTTCGTTGACCGAGATAGCCAACACCGGCTCCGGGTCGTAGATGCCGGAGACCAGCGTCGCGCCCTTGATCAGGTCGGCGGGCAGGCCGTGCGCCGTCCAGTCCTCGGCCAGCGCCATGGCGGCGAGATGGGCGCCGGCGGAATGGCCGGAGAGATAGAGCCGGCCGGCATCGCCGCCGAGCGCCGCCGCCTCGCGCGCCACCCAGGCGACGCAGTCGATGGTCTGGGCGACGATGTCGTCGACGGTGACGTCGGGGCAGAGGTCGTAGTCCATCACCACGAGCGTCGCCCCGGCCTCGACGAAGGCCGGCGCCAGGAAGCTGAACTCGTTCTTGGAAAGCGCCCGCCAATAGCCGCCATGGATGTAGAGATGGATCGGCGCTTCCGCCTGGCGCGCCGGAAAGACGTCGACCAGTTGCCGCGGGCCGCGGCCGTAGCGCAGGTCGGTCCGGTGCTTGATCGCCGCGCGCGCCGCGACGCTGAGCGCCGCATAATCCTGCAGGTAGGTCTCGACCTCCGGCACCGCGACGCGCGGATTGTAGTGGGCCTCCAACTCGTCCGCCGACAGCTCCCGCCAGTCCATCGCGCGCCTCCCTTGGTCACCCGGCGTAACAGCCCGCCTGTTTCGCCCGCAGCACGGTCAGATGATAGACCATCTCGACGGTCGGTGTCGGCACGCCGGTCAGTCGGCCGAGCTCGACCACCGCGCCGACCAGCGGCTCGATCTCCATCGGCCGGCCGGTCTCCAGGTCCGTCAGCATCGAGGTCTTGTGGGCGCCGACTTCCTCGGCCGCCTTGATGCGCGCCTCGACGCTCATCGGAAAGCGGATGCCGAGCGCCTCGGCGACCGCCTTGGCCTCGACCATCATGCGTTCGATCAGCGGGCCGACGCCCGGATCGCGCGCCATGGTCTCGAGCGTCGCGCCGGTCAGCACGCTTACGGGATTGAAGCTGACATTGCCCCAGAGCTTCATCCAGATCTCGCCGCGCAGCTTCGGCCGGACCGGCGACTTGATGCCGGCGCCGATCAGCGCCTCGGAGAGGGCCAGCGCCCGGCCGGAGCGGCTGCCGTCCGGCTCGCCGAGCGGCATGCGCTCGCCATAGACATGCTCGACCACGCCGCGCGCGACCAGCTCGGCCGCCTGCCAGACGACGCAGCCGAGCATGCGCTCCGGGCCGATGCCGTCCCACTGCCTTCCGCCCGGGTCGATGCACGCCAGGCGCTGGCCGTCATGGGCGCCGCCATGTTTGTAGAAATACCACCAGGGAATGCCGTTCTGGGCGCCGACGACGCAGGTGTCGGGGCCGAGCAGCGGCTGCATCGCGTCGACGATGCCGGCCACCGCATGCGCCTTCATGGCCAGCAGCACGTAGTCCTGCGGCCCGGCTGCTGCCGGGTCGTCGGTGCAAAACGGCCGGACGTTCAGTTCCTCGCCGCCGATCCGGAGAGTCAGCCCGTTCTCGCGCATCGCCGCCAGATGGGGGCCGCGCGCGATCAAGGTCACCTCGACGCCGTGGTGCGCCAGCAGGGCGCCGATATAGCCGCCGATGGCGCCGGCGCCAAAGACGCAGACCTTCATGACGCGAGGCCGAGCTTCTCGGCCAGGCCGATGCGCTGCAGCTTGCCGGTCGCGCCCTTCGGGATCTCGTCCAGCACCAGCACCTTGCGCGGCACCTTGAAGTCGGCGAGGCGCCGGGCGACGAAGTCGCGCAGCTCGCGCTCGGCCGCGGCTTCGCCGTCACGCATGATTGCTGGTGCGCCTTCGCGCAACACAACCGCGGCGGCGACCTCCTCGCCCAGCTTGGCGTGCGGCATGGCGAAGGTCACCGCCTGGGCGACCGCCGGATGGTCCATCAGCACCTCGTCGACCTCGCGCGGTGAGATCTTCTCGCCGCCGCGGTTGATGACCTCCTTCAGCCGGCCGGTGATGGTGAGGTAGCCGTCGGCGTCGATCACGCCCTGGTCGCCAGTGCGGAACCAGCCGTCGGTGAAGGCCTCGGCATTGGCCTTCGGGTTGTTCTCGTAGCCGGCGGTGACGTTCGGCCCGCGGATCGCCACCTCGCCGGTCTCTCCCTGGGACATTTGGCTGCCGGCCTCATCCAGGATGGCGATTTCCGGGCCGGCGGCCGGCCCGACCGTGCCCGGCTTGCGCGCCGCCGGCGGCAGCGGGTTGGAGGCCATCTGATGCGCCGCCTCGGTCATGCCGTAGGATTCGATCACCGGCGCGCCGAACACCTCTTCCAGCTCCGCCATCACCTGCGGCGGCAGCGACGAGGAGGAGGAGCGGATCAGGCGCAGCGGATGTGTGGCGATGGTCTCTGAATTGCGCGCCGCGCGGGCCAGGATCGCCTGATGCATGGTCGGCACCGCCGTGTACCAGGTCGGCCGCGCCTCGGCCATCCAGCCGAAGAAGCCGAGCGCATTGAAACCGGAGCTGCAGAACACCGCGCCGCCGCCGGCGAGGCTGGAGAGCACCGCCGCGATCAGGCCGTGGATGTGGAACAGCGGCATGACGTTGAGGCAGCGGTCGTTTGGCCCGAGCGCGAGCGTCGCCCCGATATGGCGCGCCGAGGCGGCGACATTGGTCAGGGCCAGCGGCACGATCTTGGGCCGCGAGGTGGTGCCCGAGGTGTGCAGCACCAGGGCGATGTCGGCCGGCTCGGCAGGTCCCGGTGATTTGGGCGTGGCGCCGGGTTTGGCCGCGAGGTCGAACAGGCCGGCGGGCCCGTCGCTTCGCGGGGTCAGGCGAATCACCGGCACGCCGAGCTTCTCCGCCACCGCCAGCGCCGGGCCGTCATAGCCGGCCTCCAGGACGATGCCCTTGGCGTTCAGGTCGCTCAGGTAGAATTCGAACTCCTCGGCCCGGTAGGCCGGGTTGAGCGGCGCCGTGGTGGCGCCGGCGGCGATGGCGACGAAGGCGGCGGCCATCTCCGGCCCGTTGGGGAGCACGATCGCCACCCGGTCGTTGCGGCCGAGCCCGAAGCCGTTGAGTTGGCCGGTCACTTCCGCCGCGAAGCCGCGCAAATCCCCGTGGCTGAGCGGATCGCGGCCGGGCGCGGCAATTGCCGGCGCCTCCGCCGCGCCCGCCTCGAGCAGCGCCATAACCGTCCGGGCCTCGGCCATCCGCACCTCCCCTTGTCGCTTGCGGCCTTTGGCTAGCACAAATTCCTCGCCGAGTCGCGGAAGGTCAGGTCCGTTGATCCGCCATCCAGGCCGCGACCGCCTCGCCGTCGGCGCCGTGCAGGCCGGTCTTGGTGCGCCGCCACAGCACGTCTTCGGCCGAGAGCGCCCATTCCTCGTCCATGAGCCAGCGTACTTCGCGTTCATAGAGGCCGCCGCCGAA
>CAJHXX010000382.1_pt1 | contig 14776 bp, 13 predicted proteins | sample 9198511 | NCBI WGS metagenome assembly CAJHXX01 (sample SAMEA7708325, study PRJEB35096) | sediment metagenome | biome: marine neritic benthic zone biome [ENVO:01000025]; feature: sediment [ENVO:00002007]; material: shallow marine sediment [ENVO:03000034] sea grass bed [ENVO_01000059] ...
GCCGAACTTGGCATCTATCCGGCCGTCGACCCGTTGGATTCGACCTCGCGCATCCTCGACCCGCGCGTCGTCGGCGAGGATCACTACGAGATCGCGCGCGAGGTGCAGCGTATCCTGCAGACCTACAAGTCGCTGCAGGACATCATCGCCATTCTCGGCATGGACGAGCTGTCGGAAGAGGACAAGCTGACCGTGGCGCGCGCCCGCAAGATCCAGCGTTTCCTGAGCCAGCCGTTCCATGTCGCCGAGGTGTTCACCGGTACCGCCGGCGTGTTCGTCAATCTCGAGGACACCATCAAGGGCTTCCAGGAGATCTGCGCCGGCCAGCATGACGATCTGCCGGAGCAGGCCTTCTACATGGTGGGCACTATCGAAGAGGCGATCGAGAAGGCCAAGCAGATGGCCGTGGAAGCGGCCTGAGGCAAGGCGGACCCAGAGAGGACGAACAGGGAGCCCCTGGCGATGGCGGATAAGGTCGCATTCGAATTGGTGTCGCCCGAACGGCTGGTCTATGCGGCCGACGTCGACATGGTCGTCGTGCCCGGGGTGGAGGGCGACTTCGGCGTGCTACCAGGGCATACGCCGATCATCTCGACGCTCCGTCCCGGCGCGTTGGAGGTCTACGAAGGCGATCGGATCGGCGAGCGCTTCTTCGTTGCCGGCGGCTTCGCCGAGGTTGCCGGCGAGCGCCTGACGGTGCTGGCCGAGGAATCGGTTCCGCTCGAAGAGCTGGACCGGGCCATACTCGAGCAGCAGATCCAGAATGCCGAGGAAGACGTCGCCGATGCCAAGGACGACGCCGCCCGGGACAAGGCGCGCGAGCGCCTCGACCACCTGTCCGACATCCTGGCCACCCTATAAGCAGCTGTAATATTCGGGAGAAGGCCGCGCCGATATCCTGCCGCGCCGCGCGGCCTCGATGCCGGCGCCGAATTGATAATGCCGGTCCCTCCTATCAGATCTGACAGTGGCGTGGCGCCGCCTGGCGCAGGCATCCTCCCTAAGCAGTTTTACCTATAGATTGCCGATTGGGAGCATGAGGCGCGAAGATGTCCACGACAACGGCGATACCGGCGTATGAAAACCTGAAGGGCGCGGAAGGCCGTCGCGTCTATTACCGCGCCGAGCGCCATAATGTGCGGGATGTCTTCCGCAAGGTGCTGCCGGAAATCGAGATCGACCATGTTCCGTTCACCCTGCACGACCTGAGTACGAGCGGGCTTGCCGTGTTCGGTGCCCGTGACGGGGATTGGCAAGGTGTGATCGGCGGCCGTGTGCCGGTCGAGTTGCGCCTGGGCCGGGTCAGCCTGTTCGCCGGCGAAGGCGAGGTGTGTCGCATCGAGCCGACGCCCTTCGGACCGAAGGTCGGGATCCGTCTTACCGACGGCTGCCTCGACATCACGACGATGATTGCCCGGCACAACGAATTCGCCCTCCGCGCCGAGCTCGATTGCGGCCTCGGCGAGAGCCGGCAACTGATCGACCCCGACTATCGCCGGCTTTGTGCCGATGTGCTCGACGTGACCCGCCAATGCCGCAACTTCCTCGACCGTATCGAGGCACAGGCGCCGACCGGAGATGGCGACGACGCGCGCGTCGCGGATGCGCTGTCCTTTTGCGAGGAACGGGCGCTGCCGCGCTTGATCGCGCTGTGGCACCAGGCCAACCGTCTGGTGGCGCCGATCATGACCGAGCCCGACGCCCTAGCCGCGACCAAGCGTTTCACGGAGGCCCTTTTGACGCCGGAGTTCCTGCCCGGGCCGATCGCCCGGCGAAGTTACGAGAAGCCGTACGGCTACCCCGGCGACTTCAGGGTGATGGACCATGTCTATCGCTGGCGCCGGGAAGGCGAAACGGCATACGGTAAGCTGGCCCATCGGGTCGCCCTGGAAGTCGCCAAATGCATTGCGACGCGCATGTCGGAGATGCAGGAGGTGATCTCCCGCGTGATCGCCGACCGCGCGCTCTCGGGCCCGGCGCGGATCACCAGCCTCGCCTGCGGCCCGGCGCAGGAAGTCGCTAACGTCTTGCGGGCCGACGATACAGCCAAGCCGGTGCATGTCACCTTGATCGACCAGGACATCCGCGCGCTCGACTTCGCCTATGAAAGGGCCTATCCGGAATCCGTGCGGCGCGGTAGTGCGGTGCGTCTCGACTGCCTGCACGCCTCGTTTTCCCAGCTGATCAAAGCCGGCGCGTTGATCGGGGGGCTGCAGCCGCAGGACCTGATCTATTCGCTCGGCCTGTTCGATTATCTGACGGCACGGCGCGCCAAGGCTCTGATCATGGAGCTGTACGACCGCTTGGCGCCCGGCGGCCGGTTGGTGATCGGCAATATGCGGGCCGGCCCGACGGCGCCGTTGTGGCCGATGGAGTTCATCTGCGACTGGAGCCTGATCTACCGCAACGAGGCCGAGATGCGCGATCTGGCCGCCGGTCTGGAAGCGGACGCGGTGGAGCTGAAGACCGACTCGACCGGCAGTGTCTACCTGCTGAGCCTGCGCCGGCCGTAGCCATGGTTGCTCCGCTAACCGGTACCGCGCCGTGCGGTGCATTGTGTCGGCGTCGGTATCAGCCGTTCTGCCGGCAGGTGAAGGGTGACCCTGGTGCCCTGGCCGAGGCCGCTCTCGATCTCCAGCCGGCCGCCATGCAACTGCGCGATCTTATTGACCAGCGGTAATCCAAGCCCGACGCCGCCGTGCTCGCGGCTGAAGGCGCTCTCGATCTGCACGAACGGTTCGACCACCTTGGCGAGATCTTCCGCCGGGATGCCAATTCCCGTGTCGGTGACGCGGATGCGGCAGCCGGCCGGATCGCACTGGATCGTCGCGACGACCGAGCCGCCCGCATCGGTGAACTTGATCGCGTTCAGCAGCAGATTGCTAATCGCCTGCACCAACAGGCGTTCGTCGCCGCGTAGGCGGCATTGGCCGGCGGGTACGTCGAAGGCAAGCTGTACGCCTTGCTGCACGGCCGAACCGCGAAACAGCTGCAGGCACCGATCGAGCACCCGGCAGAGGTCGATCTCGTCCTCGACAAGCGCCAACTCGCCGGCCTCTGCCTTCGACAGGTCGAGAATGCCGTTGATCATGCCGAGCAGGTGGTCGCCGCTGTTGTGAATATCCGCGGCATAGCCACGGTACTTGTCGGATCCGATCGGGCCGAACAGTTCCTTGGTCATCACTTCCGAGAACCCGATGATGGCGTTCAACGGCGTGCGCAATTCATGGCTCATCACCGCCAGAAACTCGCTCTTGGCGCGGTTCGCCGCCTGTGACTTTTCCAACAGTTGTTCGGAACGCTCCTTTTCCATCTGCAGCAGGTGCTGGTTCAGGAAGGCGCGGCGCACGTAGTACTCGCGGGCGTAGCTGGAGAACATCGCCGCGACGACCACGACGAACAGGAAAAAGTCGTTGTTGACCAGCACCCATAAGGGAATCGGATTGATCGTCAGCGCGGTGGCCTGATAGGCGGCGAGCAGGGCCAGGCTGATGGCGCTCGCATAGGAGTATCGTAGCGGGATCATGGTGGCAAAATAGATGATCACCAAGATCAGGCCGGCATAGTAGGTGGCGCTGGCCGGCTGGCCGGCGATCGCGGTCATGGCGACGATGCCGGCGCCGGAGACGGCCATGGCCAGGCCCATCACCAGCTGGGCATGATGGCGGAAACTTCGGCAGTAGGTGAAGGCGTAGATGCCGAGCATGGTTGGGCAGACGACGCCGAAGCGGACGATCCAGATACCGATGACGTCGTCGGCCAGCAACAGCAGGTCGAGGATGCCGAACAGCGCATAGAGCAAGGTGCCGAACAACGCCGACTGCCGGATCACGGGAGCCGATTGATGCAGGTGCTGCTCGGCGAATTGACGTTCGATCGCCGGATCGACGAAGCGCAGGACAACCTTCCGGAATTCCGGTGCCGAAATGGCTTCCTGCTGCGCGATGGCGGGCTCGCTTACCATCTGATCGGCGGCTCCATGGCGACGGAACGCCAGCTTGCAAAGCGAAGGGCGGGCCAATCGCACGCGTTGCCCGCCATCCTGTCTGATCGATCGACCAATAGGATGACCAAGTTATGAAGATTGTGCTTAAAATGCGTTAAGCGTATCGCCGGGTTTAGCTCAAAACCGATCGAAATGGCGCGAGCATTAAGTATGAATTTCTCTCAAGAGCTCTGCCGCGGCTGGCTCGTCTGGGCGCCTCTCGGGGTTTCGGGACGGCCGTCAATCGACCAGATGGCGGAACTCGGCGACGACGCGGGCGTAGACGTCGCGCTTGAACGGCACGATCGAGTCGCAAAGCTGGTCCATCGGCAGCCATTGCCACAGCTGGAACTCGGGATGGGCGGTTTGCAGGTTGATGTCCCGGTCTCGGCCGGTAAACCGCATTGCGAACCATTTCTGCCGCTGGCCGCGGTAGCGCCCGCGCCAGACCTTGCCGACCAGTTCGGCCGGCAGGTCGTAGTTCAGCCAGTCGCGGCTTTCGGCCAGGAATTCCGCCTGGCCGATCCCGGTCTCTTCCACCAGCTCGCGGATTGCGGCCTGCCGTGGGGTTTCGCCCTCGTCGATACCGCCCTGCGGCATTTGCCAGGCCTCCACGGTCTGATCGATGCGTTGGCCAACGAAGACCAGCCCCTGCCGGTTCAACAGCATCACGCCGACGCAGGGACGGTACGGTAGGGCCTCGGAGTCCAGTCGGTCGGTCATTGGGTCTCCAGCGTTCCTTGCCGCCGGTCGGCGATCGCGGATGCGGGCGCGAGGTGAATGCCCTTGCCGTCGAGTTGCGCTGCCCAGCGGGCGATCCGCTCGACGGTAACCGGGAACGGATAGCCGAAGCCGACGGCTGTCCCCGATGTCCGGGCGATGCGCTCGAGGTCTGCCAGCCGCGCGTCGATCGCCGCCCGCGAGGTCTCGCCGTCGATCAACTTGTCGCCGATGGCGAGGGGCATGCCGAGGTCGCGCGCGATGCCTTCGGCGACGCTTCGGCCGGTCGCGCCACTGTCGACGAACATCAGGCCGCGCGCAGCCAACGCCTGCATCACGGGCCGCAGGTCGTCCGGCGACGCGATGAACTTGGCGCCCATGTAATTGGTCACCCCCACATAGCCGGTAAACCGGCCGAGCAACCATTCCAGCCGCGCCAGATTGGCGTCGGGGCTGAGCGTGGTCAGCAGGGCATGCGGGCCGGGATCCTCAGCCGGGTAGGTGGCCGGTTCCATCGGCAGCTGCAGCATGACCTCGTGTCCGGCGTCGCGCGACTGGCGGATCAGCATTTGCAGGCGGTCGGCATAGGGATTGAAGGCGAGGGTCACAGGCGCCGGCAGGCGTTCGATCGCCACGCGCGTCGCCATGTCGCTCAGTCCCATATCGCCGATGACGATGGCGATTCTCGGCGCGTTGGGCGGGGCGTCGAACGGGCGCGCGTAGACCCGCCAGGAATGGCGGCCGTCGGCGGACACGATCGGCAACGGGCCTTTCTCGGTCTCGGCCACCAGCGCCGGGTCGGGCACCGGCGGCAGGGCCGCGGTCTGCTTGCTGCGTGGCGCGGCCTTGGGTGACGGCGCAGTGCGCCCGCCCGCCGGTTCGGGCCGCGTTTTGGCGGTCTTCCCGGTGTCGGCCGGGGCAGCGGAGATGGGGGCGGAACTCGGGCTCTGTTGCGGGTCCGGCGGGGCCTCCCACCACAGCCAGGTGATCACCGATGCGAAGCCGACCACCACCACGGCCCAGGCGATCGCCAGAGGCGGGGGCCGGCGCCAACCGGCCGGCCGGTCGCCGACACGGCCTTGATCAGGCGCGGTGCGCTGCATCGCCACGACTGGTGACGCCGACCGCCGGCCCTGCCGACCCGTCGCAGGCCGTCATCGCTCAGTTGCTTGCCTGGGCCTTGAACAGGGACAGGCCGCGCAACAGGTCGAGGGCGCGTGCCAGCTGATAGTCCTCGGGCTGGGCCGCATCGGCGCCGGCCTTTTTGTCTTTTTTCGCGGCGCCCTCCTCACGCAGGTGGTTGCGCAGGTCCGCTTCGGAACGCCGCGACCCGTTCTCGATCTTTTCGATGCGCGCCTGTTCCACGATGATGTCCGGATCGATTCCCTTGGCCTGGATCGACCGGCCGGACGGGGTGTAGTAGCGCGCCGTGGTTAGTCGCAACGCGCCATTTCCTTGCAGGGGAATGATTGTCTGGACTGAGCCTTTACCGAAGCTGCGCGTGCCCAGCACGATGGCACGCCGGTGATCCTGCAAGGCGCCGGCGACGATTTCGGAGGCGCTCGCCGAGCCGCCGTTGATCAGAATCACGACGGGGCGGCCCTGCCCATGGTCGCCAGCCTTGGCGTTGTAGCGCTGGGTATCCTCGTTGCTGCGGCCGCGGGTCGAGACGATCTCGCCACGATCGAGAAAGGCGTCGGACACGGCGATCGCCTGATCTAGTAGCCCGCCGGGATTGTTACGCAGATCCAGGACCACGCCGGCGAATTCGGGACCGATCTCCTTCTTCATCCGCGACATGGCGCGCCGCAGGCCGGTTTCGGTCTGTTCGTTGAACGAGGTTATTCGGATATAGGCGATCTTGCCTTCCCGGCGCGAGCGCACCGACTGCACCTTGATCACCGCGCGCTTGATGGTCACGTCGAGCGGCTTCTCCAGGCCCTGGCGGCTGAGTGTCAGGGTGATCTCGGTGTTGATCCGGCCGCGCATCAGGTCGACCGCTTGCGACAGGCTGAGGCCCATCACCGGCTCGCCGTCGAGATGGGTGATCAGGTCGCCAGGCTCGACGCCCGCCCGCTTCGCCGGCGTTTCATCGATCGGCGTGACAACCTTGACCAGGCCGTTTTCCATGGTGACTTCGATACCCAGGCCGCCGAACTCGCCCCGGGTCTGGACCTGCATGTCCTTGTAGCTCTTTGCGTTCAGATAACTGGAATGGGGGTCGAGGGCGGTGAGCATTCCCTGTATGGCAGATTCGATCAGCTGGGAGTCGTCGACTTCCTCGACGTAGTCGGCGCGAACCCGCTCGAAGACATCGCCGAACAGGTTGAGTTGCCGGTAGGTTTCCGAACTGGCGGCGACCACCTGCTCCGGCATGGCGAGCCACACAGCTGCCGAGAAACCAAGCAAACCGGCCACGCCGGCGACAATCATCTTGCGCATTATCCGCTAACCTTCCTCTTGTCCGCGGTCATCCACGGCAACGGATTTATCGGCTCGCCCCGGTGACGAAGTTCGATGTAAAGATTTGGCCGTTGGCCCGGGTCAGCGCCGTTTTCGGCTTCCGCCATCAATCCCACGGGCTCCCCCGCCAGGAGCCACTGCCCAACAGATACGTCCGTGCGCCCCAGGCCCGCAAGCAGAATATGATATCCCTCGCCGAGGGATATTATCAAGAGTTCGCCGTAGCTGCGAAACGGACCGGCAAACACCACCTTGCCGTCGTTCGGCGCAACGACTGCGGCGCCGAACCGGGTCTCTATGGTGATGCCGTTGCCGCCGTCTCCCGAATTGCCCCGCTCGCCGAAGCGGCCGATCATTCTGCCGCGCACGGGCAATGGTAGACGGCCGCGCGCTGCGCTGAAGGCATGGCGCGGCGGCGGCGCTAGGCTGGCGGTGATCACGTTCGCCGGCGGCGATTCGCCGGTCGATGCGAGGCCGTCGCTCGGTCCCGGCCGCGCCGTTCCGCGCTTGCCGGCAGTCTGGTCCTTGGCCTGTGCCTCGGCCCGAGCCTGGGCCTCCGCCCGAGCCTGGGCCTCGGCTTGGGCCTGGGCCTCCGCCTTTTCAAGGCGGCGGAGCAGGTCGGTCAGGTCCTGGGCCTGGGCGGCCATGCGGGCCAGTCGGCGGCGTTCGGCGTCGCGTTGGCGAATGGTGCGCTTGCGTTCGGTCGCCTTGCCGGCGAACAGCTGCTCGAGCTCGCGTTTCTTGTCCGTCAACCGGCGGCCGGCCTGATCCAGCCGGTCGCGGTCGCGGGCAATCTCGCGCCGCACGTCCCGCAACGAGACAAGCTGCATCCGCAGGGATTCCGCACGCTCTTTGATGGACGGCACGACCGTGCGCAGCACCAAGGAGGTTCGCACCGTGTCTCCGGCCGCGGCCGGGCTGAGGATCATCGCCTGCGGCGGCCGGCGACTGAGCCGTGTCAGAGCGCCGAGCGTGGCGCCGAGCTCGTCCTTGCGGCGCTCCAGGTCGCGAATCGCTTGGCTTTCGATCTCGGCCAGTTCCTTCAGCCGTACTTCCAGGGCGGTGACCCGGGTTTCATGGTCCTGGACTGCCGCGGCCGTGGTCACCAAGCGGCTTTGCAGGCCATGGATTTCGCTATCTAGGCGGGCTTTTTTTCTCTCTAATTTCTTCTGTAGCGCGTGGCCGGACTCGATCTCCCGTTGCAGCTGCTGCAGCCGCTGCATTTCGTCGCCGGTTTCGGCCGACGGGGCTGCGGCCAGACCGCCGGACCAGATCACGCCGATCAGGACGCACGCCGCCAGGCGTTTGCCGCTGCGGCTAAGCGGTCGCACGTGCCGCGCCTTGCACCGATGCCCCGCGGGCGACCAGCAGCGGCCGACCCGTCATTTCGGCCGGCTGGGCTAAGTTCAGGATCTGCAGGATGGTCGGCGCCAGGTCCGAGAGCCGTCCGTCGGCGAGGCGCCAATCGGCCAACGCGTCACCGGCGTCGAGGATCAGGGGGACCGGGTTGGTGGTATGGGCGGTATGCGCCTGGCCTGTCGCCGGGTCGGTCATCTGCTCGATATTGCCGTGATCGGCGGTGATCAGCAGTGCACCGCCCGCCTCGGCGACGGCCTCACGCAGTCGTCCCAGGCAGCGGTCGATGCACTCGACGGCGGTGATCGCCGCGGACATCACCCCGGTATGGCCGACCATGTCCGGATTGGCGTAGTTCACCACGATCAGGTCGTAGTGGCCGGTGCCGATCGCCTCGACCAGTCGGTCGGTGACCTCGGGCGCCGACATTTCCGGCTGCAGGTCGTAGGTCGCGACCTTGGGCGAAGGCACCAGGATGCGGTCCTCCCCGGCGAAGACCTGTTCCTCCCCGCCATTGAGGAAGAACGTCACATGGGCGTATTTCTCGGTCTCCGCGGCGCGAAGCTGTCTCAGACCCGCCTCGGCGACCACCTGGCCGAGCACTTGTTCGAGCGGCACCGGCGGAAACAGCGTGTCGATCAGCGGCTCGAGGGCGTGCGAGTAGCTGACCATGCCGCAGCTCGCGGCGAAACCCACCACCCGGCGGCGGGCGAACCCGTCGAAATCCGGGTCCAGCAATGCCGTCAGGATCTCCCGCGCCCGGTCGGCGCGAAAATTGGCCATCAGTAGGCCGTCGCCGTCCCGCATGCCGGGAAAGCCTTCGATCACCGTCGGAGCAACGAACTCGTCCGTCTCGCCTTCGCCATAGGCTGTCTCGACGGCTTCCGCGGCGCCCCGGGCTGCGCGGCCTTCGGCCTCGGTCAGGGCCAGATAGGCGCGCTCGATCCGCTCCCAGCGCTTGTCGCGGTCCATGGCGTAATAGCGTCCCGTCACGGTCGCGATCCGGCCGCCGGCCGGCAACTCGGCCTCCAGCTTGGCCAGGAAATCCCGCGCGCTCCTCGGCGGCGTGTCGCGGCCGTCCAGGAAAGCATGCAGCTCGACCCCGATCCCGGCCGCGGCCAGGTGGCGTGCCAGCGCGACGATCTGGTCCTGATGGGAATGCACGCCGCCAGGCGACACCAGGCCCATCAGGTGGCAGACGCCGCCGCTCTGCCGCAGCCGCTCGACCAGCCGGCCGAGCGCCGGATTGCCGCCAAGCTCGCCGTCGGCGATGGCGGCGTCGATTCTGGGCAGGTCCTGCAACACCACGCGGCCGGCGCCGATGTTCATGTGGCCGACCTCGGAATTGCCCATCTGGCCATCCGGCAGGCCGACCGCCAGGCCGGAGGTTTCGAGCCGGGCATGGCGGCACTGCGTCATCATTTCGTCCCAGACCGGGGTTGCGGCGCGGGCAATGGCGTTGTCGGCGCCCGCCTCGCGCGCACCCCATCCGTCGAGCACGCAGAGCACCACCGGGCGTGGCGCGCGCGCCGCTTCGGCAATTGGGGAATCACTGCTCATCACCGGGTTTATAGAGGATTGCCGGGGGCTTGTGGATAAATTTGGAATGGCCGTCTCCTGCCTAGATCCTGTGATATGGATGGCCGGTTAAGATTGTGTATGCGCGGTAAATTTGCTCGGCCAGCATGGGTCGGACCATCAGATGCGGCCAGGTTGCCGGGCCGAAGGCGAGGATCAGGTCGGCGCGGTCGCGCACCGCATGGTCATGGCCCTCGGCGCCGCCCACCAGGAAGGCGATCTCGCGGCGGCCGTCGTCGCGCCAGGCGCCGAGACGGGCGGCGAATTCGGCGCTGGTCAGCTGTCGCCCGGTTTCGTCCAGGACGACGACGGCGGCGCGCTCCGGCACTGCCGCAAGCAGCAATCGGCCTTCGCGCTGCCGGCGCGTGGCGCCGCTCAGGCCTTTCGGCGCCTCGATTTCCTTGAGTTGGACGGACCAGGGCAGGCGGCCGACATAGCCCTCGAACAGCGCCCGCTCCGGGCCCTGCCGCGCCCGTCCGACGCAGGCGATGGTGACCCGCATGGCGGCCCTTCAGACGCGTGCCGGCCCTAAGACGCGACCCGCTCGGTCGGCGGCAGTTCGGCCGACCACATCTTTTCCAGGTTGTAAAAATCCCGAACTTCTGGACGGAACAAGTGCACGATCACGTCACCGATGTCGATCAGTACCCAATCGCATGCCGGCAGGCCCTCCACCTTCGGCGCACCGAAACCGGCCTCCTTGAGGCGGCGGCTCAAATGGTCGGCGATCGCTCCCACGTGGCGATGGGACCGGCCGTTGGCAATGACCATGTGATCGGCAATGGTGGATTTCCCGGCGAGATCGATGACGACGACGTCTTCCGCCTTATCGTCGTCCAGCGATTTTTGCACGATTTCCAGCAGCCGCTTGACCGCCGTCGCGCCGTTTCGATCGCCGCTTATGCTAGCTACTCCTTCTATCTTGCGTGGCCCGTCAGGCCTAAGACTGCCGGCTGCTTCGGATCGCGGTGGCCGACGCCGGATGGCGGGTGTCCCATAAAAACACCCACGCCGGCGGCGCCCGCTCGACGAGCCGCCGATAAGCCTGTTGGCCTACACGATAATGCCGAAAGCGCGTGGCCGCGCGTCCGGCTAACGCCCTATTACCATAGTTCGGGCGGTTGAAGACCGCAACGGGCACGGTGCGGAAGATATTCTCCCAGCGTTTCCAGTCCGGTATCTGGATCAGGTTGTCGGCGCCCATCAGCCACAGGAATCGGTGACCCGGATGGCGCCGCTTGAGCGCCGCCAGCGTGTCGGCGGTGTAGCGGGTGCGCAGGCGGCTTTCCAGATCGGTAACACGAATCCGCGGGTGAGCGGCGGCGCGGCGCGCGCCGGCCAGCCGCTCGGCCAGCGGTGCCATGCCGGCGCTCGGCTTCAACGGATTCTGTGGCGAGACCAGCCACCAGACCTGGTCCAGCCCGAACCGGCGGAGCGCCATCAGGCTGATATGGCGGTGGCCGGCATGCGCCGGGTTGAACGACCCGCCGAGCAGGCCGACCTTCAGGCCGCGGTGGCGTTTCGGCATGCGCCCCAGGGTCAGGGTTAGGGTCAGGGCCGGGTCTGGCCGGCGCCGTGCACGAGGTATTTGAAGCTGGTCAGCTGCTCGACCCCGACCGGCCCGCGGGCGTGCATCTTGCCGGTCGAGATGCCGATCTCGGCACCCATGCCGAACTCGCCGCCGTCGGCGAACTGGGTCGAGGCGTTGTGCATCACGATGGCGCTGTCGAGCCGGTTGAGGAACGCTTCCGCCGCCGCCGCGTCATCGCTGACGATGCTCTCGGTATGCTGGGAGCCGTGCCGGGCGATGTGCTCGATCGCCTGGTCCAGGTCGTCGACCAGGCGGACCGAAATGATGGCGTCGAGATATTCGGTGTCCCAGTCAACCTCGGTCGCCGCCACTACCCGGTCGTCGAGCTGGCACACCTCGGGATCGCCGCGCACCTCGCAGCCGGCGGCCGCCAGGTCGGCGATGATCGGAACCAGATGGGATTTCGCCACGCTGCGGTCGACCAGCAGGGTCTCGGCGGCGCCGCAGATGCCGGTGCGCCGCATCTTCGCGTTGACTGCGATCCGCCGCGCCATCTTCGGGTCGGCCTTCTCATGCACATAGACGTGGCAGATCCCCTCGAGATGGGCAAAGACGGGCAAGCGGCTCTCTGCCTGGACCCGGGCGATCAGCGACTTGCCGCCGCGCGGCACGATGACGTCGACATAGTCGGACATGGTCAGCAGATGGCCGACCGCGGCGCGGTCCGTGGTCGGCACCATCTGCACCGCGGCGCGCGGCAGTTCGGCCGCCGCCAGGCCCGCGTCCAGGCAGGCGGCGATGGCGCGCGAGGAATGATAGCTTTCGGAGCCGCCGCGCAGGATCACCGCGTTGCCTGCCTTGAGGCAGAGCGCGCCGGCATCCGCCGTGACGTTGGGCCGGGATTCGTAGATCACGCCGATGACGCCGAGCGGCGTGCGGACGCGGCTGATGCGAAGGCCGTTGGGCTGCTGCCATTCGGCGATTACATGGCCGACGGGATCGTCCAGCGCCGCGATGTCGTCGACCCCCTTGGCCATCGCTTCGACGCGGCCCGGGTCGAGCTTCAGGCGGTCGAGCAGGGCGCCGGACAGCCCTTTGGCCTCGGCCGCCGCCATGTCTCGATCGTTGGCCGCCAGGATGGCATCGACCTGGTCGCGGAGTGCCGCCGCGGCGGCCGTGAGCGCGTTGTTCTTGGCTTCGGCCGGAGCCGTGGCGAGCTCGCCGGCCGCCGCCTTGGCCGCCCGGCCGAGCCGGTCCATCGCCGCCGCGATGTCGTTCGCCTGTTCCTGGCCGTCCTGCCTGGCCATCGCGGAATGCGCCGCGCTCATGACCCGTCCTCCCGAATTTCCGTTCCGATCCGCGCTGCCGGACCGCCGACCGCCATGTCGTCGCGGTGGATCATTTCGTCGCGGCCACGGTATCCCAACAGGGCCTCTATTTCACTGCTTTTGTGGCCGGCGATGCGGCGCGCATCTTCGTCCGAATAGGCGCAAAGGCCGCGCGCCAGCTCGTTTCCCGTCTGGTCGACGACGACCACGGCGTCGCCGCGCTGAAACCGCCCCGCGACCGCCCGGACCCCGGCCGGCAGCAGGCTCTTGCCCGCCGCGAGCGCCCGCGCCGCGCCGTCGTCCACGGTGAGCCGCCCGGCCGGCTCCAGGGCGGCGGCGATCCATTGCTTGCGCGCGGTGCGCGGGCTGGCGCGCGGCAGGAACCAGGTGCCGTCCCCGCCTGCGGCAATGGCCGCCAGCGGGTGGCTGACGGCGCCGCGGCAGATCACCGTGTGGCAGCCGGCCTCCATCGCGATCCGTGCCGCTGCCAGCTTGGTAACCATGCCGCCGGAGCCGACGCCGGTCCGGGTCTCGCCCGCCATGGCCATGATCCGGTCATCGATCTCGCGCACCTCGGGCACGATCTCGGCCCCGGCATGGCGCGCCGGGTCGGCGGTGTAGAGTCCGGCGACGTCGGACAGCATCACCAGGCAGTCGGCGCTGATCATCTGCGCCACCCGGGCCGCCAGGCGGTCGTTGTCGCCGAAGCGGATCTCCTCGGTGGCGACGGTGTCGTTTTCGTTGATCACCGGCACCGCGCCGAGCCGGATCAGGGAGCCGAGGGTGGAGCGCGCGTTGAGGTACTGGCGCCGCTGCTCGGTGTCGGCCAGCGTCAGCAGGATCTGCGCTACGGTGATGCCGTGGCGCGCGAGGCTCTCCTGATAGGCATGCGCGAGGCGGATCTGCCCGGTCGCCGCGGCGGCCTGCTTCTCCTCCAGCTTCAGGGTCGAGCGGTTGAGGTCGAGATGGCGGCGGCCGAGCGCGATGGCACCGGAGGAGACGATCACCACCTCTTGGCCGCGCCCGCGCGCCGCGGCGATGTCGTCGGCCAGGGCGTCGAGCCAATCGCGGCGCAGCGCGCCTTTCGTCTCGTCGACCAGCAGCGCCGAGCCGATCTTGATCACCAGCCGCCTGGCGCCGAGCAGCCGCGCGCTCATGGCTGCCAGGCCTCCTGCTCGCGCGCCTCGGCCCGGTCGCGATGCGCCCGGATCGTCTCGAGCAGGTCGTAGAGCAGGCGCTCGACGCCGGCGCCGGTGGCGCCGGAGACCAGGCTGACCGGCCTTCCGGCCGCCGCGGCCAGGGCATCGCGCCGCTCGCGCGCCTGCTCCTCGGTCAGTGCGTCGGTCTTGTTCAGGGCCACGATCTCCTGCTTTTCGGCCAGGCCGTGGCCGTAGGCGGCGATCTCCTGGCGGATCGTGGCGTAGGCGCCGGTGACGTCCTCTTCGGTGCCGTCGACCAGATGCAGCAGCACGCCGCAGCGCTCGACATGGCCGAGAAAGCGGTCGCCCAGGCCGGCGCCCTGATGGGCGCCCTCGATCAACCCGGGGATGTCGGCGAGCACGAACTCCTCGCCGCCGATGCCGACGACGCCGAGGATCGGATGCAGCGTGGTGAACGGGTAGTCGGCGATCTTCGGTTTGGCCCGCGAGGTCGCCGCCAGGAAGGTCGACTTGCCGGCATTCGGCAGGCCGACCAGGCCGGCATCGGCGATCAGCTTGAGGCGCAGCCAGACCCAGTGTTCCTCGCCCGGCCAGCCGTCATCGGCGCGCCGCGGCGCCCGGTTGGTCGAGCTCTTGTAATGGGTGTTGCCGAAGC
>CAJHXX010000249.1_pt1 | contig 14664 bp, 14 predicted proteins | sample 9198511 | NCBI WGS metagenome assembly CAJHXX01 (sample SAMEA7708325, study PRJEB35096) | sediment metagenome | biome: marine neritic benthic zone biome [ENVO:01000025]; feature: sediment [ENVO:00002007]; material: shallow marine sediment [ENVO:03000034] sea grass bed [ENVO_01000059] ...
GTCGGGGAAGCCGATCAGCAGGGCCCGTGCCGTCTCCGGCGCCCTTAAGATTCGCACCGTGACCTCAGTGATCACGCCGAGCAGGCCTTCCGAGCCGGTCAGCACGCCCATCAGGTCATAGCCTTCCGAATCCAGGTGCTTGCCGCCGATCCGCAGCACCTCGCCGTTGATCAGCACGCATTCGAGGCCGAGGATGTTGTTGGTGGTGAGGCCGTATTTCAGGCAATGCACGCCGCCGGAATTTTCCGCCACATTGCCGCCGATGGTGCAGGCGATCTGGCTCGACGGATCGGGCGCGTAGTAGAAGCCGTCCGCCTCGACCGCCTGGGTGATGCCGAGATTGGTGACCCCGGGCTGCGCGACGACGCAGCGGTTGTCGTAGTCGATCTCCAGGATGCGGTTGAACTTGCCCATGCCGAGCAGCACGCCGTCGGCGAGCGGCAGGGCGCCGCCGGAGAGCGAGGTGCCGGCGCCGCGCGGCACCACCTTGACACCGCGTGCGGCACAGAGCTTCAGGACTTCGGCGACCTCGGCCGTGGTCTCGGGGAGCACCGCGGCCATCGGCGGCTGGCGATAGGCGGTCAGCCCGTCGCATTCGAACGCCTTCAGCGCCGCCGCGTCATAGATCACGCCCTCGTCGGCGACGATCCGGCGCAGCGCCGCGATCAGCTTGCCGCGCCCGGCAATCGCGGCTGGGTCCGGCTTCGGCATCTGCATGGCGTTTCTCCCCGACGGGCGTCGCTTCCTACTCTATATACTATACAGGCTAGAGCAGCATCCGATCAGACGGAATCGCTTTCAGCGATCCGACTGATCGGTTATTGCTCTAGCGCCGCCGCCGCCGCAGGCAAGCAAAGCTTTCTATAGCAGACCGAGCGCCGCCAGATCGACCCGAAGTTGCTCGGGTGAGTGGAATTGCACGGCACGGAAGCCGAACTGTGCGGCCGCGGCGACGTTGTCCGCCGCGTCGTCGACGAAGACGGCGCGCTCCGGCGCCAGGCCATGGCTCTGGCAGAGATGGGCGAAGATCGCCGGCTCCGGCTTGACCAGCCCGACCTCGCCGGAGACGACGATGCCGGTGAAGTGCTCGAGAAAGCCGAAGCGCCGCCGGGCGATGGGGAACTTCTCGGCCGACCAGTTGGTCAGCGCATAGAGCGGCCGGCCCGCCGCCGCCAACTCGTTCAGCACGGCGACGGTGCCTGCGATCGGGCCGGCCAGCATCTCCGCCCAGCGATGGTCGTAAGCGGCGATCAGCTCGGCCTTGTCCGGATGGCGCGCCGACAGCTCAGCGACCCCTTCGGCGAACGGCCGGCCGCCGTCCTGGCGCGCGTTCCAGTCCTGGCTGCAGACCTCGGCAAGGAATGCCTCCATGCCGGCGGCGTCGCCCGGGAACAGCTTGGCGTAGAGATAACGGGGGTTCCAGTCGACCAGGACGCCGCCGAGGTCGAAGACCACAGCCTCGACTGATGCCTCGACCGGCGCGCCCGTCATGGCCCTTGGATTGGAATGGCCGCGCTTCCGCGGACGAATCGAAAAGCCGCGCCCCTCCGGACGCGGCTCGGCCGGGCCGGCAATAGGCTCAGCCTTGACGCGCCTTGAAGCGCCGGTTGCGCTTGTTGATCACGTAGATCCGGCCCTTGCGGCGGATCACCTGATTGTCGCGGTGCCGCTTCTTGATCGACTTCAACGAGTTGACCACCTTCATGGCCGGGCTCCTCGGGGACATGCTTAACCGGTTCGGCGGCGCACCATAGTGGCGCGGGTGGCCGCTGTCAACGCGGCGGCCGCGCGGAAGCGCCCGAAAACGCTTGTAATTTTCGCGCAAAGCACCATATTTGAGCGGGATCTTGGGGAATGGCGGCGGAATTGGCCGCCATGGGCTTCCAGGCGAATTTGGCCCCATGAACCGCCCGGCGACGGCGGCGGACGCTGTTGTTCGAGGCGGATTTTTCGGTTCAGGGGAGATGTCTGCCGGCGCGACCTGCCAGGCTCCGGATGGTGCCGTGTTGCCGAACCCGATAGACACGAAAACGATAGGAGATTACATGGCGAAGGAAGAACTGCTCGAATTTTCCGGTACCGTGGTCGAGAAGCTGCCGAACGTGATGTTCCGGGTCAAGCTTGAGAACGACCACGAGATCATCGCGCATACGGCCGGCAAGATGCGCCGCCACCGTATCCGGGTTTTGCCCGGCGATAAGGTGCAGGTCGAGATGTCGCCCTACGACCTGACCAAGGGGCGGATCACCTACCGCCACAAGTAAGTTCTTCGTCGGCACCGGCACGCGCCGCCCGGCACGCAATCGAATCCCTCGATTTCCAACTGAAAAGCGCCCGCCCGACTGGCGCGAGCGCCGGTGAATTCCCACATCTATCCTGACATGAGCCGACCGCTGCCGCCTTCGATCGACCGCGCGCGCCATCGCGCCCGCCGGCTTCGGACCGCGCTGCAATCGGTGCTGCTGCTCGGCGGCATGATGGCGCTGCTGGCGGCCTGCGGCTGGATCGTCGCCGGGCCGACCGGGGTGTTCTGGACCGTTGCGGTCGGCGCCTTCGGGTTGGCGCTCAGCCCGCGCATCTCGCCCGGCATCGTGCTCCGCCTGTTCAACGCCCAGCCGCTGTCGGCCTACGACCTGCCGGAGGTGCATCGGATCATGGCCGAGCTGGCGCGCCGCGCCGGACTGGCCGAGGTGCCGATGCTTTATTTCATCTCCAGCCCGACCATGAACGCGGTCAGCGTTGGCAGCCGGGATGCCGCCTCGGTCGCGGTGACCGGCGGCCTGCTGCGCGGCCTCGACCTGCGCGAGTTGGCCGGCGTGCTGGCGCATGAGCTGAGCCATATCCGCAACAACGACATGTGGATCATGGGCCTCGCCGACATGGTCAGCCGGTTGACCCGGGTGATGTCGTTCGTCGGTCTGCTGCTGCTGTTCCTCAACCTGCCGCTGACGCTGGCCGGCACCGAGCATGTGCCCTGGTTGCTGATCCTGCTGCTGGTCTTCGCCCCGACCATCGGCAGCCTGCTGCAACTGGCGCTGGCGCGAACCCGGGAATACGACGCCGACCGCGAGGCCGCCGCGCTGACCGGCGACCCCGCCGGCCTCGCCTCGGCGCTTGAGCGGCTCGAGCGCTATCAGGGCCGGTTCTGGGAGGAGATCCTGCTGCCCGGCCGCCGCATCCCCAACCCGTCGGTGCTGCGCACCCACCCGCCGACCGAGGAGCGCGTCCGCCGTCTGATGGAGCTCAGCGCCGCGCCGGAGGCGGCGCGCATCCGGATCCCGGTCCACGCCGAGCCGCACCGGAGCGTGCCGCCCTCGCCGCACGCACCGCGCTGGCGTCGCTTCGGCATGTGGTATTGAGCCGCCCGCGCGGCGGCGCTCATTCGATCTCGAGACTGACCAGCTGCCAGATCCACTTGGAGTCGGCCTTCTGGTTCATCAGCTCGGGATGCCGGTCGCGGGGATAGACGATCCAGATCGGGCCCTTGTCGCGCGCCGTCAAGTCGACCTGGTTCATCCGATACGCCAGAACGACATCATAATTCTCGAAGTCGGAGACCGGGATCTTGATGGTGTAGTCGTTGAGGGCAGTAGCCGAGACGACCGTGCCGCGCGTGCCGAGCGCCCGCAGCAGGTCGCGCGCCAGCACGCCCTCGAACTCGGCAACCCCATCCGTCCAGGACGAGGTCGTCCTGATCCGGGCGACGCCGATCGCCTCCAGCATGGCGCGGTCGAACCGGGCCGTGCTGCCGTGGTTCGTCTTATCGATGGCGCCGGATACGGTAAGGATCACGCGGTCTTTCGGCTGCGATAGCGGCTTCTCCGCCGATGCCGGCGTGACGAGTCCGACGAGGATTATCAGGGCCATCAGGAATCCACCGCGAAGTAGCGCCGTGGGTCCGTGCGAACCGGCACTCGTGGGCTTGACCGACTTGATGAATTTGACCATCGGACTGCGCTCCGGCAGGGGTGCCGTTGGCCTCGAAAGCGTCCCCAACGCCACTGATTGGAACGTCAGCCAGTCCCCCGATCCATCGACAGAATAACAACCCGTGGTTTCGGAATGCCTAACGATCCGACCGTCATAGGAACGCCGTGGTGCCCGACGGCGCGAACGAGCGTTTTTCCTGTCTGACGGCGTGCGCGCGCCGCAACGTTAATCAACCTCTAATCAAGTCAGGAAATAATCGCATCGCGGGACAAGAGGGGTGCGTCCTTCATTCGCAGATTGGTCTTTCGAACGGGTCTCGCCAATTGCGCATGGCGTTGCCCTGGTTTGTCGGTACGGATGCGGTTCAGGCGGTGCGGTCGATCGATGCTCATTGCTGCTCCAAGTAGGATGAAGCTCCGATCCGCGGGTATGCGGTTGTGCCAGGCTCGGCGGCAACCGCGCGATCTGAGGCCGAAATCGGGGCAGGCCTCGTCGTGACCGAGACTCGCGAACATCGGAGGCGTTCCGCCCGCTACAGGCGCCATAGCGTGCTGTTGGCCACCGTTGTGGTGTTCATGGTCAGCCTGTCCGTCGGTCTGGTCAAGTTGATCCACGAGACGAGGAAAGACAAGGACCAGGGCCAAGACCTTCTCTATTGGTCGGCATCGCAGGTCGTCGTCGATTACTGGCGATTTCGCGACAGTATCGACGGCTACGCCGCGGGCCACCCCGGCGCCGATCTCGACCAGATCCTCGTCAGGCTCGATATCATGTGGAGCCGGATCGACGTCTACCGCAAGGGTGACGTCGGCAAGCGTCTGATGGCGATCGAAGGCGCGCAAGGGGCGATCACCGGTCTTTCCGAGATCCTGCGCGAGATCGAGCCCGACCTGCGCAGCCTGCGGCGCAGCGACCGCGCCACCTTGACGGCGATTCGCGCCCGGCTGGATCCGGTCGCCGTGCCGCTCTACCAAATGGCCCTGAAAACCAACCTCTACGAGGAAAACAGGGCTGTCGACATTCGCGTCAGGATGATCGGCACCTACTGGCTGCTCATCGCCTTCCTGCTCGGCGTATTCGCCAGTGGGACGCTTCTGGTGATCTTGCTGGTCAACGAGGTGCGCAAGGCGAACAGATTGCTCCACATCGCCGACGACGCCGAAACGCGGACACAGGAGAGCGAGGAGCGGTTTCACGACTTCGCCAGCGCGTCCTCCGACTGGTTCTGGGAGATGGATAAGGATCTCCGGTTCTCCTACTTCTCGGACCGCTTCACGATGATGACCGGAACCCGGCCGGAAGCCCTGCTCGGCAAGAACCTGCTGGAAGCCGGCGTCGCCGACCCGAACGACGAAGAGTGGCGGCATCACCTGTCGGACCTCGAAGCCCGGCGGTCGTTTCGCAATTTCATCAACACCATCGAGAGGCCGGGCCAGGAGGCGATCTACGTTGCGATCAGCGGCCGGCCGATCCTGGACGATGCGGGAAACTTTCTGGGATACCGCGGCAACGGCTCCGACACGACCGAGCACAAAAAGGCGGAAAACGCACTCAGGCAGGCACATGACAATCTGGAGCAGCGCGTGCGGGAGCGGACTGCCGCGCTCGAACGGGAAATCCAGGACCGGCAATGGGCGGAGAACATCCTGGAAGAGAAGCTCGGCGAGCTTCGAGCGGCCAAGCAGGCTGTCGAGGATCGCAGCAACGAGGTCGCGCGACTGGCGGGCAGCCTGGCCGTGGCGCGCGATCAGGCGGAATCCGCGAACCGCGCCAAGTCGGAGTTCCTCGCCACCATGAGCCATGAGCTGCGGACGCCGCTGAATGCCATCATCGGCTTTTCCGAGATCATCGGCACCCAGACCTACGGGCCGATCGGCAACGCGAAATACCGCGAATACGCCGGCGACATTCACGAATCCGGGCAACATCTGCTCGACCTCATCAACGACATTCTCGACCTTTCCAAGGTCGAATCCGGCAGGGACGAACTGCACGAAGAGACCATCGGCATCGCCGATGTTACGCAGGCAGTCTGGCGCCTGGTACAGCAGCGCGCCGATAAGGACGGCGTCGAATTGATTTTGGAACGTCCCGAGGGATTGCCGGCGCTCTACGCCGACCAGCGCAAGCTGAAGCAGATCCTCGTCAACTTGCTGTCCAACGCGATCAAGTTCACCGCGCCGCGCGGCACGGTCACCTTGCGGATCGCCTGCCGGAAGAACGAGGGCCACCTGTTCCAGGTGGTCGATACCGGCATCGGCATTGCCGCGGAGGACATTCCGAAGGCGTTGTCGCAATTCGGCCAGGTCGACAGCTCCCTCAACCGTCAGCATGCGGGCACCGGCCTCGGCCTGCCCCTGACCCTGGCCCTGGTCGAGATGCATGGCGGCTCACTCGATCTGCAAAGCAAGACCGGTGTCGGCACGACGGCGACGGTTTGCTTCCCGGCCGCGCGGATCGTCGCGACGAAAAGCAGGAGCGCCGGTTCGCCCGCGGCCTGATTCGACCCTGCCGGCCATAAAAAAAGGCCGCGACGGCGGCCCTTCGCGTGATGATGGTGGGCGCGCCTGGATTTGAACCAGGGACCTCCGCCATGTCAAGACGGCGCTCTAACCAACTGAGCTACGCGCCCGCACCGTGATAAGCCCGCGGATGCAGGAAATTCGCTTATACCGATTTCGCCGGAGCCATGGCAAGGCCCAAGTGACCTTGCGAAGAAGTGGCCTCAAGATGAACGCGATCTCAGGCGGAGGGCGGCTGGCCGCTGGCGGCGTCCCGGCCGAGCGCCCGGTTCACTTCGGCGACGAGCTGGCGCAGGTGGAACGGCTTGGACAGCACGGTGGTGCCAGGCGAGACACTGTTGCGCGCGTTCATGGCAACGGCCGCGAAGCCGGTGATGTAGATCACCTTGATGTCGGGTTGCATCCGCTCCGCCTGGCGCGCCAGCTCCAGGCCGTCCATTTCCGGCATCACGATGTCGGCGACCAGCAGATCGAACTTGGCATTGTTCAACAGCGGCACCGCATCGACGCCGTCGGGAACGGCATCTACCGCATGACCGGCGCGCTCCATCTCCCGCACCAGGAAATGGCGCATCGAATCATCGTCTTCGGCGATCAGTATTCGCGCCATCGGAAGTCCTGCCGCTCTCCTGACCCCAAACCCCGATCTCGCCCGCGACGTCTGCCCTGTAGCGATTGCGGCCCAGCGGCGCCGTGGTTATGATCGATCTGCGGTCCGACACCGCCGCGTTGTCTGATCTAAGGCGTCAACAGTTAATAAAGCGATACCGAATTCACCATGATGCGCGCAGACAACGCTCTGGAAGATACTCCGTTTCGCCAATCTGTCGAGGTCCTGGCGCCGGCGCGCCAGTTGACGCCCTTCGTCTACGCCTCGCCGCATAGCGGCGCCGACTACCCGCCGAATTTCGTTGCCGCCTCTCCACTCGACCCGCTGGAGTTGCGCCGATCGGAGGACGCCTTCGTCGACGAGGTCTTCGCCGCCGCCCCCGAATGCGGCGCGCCGCTGCTCCGGGCGTTGTTTCCGCGCGCCTATTGCGATCCCAATCGCGAGCCCTATGAGCTCGACCCGGCGATGTTCGCCGACGACCTGCCATCCTATGCCAACACGACGTCTCTCAGGGTCGCCGGCGGGCTCGGGATGATCGCGCGCGTGGTCAGCAACGGCCAGGAGATCTATCCGGAAAAGCTGCCCTTCGCCGAGGCCGAGCGGCGCATCGCCTTCTGCTATCGGCCCTACCACAACGCCCTGGCCGAGCTGCTGGAAGGCACGCGCGCGCGCTTCGCCTGCGGCGTGCTGATCGACTGCCATTCGATGCCCTCGGTCGGCGGGCCGATGGATCGCGATCAGGGCGCCCGGCGGCCCGACGTGGTGCTGGGCGACCGTTTCGGCATCGCCTGCCATCCCTCGCTGATCGACCGGGCGGAGCAGGTGCTGCGCGACCTCGGCTATCGCGTGGCCCGCAACGCGCCCTATGCCGGCGGCTTCACCACCAACCACTATGGCCGGCCGCGCGAAGGCCTGCACGCCTTGCAGATCGAGCTCAACCGGACACTCTACATGGACGAGGCCCGGATCGAGCGGCTGCCGGGCCTGGCCGGGCTGTCCAAGGACATGGCCACCCTGATCGATGAGCTCGGCCGCCTGCCGATCGAGCATTTCCTGCCGGCGGACTGAGCCACCCGGCAGCCCCTGTCCGGGCCAAGCCAAACAAGCCAAAAAAAAGGCTGCCCCCGGCATCCGGAGACAGCCCAAGTCTAGGGAGGAAACGCCCTTTTGGGGCGGCAGCAAGGCCGTCGGAGACGTCCGTTGCTGCAGTGCACAATATAATATCGCCGAATCCGAAAGGGAAGGCCCGTTGTCGGCAGATAGCGGTATTTTCGGCTTGGTCGGCCGCCTCACGGCGCCCTTGCGGCTATTCTCGTTGTCTCTGTTGCCGCATCGCAACATAGGGCATTTTACGTAATCCTCGGCGGCGCATGACGACGCCTGGCACGGGGTTTGCTCCAGCGAAGCCATGAGCTCTGGCCCCCATGCCCTATCGATCGCCGCCCTGGTCGCGCTGCTTGCCATCGCCGCGCCCGCCCGGGCCGCGCCCGCGACCGGCCAAGCCGTTGACACAGCAACTGTTTGCCGGGATCTGATCGCCGCGGCGGAGGCCCGGCACGGCCTGCCTAAGCAGTTGCTTGGCGCCGTCGCGCTTGCCGAATCTGGGCGCTGGGATGGCCGGCGCCGGGAAATATCTGCCTGGCCCTGGACCATCTACGCCGAGGGCCGCGGCCGCCGATTCGAGACCAAGGCAAAGGCGGCCGCCGCGCTCCGTCGCCTGCGCCGCTCCGGCGTCGCCAACATCGACGTCGGCTGCATGCAGGTCAATTTGATGTATCACGGCGATGCCTTCGCCGCGCCGGCGGCGGCACTCGACCCGGCGCGCAATGTCGAATACGCCGCCGGCCTGCTGAAGCGGCTGTACCGCGAGACCCGGTCCTGGGGCCGGGCGGTCGCCTTCTACCACAGCCGCACACCCGCGCTCGGCGGCCCCTATCGGACCAAGGTGTTCGATCTCTGGCAGCGCGAGCGCCGGCGCATCGCGGCGTTGCGGCGCGACCAGGTGCGGCGCGCCTATCTCGCCCGCAAGGCCGCCTGGCAGGCTCGGCGGCGGCGTTAGGGCCGCCGCGCGGCCTCGATCCGGACCGGCTGGCGGCGCCGGCCCCAGCTTCCCGGGGCGCCGTCGAACACCCCGGCGCAAGGGGTCCCGCAATCCCGGCAGGCACCGTCCTCGGTCAGGTGCCAGCCGGTGATCTCGTACCAGTCGCGGCCGATCGCCCGCGCCCCGCAACCATGGCAATAGGTGCTGTCCGCCGCCGGGTGGTGGATGTTGCCGACATAGGCGTAGCGGACGCCGTTGCCGATGGCGATCTCGCGCGCCCGGATCAGGCTCTCGGGCGGCGTCGGCGGGGTGTCGCGCATCCGATAGTCCGGGTGGAAGGCGCTGAAATGGAGCGGCACCTCCGGGCCGAGCTTGTCCACCGCCCAGCGCGTCAGCCGGTCGATCTCGGCGGCGGAATCGTTCTCGCCCGGGATCAGCAGCGTGGTCACCTCGACCCAGACCTCGGTCTCGTTGCAGAGATATTCCAGCGTCTCCTTGACCGGCCCGAGCTCGGCCCCGGTCAGGCGCCGGTAGAAGTCCTCCGTGAAGCCCTTCAGGTCGATATTCGCGGCGTCCATGTGGCGGAAGAACTCGGCCCTGGGCTCGGGCGAGATATAGCCGGCCGAGACCGCCACCGACTTGATGCCCTGCGCCCGGCAGGCGATCGCCGTGTCGATCGCGTATTCGAAGAAGATCACCGGGTCGTTGTAGGTGTAGGCGACCGAGCGGCAGCCGAGCTCCGCCGCGGTCGTGGCCAGGGTCTCCGGCGGCGCCGCGTCGGCCAGGGTGTCGAATTCGCGGCTCTTGGAGATGTCCCAGTTCTGGCAGAACTTGCAGGCCAGGTTGCAGCCGGCGGTGCCGAACGACAAAACCGGCGTGCCGGGCAGAAAGTGGTTGAGCGGCTTCTTCTCGATCGGGTCGATGCAGAAGCCGGACGAGCGGCCGAAGGAGGTCAGCACGATCTCGTCGCCCTCGCGGGCGCGGACGAAGCAGAACGCCCGCTGGCCCTCCTGCAGGCGGCAGCGGCGCGGGCAGATATCGCATTGGATGCGGCCGTCGTCGAGGCGGTGCCAGTGCCGCCCCGGCACCGTGCCGATGGTGGTCGTCGCGGTCATCGCCGGCCTCCCGTCGCAGTTCGGTCTTGGGCCTTGGGGTCTTGGGAACTGTTCACATAGTCTCACATAATTTTGTGAGACCTCAGGACAATGGCTCGGCAAACGGCTCCGACTTTATCCAGTCGATCGTCTCCCGCAGCAGTGTCGGGATGTCCCGTATGGTAACCCCGAGACTGTCGCGCCGGGTGAAATCGAAGCCGGTCGCGGGCACCGGCGGTTCGGTGAGCGGGGCCGGCATCTTCATGTCTGGCAGGATCTCTTGCAGCTCCGCATAGATGTCCTGCCAATGCCAACTGTCATAGACGCCGAAGTAGCGGCCCGATGCGGCCGGATTTTCATAGACCGCCAGGAACAGCGCCGCCAGGTCGTGCAGATGGATCATCGACGACGAGTCATTCGGGATTTTGCCGTGGCGCCCCTCTTCCCCATTGATCAGCGCCTGCAGCCAGGCATGCGGGTTGTCGTTCATCTGCTCCGGCAGGATGACCGGGCCGAACATGCCGGTCGGCAGGAGGATGGAGAGGCGCATATCATGCTCTTCGGCAAACTCCATCGCGGCCTTTTCCATCACGGTCTTGGTGGCGGAGGTGTATTTCTTCGCCCGGCATTGTTCCTGTTCGTCCGACCAGTGATCCGTCTCGTTCTTGAGCGGCACCGGCGGCATCGGATTGGTGCTGCTGGTGCTGCTGCAGATCACCACGTTCTCGACACCCTGCCGCGCCGCGGCACGCATGATGTTCAGGCAACCGTTGACGGTCGGCATGATGATCTCGGCATATCCCTGTTTATCGTCCATCTCCCGCGCCGGCTTGCCTGACGGGCCGGAATAGGTCGGGATGAGGCAGGCGATGAAGACGCAATCGACGCCCGCCAGCGCCTCATCGAAACCCGCTTCATTGGCCATGTCCGCGCTGAACAGCGACAAGCGCGCGGATGCGCCGGGCAGCGCCATCAGATAGGGGGCCTTTTCCGGCGCGTCCTTGTCCCGCATCGTGCCGCGAACGACGTAACCGCGATCCAGGGCAGCCCTGACGATGTTGGAGCCGACAAGGCCGCTGGCCCCCACGACGCATATGGTTTTCTCTGATGTTGTCATCGCCGGCCCCCGTCGCGCTCAGGTCTTGGAAAGCGTTCACATATTCTCACATACTATTCCAAGGCCTCGGGACAGTGGAGACGGCGAATGAGCGGCGCATCAACCGCGGCCCTGCGCCCAGCGGCAGTGGCCGGGTTCTTCTATCCGGGCGACGCGGAGCGCCTGGCCCAAGAGGTCGACCGCCTGCTCGCCGCCGCCGGCGCCTGGGCCGGGCCGGCGCCAAAGGCGCTCGTAGCGCCCCATGCCGGCTACATCTATTCCGGACCGATCGCCGCCGCCGCCTATGCCCGTCTGGCGCCGGCCGGCGAGGCGATCCGCCGCGTCGTCCTGCTCGGCCCCTCGCACCGGGTGGCGTTCCGCGGCCTGGCGCTGCCGAGCGTCGCCGCCTTCGCGACGCCGCTCGGCCCGGTGCCGCTCGACCGCGCCGCCATCGACGCGGTCGCCGGCCTGCCCGGGGTCGAGCGGCGCGACGACGCCCACGCGCGAGAGCACAGCCTGGAGGTCCACCTGCCGTTCCTGCAACGGACACTGGGCGATTTCGCCCTGGTGCCGGTGGTCGTCGGCCAGGCCCCGGCCGCGCATGTGGCGGGCCTGCTGGCGGCGCTCTGGGGCGGACCCGAGACACTGATCGTGGTCTCCACCGACCTGAGCCACTATCTGGACGACGCCGCGGCACGCGCCCGCGACGGCACCACCGCGGCCGCGATCGAGGCCCTGGCGCCGGACCGCATCGGGCCCGAGGACGCCTGCGGCGCCCATCCCCTGGCCGGCCTGCTGACCGAGGCGCGCCGGCTCGGCCTCGCCGCCGAGCGGGTGAGCTTACGCAATTCCGGTCACACCGCCGGCGACAAGAGCCGGGTGGTCGGCTACGGCGCCTGGGCGTTCGGACCGGAGCGCGACAGCGCCAGCCTCGGCGAGGACGAGCGCGGCACCCTGCTCGGTGTCGCCGCGCGCTCGATCGAGCACGGCCTCGCCCACGGCAAGCCGCTCGCGGTCGCCGCGGACGGCTTCGCGCCGGTGCTGCGTGACCCCGGCGCCTGCTTCGTCACGCTGACCGCGGGCGGGCAGCTCCGCGGCTGCATCGGCTCCCTGGAGCCGCACCGGCCGCTCTGTGCCGATGCCGCCTGGAACGCCCATGCCGCCGCCTTCCACGACGACCGCTTCGACGGCCTGAGGGCGGCCGAGCTCGGCGGGCTGGCGATCGAGATCTCGGTGCTCGGCCGGCCGGTGGAGATGCCGGTCGCGGACGAGGCCGACCTGTTGGCCCAACTCCGCCCCGGCCTCGACGGCCTGATCCTGCGCACTGGCGGCCAGCGCGCCACCCTGTTGCCCGCGGTCTGGGAGCACGGTTTGAAGCCGGCCGAGTTCGTCGCCGCGCTGAAGCAGAAGGCCGGCCTGAAGCGCAAAGCCTGGCCGGCCGACACCCGCATCTGGCGCTACGGCACCGAGAGCTTCGCCGCCCCCCTCGCCGCCTTGGGCTGAGTGGGGGCTGAGTGGGGGCTGAGCGTGTCAGCCGCCGATTTCCAAGTCCTGCCGGTGACGCTCCAGCGCCCGGCCGTAGCGCCGGGTGATCTCCGCCATGACGCCACCGCCGAGCGGCCCTTCGGCCACCCCGAACACCGTGGCCCCGAAGTTGAGCGGGCCCTGTACCGCCCAGATCTCGTCATGGCGGTCGGGCGGCAGGATCTCCGCCGGGTCGCCGACCGCGACCCAGTTGATCGGCACCAGGCCGTCTGCCGGGATCCGCGTCTTGATATGCACCACGCCGTTGATCCGGACCACCGCGCCGGCGCCGATCTCCGCGCCGTTGAACACGGTCGCACCGGTCGCCAGGAAGGCGCGGTCACCGACGCGGCAGCCGGTGAGATAGGCGCGCGGGCCGATCAGCACCTGGTCGCCGATGGTCGCCGGATGCGGCCCGGTGCCGCGGATCACCGCGTTCTCCATGACGATGACGTCGCGGCCGAGCCGGACCGGGCCGCCCTCCGCCGTCAGCACCGCGCCGAACAGGACGCGGCAGCCGGGCCCGATGCTGACGTCGCCGGAGACGGTGGCGTTGGGCGCGACATAGGCGCTCGGGTCGATGGCCGGGCGCCGGCCGCGGTGCTCAAGCAACATCCTTCACGTCCCCCTCGCCGCCGACCGTCTCTGCCTCCATCTGAAGCAGCGCCTGCTTCCGCTCGGCGCCCCAGCGATAGCCGCGCAGGGCACCGTCGGCGCCGACCACCCGGTGGCAGGGGATGGCGAGCGCCACCCGGTTGGTGGCGCAGGCGCGGGCCACGGCGCGCACCGCCTTCGGCTCGCCGAGCGCCGCCGCGATCTCCTTGTAGGAGCGGGTCTCGCCATAGGGGATCTCGAGCAGCGCCTGGAAGACGCGCCACTGGAAGGCGGTCGCCTGCAGGTCGAGGGGCAGCTCGGGATGCGGCCCTTCGCCGGTCAGATAGGCGGCCAGCATCCGGACCCAGCGCCCGAGCCCGGCATCGTCGCGGGCGATCTCGGCCTCGGGATATTCGGCCCGAAGCGCCGCCTCCAGCGCCGCGTCGTCATCACCCAGATAAACGGCGGAGACGCCGCGCGCCGTCGCCGCGACCAGCAGCTTGCCCAGCGCAGAGTCGGCGACGGTGAAGCCGATCGCCATGCCGCGGCCGCCCTTGGCATAGGTCGCCGGCGTCATGCCGAGGCGGCCGTTCGACTTCTCGTAAACCCGGCTGGCCGAGCCGTAGCCGGCGTCATAGGTGGCGGCCGCGACCCCGTCGCCGGCCTTCAACCCGGCCTTGAAGCGGCCGAGCCGGCGGGCATCGGCATATTCGCGCGGGCTGATCCCCATCAGCCGCTTGAAGCTCCGCTGCAGGTAATGCGGGCTGAGCCCGACCTCGGCGGCGAGCTCGGCCAGGGTCGGCAGGCCCTCGTCGCCCGCGTCCAGATGGGCATCGATCAACTCGCAGACCCGGCCGACGGCGGCGAGCTTCAGGTCCGGCGCCGGCGCCTCGCCGGGGCGGCAGCGCCGGCACGGCCGGAAGCCGGCCGCCTCGGCCGCCTGGGGCAGCTCGAAGAAGCGCACATTGGCCCGCTTCGGCCGCCGGCTCGGGCAGATCGGCCGGCAATAGACCCCGGTCGACACCACCGCGTAGAAGAAGGCCCCGTCCGCCGCGCCGTCGCGCTCCAAAACCGCCTGCCACCGCTGCTCATCCATCATCGCTCGTCCCTCCGGGCTCGTGTGTCTCGTCCATGCCCGTAGTCATAGTGTAGCCGGTTTCCGCGCTCTATCCGATGCTTGCCACCAATGTCACACAGAGGCGGTAGGGGCCAATTTTTCGCAAACAAAGAAACCCGGGAACGAGCCCATGCAC